>ERZ747221.1405-NODE-1405-length-24221-cov-3.392520_pt1 | contig 24221 bp, 20 predicted proteins | sample MGYA00374949_ERZ747221 | MGnify/ENA primary metagenome ERZ747221 (study PRJEB28779, sample SAMN05720172) | bioreactor metagenome | isolation source: Anaerobic biogas reactor | place: USA:Washington, USA | collected 2015-08-08 ... | reverse complement strand
TGCTGCTGGGCGTGGCGGGCGGCGAAGGCGGGAATGCGCTGCGCCAGCAGGCCGCCCTCGGCCAGCGCCTGGCTGCTGCGGGTGGCGAGGGTGTCGGATTCGATGCGGTCGGTCGCGGGCATCTCAGTAGCGTTCGGGCCCCGCGACCGTGCAGCCCTCGACCTGGCGCGCGGCCGATTCGGCGCCGCCGGCGTCGCCCGCCGCCAGGCGCACCTGCTGGATCGTCGCCCAGTGCCTGCGGCACAGCGGCCCGACCTTGGCGCCAAGCTCGAACGCGCGCTCGGCCAGGCTGCCGGCGCGTTCGAAATCGCGCTGCAGCAGCGCGATCTCGAGCAGGCCCGGGATGTTGCGGGCCAGCACGTACGTGGCCGCGCTGATGATCGCCGCCAGTTTGTCGGCGTCGATACTGCCGCCGCTGACGATCGCGATCGCCCCCCGGACGATCGTGCTGGCGGTACTGATTGTGGCCGCGGTCTGGTTGCTGTTTCGCCTCACCGACTTCCTGACCGTGCTGATGTTCGCGATCCTGCTTGCCACCGCCGTCGATCAACCGGTGGGGTGGTTGCAGCGCCGGGGAATTCCCCGGCCGGTTGGCATCCTGGCGCTGTACCTGGCGCCCTATTTCGCGAAGGTCACATCGACCCCAAACGCGCTCCTGATTCCGGGCATTGCCATCCTTTCGGTCATCGGCAGCTACGCCATCAACAACAACATGTTCGACGTGTGGCTCATGTTCGGCTTCGGTGTCGCGGGCTACTTTCTGGAAAAAGGCGGATTCTCCACGGGAGCCCTCGTCCTCGGGCTCATCCTCGGCCCCATTGCTGAGCTGGGCTTCGGCCAGTCTCTGATCATGGCGGCGGGCTCCCCCATGGTTTTCTTTGAGCGCCCCCTCTGCCTGCTCCTCTGGGCCATCACCATCCTTCTCATGATCCCGGCCTTTTCGGGCCATTTCAAGAAGAACAAGAATAAAGTGGACTAACAGGATGAGCCGGCCTTTACGGGCCGGCTCGCTCTTTTTCATCACCGCCTCCTTTGCCTCGACATTTCTTTCCCTTTGTGATAGCTTTTTCCCGTTGATCCCAATCCAGCCCGTTTCAAGGAGATGGCACCATGGATAGTGGACCGCAACCTGCACAGGCTCCCGCAGCGACGTAAAAGCGCCGGCCGCCCTTCTTCCTTTCGGCGGAGTTCCGGCGCATGCCGGGAGTGTTTCTCCGCCGGACATCCCCAAAAAACAAGTGAAAAGGCACGGAGCGGAGGACACCTCGCTGAGGTCGTCTCCGTACAGGTCATGGAACAGGGGGAAGGGTCATGAAGGACATCCAGAACAAGCTTCTCGCAAGCGTTGAAAAACTCTTCGAACGGAAGCAGTTCAAGAGCCTGAAGGAACTGCTGAGCACCATGGAACCCGCCGACATCGCCGAAGTCCTGGCGGAGAAGGCGCCTGCCGAGCGGGTCTTCCTCTTCCGCCTTCTTCCCAAGGATATCGCCATAGAAGTCTTCGAATTTCTCGAGGGGGCAGAACGGGAAGAGCTTCTCGGGAGCTTCACCGATACGGAAGTGGCAGCCATCATCGAGGAGATGTCCGACGACGACCGGACGGCTCTTTTCGACGAGCTGCCCGCCAAGACGGTGAAAAAACTCCTTGCCCATCTTTCCCCGGAAGAAAGAAAACTTGCCAACGCCCTTCTGAACTACCCTGCCGATTCCGCTGGCCGCATCATGACCCCGGAATTCATCGACCTGAAGGAAACCATGTCGGCAGCCGTGGCCCTGGCGAGGATCAGGGCCACGGCTGCGAAGAAGGAAACCATCTACACCACCTTCGTGGTCAGCCCGGAGAGAAAACTCAAGGGGACGGTGCTGCTCGAGGACCTGATCCTCGCCTCACCGGACACTCCCGTCACAGACTTCATGGACGGACTGCCCGTCTTCGTCACCACGGACACCGACCAGGAAGAAGCGGCGAGGACCATGTCGAAATACGACCTCCAGACCATCCCCGTGGTGGACAGGGAAAACCGTCTCGTGGGGATACTCACCTTCGACGATATCCTGGACATCGTCCAGGAGGAAGCCACGGAAGACTTCGAGCGGATGGCCGGTATCTCCCCGGTGGACGAAAGTTACCTGGACGCAGGGATCCTGACCCTGACACGGAAGAGGCTGACCTGGCTCATGGTCTGCATCGTCACCCAGCTGTTCTCGTCCTTCATCCTGGAACGGTATTCCTTCGCCCTCGAGAGCACGGTGGCCCTCGCCTTCTTCATCCCTCTCCTCACCGGCACCGGCGGCAACACGGGCACCCAGGCGGCTACACTCGTGATCCGCGGCTTTACGGTGGGGGAAATCGTCAGGGAAGACCTTTTCAGGGTCATCTCGAAGGAGGTCGTCTCCGGCTTTCTCCTGGGGATTTCCCTCGCGGCGCTGGCATCTATCCGGGCGTGGACCATGGGGACGGGATACGGTGTGGCCCTCACCGTGGCGGCGTCCGTGGTGGGTGTTGTCATGCTGGGCAACATTGTGGGAGCCTTTCTCCCCTTCGCGGCGAAAAAGCTGAACATCGATCCGGCGGTCATGTCAGGCCCCTTCATCACCACAGTGGTGGACATCCTGGGCCTGCTGCTCTACTTCGAAGTGGCCCGGAGGGTGCTGGCGCTGGGGTGATGCCGTGGAGAGAGAAAAACGGAAAAAAAAGAAGGGCGGCTGCGGCCGCCCTTCTATTTTCCAAGTTTCATATCGCCGGACCGGATGTGGCCCGTCCTCCTGAGGATTTCGGAAAAGAAAAGAGAAAGAACGGCGGGGAGAAGGAAGTGAAGCAGCAAAATCCCGGTCCAGGCAGAGGTCCCCATGACATCCAGGGTGGAAACCTGTCCCACCAGGCCGCTGGTTCCCATGCCGGCGCCGATGGGGCTGTTTTCCATGCGGAAAACCACTGTGGAGAGGGGCCCGAGGACTGCCGACGCCGCCGTGGGCGGCACCCAGATCCATGGGTTCCGTATGATGTTGGGTATCTGGAGCATGGAAGTCCCCAGCCCCTGGGCAATGAGCCCCCCCGTGCCGTTTTCGCGGAAACTTGCCACGGCAAAGCCTATCATCTGGCAGCAGCACCCCGCCGTGGAAGCTCCGGCGGCGAGGCCGGAAAGCCCCAGGGAGATGGAGAGGGCGGCGCTGCTGATGGGCAGGGTAAGGATCATGCCCATGGCCACGGAGAGGACGATCCCCATGGGGATGGGGTGAAGGGTGGTTGCGGCGTTGATGACGCTGCCAAGCCAGTACATCATCCGGGCGACCGCAGGGCCGGCGGCCACGCCCACAGCGCTCCCGACGACAATGGTGGCTGCAGGGACCAGCACGATATCCACCCCAGTCTTCCCGGCGATCCTCCGGGATACCTCCGCTCCCGCCCAGGAGGCCACAAGGGCGCCCACCGGCTCACCCACCGCCGCTGCGGTGCCTGAAAAGGTTCCGGCTCCTACTGCCCCGGCCACGAGAGAGGAAAAAATACCCAGGGGAGGCGCGCCGACCGCAAAAGCCACCCCGGCGCCGATGGCGGGCCCCATGAGAAGCTGGGCAACCCGGCCGAAATGTTCGAGGTGGGGGAAAGAGAGAAGCTGGCCGCACTGCCGGAGGATGAGCCCGATGATGAGGGATGAAAAGAGACCGAGAGCCATTCCGTTCGAGACCTTGATCAGGTACCCCCGAAGAGGAGAAGACGCCGTTCCTGCCATTGGACCACTCCCTTTACAAGTGTCTTGACACCTGTAAAGAATACACCTTCAGCTTCCCTCAGGCAAGTAGTTCTTTTCAGCGAGTTCGGCCAGCAGCCGCTCCCATGTCTCCTCGCCGTCCACCTCCAGGGTGTGGAGATGAACGCCCCCTGTCAGCGAGGAGAGGGGTTCCCCCGAGCTGCCCCTGATGGACTCCATGAACCGTGCCACGTCGCCCGGCGTGGAGAGCATGAGGTTGCCGGTGATCTCGCCGTAGACAGGATGCTCCACGATGACGTTGACTACCTTCGCTCCGCAGCCCACCATGATCAGGAGTTCCTCTTCCATGGCTTCGTAGTCCCTGTGCCTTGTGACCACCGTCTTTACGAGCCTCCCCGTCCCTTCGGCGCGCAACAGCATATAGCCCCTTGGTGTCGCCACGACGGGAAGGCCTTCCGCCCGGAGCACCGCCATGTCCTGGACGATCACCTGTCTGCTCACTCCGAACCGGGCTGCCAGGTCTCCCCCCGTGACAGGGTCCCCTGCTCCGGCAAGCTCCGACGCGATGTTCTTTCTCCGTTCATCGGTCTTCAAGGCGTCTCCTCCTTTCCTGGCCCGACGAGGCCATGCTGAAAACGGTATTCCTGCCGGTGAAGCACCGACGGCGGGAAAGAGGAATAAAGCGATTCCACTTCCGCCGCGGCATTTATGCTACCATATCCCTGCGCATCAGAAAGCTGAGAAAGGGGGCATCCAATGAAGATTCACACCGAATACCTCTGGTTCGAAACAAAAAAACGAAAGGAACTGGTCCGCATCACGCCGAAGCTCGAGGAGATCCTCGGGCGCAGCGGCGTCAGGGACGGGATGATGCTCGTCTCGGCCATGCACATCACCGCCGGCATCATCGTGAACGACGATGAACCGGGGCTCCACCGGGACATCCTGGAGTGGCTGGAGAAAACGGCCCCCGTGGATCCGTCCTACGCTCACCACCAAACGGGAGAGGACAACGGGGACGCGCACCTGAAGCGAATCGTGGTCCATCACCAGGCGACGCTGCCCGTAACGGACGGCAGGATCGACCTGGGTCCGTGGGAACAGTGTTTCTATGCCGAATTCGACGGCAGGCGCAGAAAGCGCGTGGTCGTCAAGATCATGGGGGAATAGACGATGATGAAATCAATTCTTCTGGGAACGGCGGTTCTTCTGTTATTTTCTCTCCTATCGCTTCCGGCCGGCGCTGCCGGGGGGCTCATCCCCATGGAGGATTTCTTCCGGAATCCTGACAGGAGCGGATTCCAGATATCCCCCGACGGGACGCGCATATCCTGGCGGGAGTCCTGGGAGCGGCGGATGAACATCTTCGTCCAGGAAATCGGAGAGGAAACGGCGACACGGATCACGTCGGCGACTGAACGGGACATCCTGGCCTACTTCTGGGCCGGGAACGACCGCATTCTCTACCTGCAGGACTCCGGCGGGGACGAAAACTACCACCTCTACGGGGTGGACGCCGGGGGCTCGGAAGCGAGGGACCTCACTCCCTTCAAGGGAGTCCGGGTTTCCATCGTGGACCGCCTCGAGGACATAGAGGACGAGGTTCTCATCGGAATGAACCGGAGGGATCCCCGGCTCTTCGACGTGTACCGGCTGAACATCGCCACCGGGGAACTCACTCTCATCGAGGAAAACCCGGGGGACATCGAGGAGTGGATGACCGACCACGACGGGAAGCTCCGGGTGGCCATCCGGACCGACGGGGTCAACCGGTCCCTCCTCTACCGGGACAGGGAGCATTATCCCTTCCGGACGCTCCTCACCACCGACTTCCGGGAGAGCGTTTCCCCTCTCTTCTTCACCTTCGACAACAAAAAACTCTACGTCTCCTCGAACCTGGGACGAAACACATCGGCCATCTTCGTCTTCGACCCTGAAAAGGCGGCGCACGAAGAACTGGTTTTCGAACACCCCGAGGTTGACGTGTACGCCCTGTTCCGTTCGAAGAAACGGAAGGTGATCACGGGGACCGGCTACACCACAGACCGGTTCCGGTACCATTTCTTCGACGAAGAGCGGGCAACCCTCCAGAAGGAGCTGGAGTCCCGCCTTCCCGGGTACGAGGTCACCGTGACATCCATGAACAAAGAAGAGGACAAGGTCCTCCTCCATGCGGGCAGCGACCGTACCCAGGGCGCCTATTACTTTTTCGACATGAAGACGAAGGACTTCCGTAAGCTGGCCGACCTCAGCCCCTGGCTGCCGGAGGAAAGGCTCGCCCCCATGAAACCGGTGCAGTATACCGCCCGGGACGGCCTGACGATCCACGGATACCTCACCCTCCCCGCCGGGAGCGACGGGAAGAACCTCCCCGTGGTGATCAACCCCCACGGAGGCCCGTGGGCACGGGACTCGTGGGGATACGACAGCGAGGTCCAGTTCCTCGCCAACCGGGGACTCGCCGTGCTCCAGATGAACTTCCGGAGCTCCACCGGCTACGGCAGGGCCTTCTGGGAAGCGGGCTTCAAGCAGTGGGGGCGGGCCATGCAGGACGACATCACCGACGGCGTACAATGGCTCATCGAGCAGGGAATCGCCGATCCGGAAAGGATCGGCATCTACGGGGGCTCCTACGGCGGGTACGCCGTCCTCGCGGGGCTGGCTTTCACGCCGGACCTCTACGCCTGCGGGGTGGACTACGTGGGAGTGTCCAACATTTTCACCCTCCTGGAGACGATCCCCCCCTACTGGGAGCTCGGGCGGCAGATGCTCTACGAGCAGATCGGCCACCCGGAGAAGGACAGGGACCTGCTGAAATCAGTCTCCCCCGTCTTCCATGCCGACAATATCAGGGCCCCCCTCTTCGTGGCCCAGGGGGCGAACGACCCCCGGGTCAAGAAGGCGGAATCGGACCAGATCGTGGAAGCTCTCCGCGCGCGGGGAGTGGACGTAGAGTACATGGTGAAGGACAACGAAGGGCACGGCTTCCTCAACGAGGAGAACCGGTTCGAGTTCTACCGGGCCATGGAACGCTTCCTGGCGAAGCACCTCGGGAGCCTGGCGGAATAACCCCGGAACACAGATCGGAAACGGCGGGCCCGCTGGCCCGCCGTTTTATTTTTCCTCGTCCTCCCGTTCCTTTTCCTTCAGCCAGTCGATCCAGTACAGGTCCGTCCTGCGGCTTGACAGGTTCCGGACGCTTCCCTGGAGCCGCAGTTCCTTCAGCAGCTCCACGTCGAGGTCGGCGATGAGGGCCATTTCCGTGTTGGGCGTCGCCTCCGCCGCCACGGCGTCGTGTGGGAAAGCGAAGTCGGAAGGGGTGAAGATGGCGGACTGGGCATACTGGATGTCCATGTTCTCCACCTTGGGGATGTTCCCCACGCTCCCGGCGATGGCCACGTAGCACTCGTTCTCGATGGCCCGGGACTGGGCGCAGCGCCGCACCCTGAGGTAGGCGTTCTTGGTGTCCGTCCAGAAGGGGATGAGCAGGATGTCCATGCCCTTGATGGCCAGGTACCGGGAGAGCTCGGGAAACTCCACGTCGTAGCAGATGAGGATGCCCACCTTCCCCACGTCCGTCTGGAAGACCTGGAGGTCGTGCCCTCCCTGGAGCCCCCAGTACCTGTATTCGTCCGGGGTGATGTGGAGCTTGTACTGCTGGTCCCACGTGCCGTCGCGGCGGCAGAGGAAGGAGACGTTGTAGAGCCGGTTGTTCCTGAGTTCAGGCACGCTCCCGGAGACGATGTTGATGTTGTAGGACACGGCCATCTCCACCAGGCTCTTCCTGAGTTCGGCCGTGTATCCCGCCAGGGACCGCATTGCCTCCGCCGGGTCCTCCTGGTCGAACCGGGCCAGCAGAGGGGCGTTGAACAGCTCGGGGAAGAGCATGAGGTCAGTATTGTACCCCGCCTGGGTGTCCACGAAAAATTCCACCTGCTGAAGAAAGTCGTCGAAGGACTCGAAACTCCGCATCTGCCACTGGACCACGCCGAGGCGCATGTAGGTCTTCACCTTCGAGATGAGCCGCTTCCGCTCCTCGTAGTAGATGTTGTTCCACTCCATGATGACGCCGTATCCCTTGGAGCTGTAGTCTTCGGGCCAGTAGTTTTCCACGATCTTCTTGTAATGGAAGTCGTTGCTGACCTGGAAGGTGAGGACAGGGTCGGAGATCTCCCGGTTGTTCACCATGCGGATGTATTGCTGGGGGGTCTTCTTCTCCGCCCATTCGGCATAACCGGGAATCCGGCCGCCGATAACGATCCCCTTGAGGTTCAGGGTCTCGCAGAGCTCCTTCCTGGCGTCGTAGAGACGCCTGCCGAGCCGCTTTTCCCTGTAGTCGGGCGACACGAAAATGTCGATGCCGTAGAGATAATCCCCTTCGGGGTCGTGGTTCTTCAGGGTGCCGTCGCCGACGACTTCCTGGTAGGTGTGCCTGTCGCCGAAGCGGGAATAATCAATGATGAGGGAAAAAGCCCCGGCCACAACCCTGCCCTTGTCCTCGATGCAGAGCTGCCCCTCGGGAAAGCGGGTGATCATCGCCCGGAACTGGTCCCGGGTCCAGGCCCCTCCCATTTTCGGGTATATCCTGTCCATGATCCGTTTGACTTCATCATAATCCTCAAGAGTGAACTGGCGCAGCTCCAGTTCGTGCTGGTACCGTTTCCGGGCCATGAGAGTCCGTCCTTTCAATGCAGAGTTTCACTTATTCCTATTATACGTTGCGCAGAGAAGAAAACCATACTAAAGGACGGCAGGCAGAAAAAAACCGCCCCGGCAGGAAAGTCCGGGGCGGTTCGGCCGGTTATTCCGGCTTCATTCCGTAGAGAGAACAGTCGGGATTCAGCGGCCGGGCCGGGTCCTGGTACCGGGTCTCGAAGCAGAGGCACGAGACCGGAACCTCGTAGGGGCCGTGAATCATGCCCACCGGCCTACAGGCGTAATACCCGGATGCGGCAGTCAGTTTTTTTGCCGTGTCCACCATGTATCCCTCGAGGATGAACACCTCCTCGCAGAAATCGTGGACCTGGCTCTTCGGGATCCGCACCCCCGAGCCGAACTTGACCAGCCTGGTCAGGTTCCCTGTATGGGGATCCCAGGAGAGGATCTTCTCGAAGACTCCCTTCTCCGCTCCCTCCACCTGCCTCCACTGCCCCAGAGGCAGGGTGTCGGTAAATTCCATCTCCGGTTTCGCCATGACGATCCTCCTTAGGGTCGAATCAGAGCCCGAGGAAATCGGGCAGCCAGGTCACCGTCGCCGGGACGTAAGTTATGAGCAGCAGCAGGATCAGCAGGGGTATGAGCATGATCACCAGGTCCCTGAACATCTCCCGGAGGGAGGTGCCGGCAATCTCGCAGGAGACGAAGAGGCAGACCCCAAGAGGCGGGGTGCACATGCCGATGGTCAGGTTCACCGCCACCACTACGCCGAAATGGATCAGGTCGATGCCGAAGGTCTTCACCAGCGGCAGGAAGAGCGGGACGAAGATGGTGAGGGCGCTGGTAGTGTCGATGAAAGTCCCGGCGATGAGCAGGATGATGTTCATCACCATCAGGGCGCCCCACCTGGTGTCGATCACCTGGAGCAGGCTCTGGGTGATGGACTGGGGTATCATCTTCACCGTCATGAACCAGATGAACAGGCTTGCCGTCATGAGCACCGTGAGGATGACACCGTTCGTTATGGCCGCCTCGATGAAGGCGTGGACGACCTTTTTCCATGTCAGTTCCCGGTAGACCAGCCCCCCGAGGAGCAGGGCGTAGGCGACGGCGATGGCCGCCGACTCGGTGGGGGTGAAGATTCCCGCCACGATGCCCCCGATGATGATCACCGGCATGAGAAGGGCGAGAACGGCGTCCTTCAGGCCCTGGCGCAGTTCCGTCGCCGAGGCCCGCTTTTCCCGGCCCACGTAGCCCCTCCGCTTGCTGATGAGCCAGTTGGCGACCATGAGGAAAACCCCCATGAGGAGCCCGGGGATGACGCCGCCCATGAAGAGCTTCGCGATGGAGCTGCTCACGATGACGCCGTAGACCACCAGGGGGATGCTCGGCGGAATGATGGGCCCGATGGATCCCGCCGTGGCCACGAGGGATGCCGAATAGGCCCGGGAATACCCCTTGGAGATCATCTCGCTGATGAGCAGCGCGCCGATGGCGGCAGTGGCGGCTATGGCCGAACCCGTGACGGCGGCGAAAATCATGGAGGCGACGATTGCCACCATGCCGAGCCCGCCGGGCCAGTGCCCGACGAGGGCTTCCGAGAAGGTTGTGATCCGCTTCGAAATACCGCCCACGGCCATCAGGTTGCCCGCGAGAATAAACAGGGGGATGGCCACGAAGGCAAAGTTGTCTACCCCCGTGAACATCCGCTGGACGACGACTTCGAGGGGAAGTCCCATGCCGAGCAGCCCCGCAAGGGTCGTGGCCCCGAGGGAGAAGGATATGGGGATTCCCAGCAGGAAAACGCCGAACAGGCCGGCTATCCAGAGCATGGCCCGTCACCTCCCGGCGGAAGAGGAGTTATCCCCTCTTCCGGCAAGGCTGCCGAGGAGCTTCACCGTGTCCAGCACGAGGAAGAGGACCATGAAAGCCGCCGTAAAAGGTATGACCATGTAGACGTAGCTCATGGGGAAAAGAAGATAGGGGGTCACCTGGTCGGCGTTGGCCGTCATGAAAGAGAAGCTGTACCGCAGGACCACGGAGAGAAAAGTGCATACTACAAGGTTTGACAGGAGATCGAACCAGGGCTTGAGCCGCGGAGGCAGGACCTGGACAAGGACGTCGATGTTCAGGTGGGCCTTCTTGAACACCCCTACCGCCATGCCGAAAAACACGGAATAGACGAAGAAGATCCGGATCACGTCCGTCGCCCAGGGCATGGGGACCTGGAACACGTACCGCTGGATCACCTGGCCGAAGGTTACGGCAAAGACTACTGCAAGACAGATTCCCGTAAGAACGGAAAAGAGCGTCTGTATTTTTTTCACTTGGCTTCCACCTCGAGCTCTCAAAAAAGCTCCGGGGGAAATCTCCCCCGGAGCCGCGGGGTGCTACTTCACCTTTGCGACTTCATCCTTTATTTTCTGGACAAGAACCTCGGGAACGGACTCGGAAAGCACCTTGTGAAGATCCTCGGTGGCCTTGGCGAAAGCCGCCTTGTCGGGGTTCTCCTCCACTTCCACGCCGGCCTTCCGGATGACCTCGAAGCGCTCCCTGTCCAGGTCGGCGAGTTTCTGCCGCTGGAAGGCGGCCGCTTCCATGGCCGCTTCCTTCAGGATGGCCTGGTGCTTCGGGTCGAGGCCGTTGAACCACTTGGGATTGGCGACCACGAGGGCTGGCTCGTAGGTGTGGCCCGTCAGGGAGAGGTACTTCTGCACTTCGTAGAACTTCATGGAGTAGATGGTGGCCACGGGATTCTCCTGGCCGTCCACCACCTTCTGCTGGAGGGCTGTGTACAGCTCGCCGAAGGGAATGGGGGTGGCGATGGCGCCGAGGCGCTTCATGAACTCGATCCAGATCTTGGACTCCTGGACCCGGATCTTCAGCCCCTTCATGTCATCGGGGGTCTTCACGGGCCGGGTGTTGTTGGTTATGTTCCTGAAGCCGACCTCCCAGATGGAGAGGTTCACAAACCCCTTTCCGAGCATGATGTCAGCAAGATCCTTGCCCACGGGACCGTCGAGCACTGTGTACACCTGCTCCCTGGTCTGGAAGAGGAAGGGCACGCCGAACACCTGGAGTTCGGGGACGAACCCGGCCATGTTGCCCGCCGCCACGGAGCTCATCTCGATGGTGCCCATGCGGACTCCTTCGGCCAGGTCCCTCTCGCCGCCGAGCTGGGCCTGGGGGAAGATGGTGACTTTCATCTCGCCGCCGGACTTTTCCTCCACGAGCTTCTTGAACTGCTCCGCGCCGATCTGGTACTGGTGCTCCAGGCTTCCCGAGTGGGCGAACTTGAATTCCACCGCCGCGAAGGCCGCCCCGGTCAGAAGGAACATGCACGCCGCCAACGCCGCAAGAAACATTCCGCTCTTCTTCATTTTCTTCCCCTCCTATTGTAGATGGGTCCCGTAGATCTCGGGTACCCTGTCATTGAAGACCGTCAGGAAATTCCGGGTCCTGGCAACTTCCTCGAGATCGATGGTCACGAATCCCGCCTCCTCGCCTTCCCCGCCCTCGAAGAGAATCTCTCCCTTGGGGCCGAGGATCATGGAGCCGCCGCCGAAATGGGTGTCCCCGGTGGTGCCGCACCGGTTGCAGGCCACCACATACATCTGGTTCTCGATGGCCCGCGCCCGGAGCAGGGTCTTCCAGTGGTCCGCCCGGGCACTCGGCCACTCGGCGCTCACGAAAAGCACTTCCGTTCCCCTGAGGGCATAGGTGCGGAGCCACTCGCAGAAACGGATGTCATAGCAGATGACGCAGCCCGCCTTCGCTCCCTCCAGGGAGAAGAGGCAGTCCTTTCTGCCGCCGGTGAAATACTTCTCCTCCTCCATGAGGCGGATGAGATGGACTTTGTCATAGTAGGCCACCAGCTCACCCCTTGGGTTGATCACCTGGGCGCGGTTGGCGTAGCCGCTCCCCGTGGAGGCAAGCACGGAGCCGCCCACGAACCACACGCCGTATTTTCTGGCCAGACCCCCGAGAAATTCCGCCGCCCCCCTGCCTTCGGGGTCGGCGAGCTCCGCAGCCCTGTCGAGGGCGTACCCCACGTCCCAGATCTCCGGTATGACCACCGCCGTGGGCAAATCGGACGGGACGGACACGGAGGCCATCCACTTCTCCACGTTTTTCCTGTTCCTCTCCCGGTCGCCCAGGGAGACATCAAGCTGCAGAACGCCGACACGCAGTTTCACCAAACCACCTCCTCAGTTTCGATCGGGAAGAACCCGCACGGAATACTCGTGCCGGATCTCCCTTCCAAGAACGGGATCCTTCAGGGAGAGGACATAGTGCGTCCCGTAGACGATCCCCTCGCCGAGCACCGGCAGGGTGCCGCTGAACAGGGCGAGCCTTCCCGTCCCCGCCGGGGCGTCCTCCCGGGCCAGCTCGAAGAGCTTCTCCGGCGGAAGCATTTTCCCGAGGGTCCCCTCCTGGTAGAGTTTCCCGTCATTCCAGGTTCTCAGTTCGATGGAATCCCAGTGCCCCCTGACCTCGTCCACCCTCCAGAAGAGGGAGCCGATGACCTTCGAGCAGGCCTGTTTCGCCTTGGCCACCGACACCGTCTCGAGAGCCCTGTCCGTATGGTCGCTGGCCACTGTGACGCAGAGATTGTTTCCCTCGTCCCGGGCGAGGAACACCTCTCCCTCGCCGGACGAGGATTCCCCCACCACCCAGAGCAGCCCGGTGTTCGACACCCGCTCCGGCTCCACCCAGTACATGGACGGAACCTTGTCCGGGGCGGGGACCCCGATCTTCCGCAGCTCCTCCACGTGGGCGAGAACCCCCGCCTGGTCCCGGCCGGTGTACCCCGCCGCCACGCAGGCATCCCAGGAGAGAAGGACCTCCCCGGAGACACCGTTCTTCCCCAGTACCGCGCTTTTCATCCGCATGTCGTCAACTCCCTCTTCCGTATGAGGACGATACGTCGTCGATCTTCCGCAGCAGTATGTCCTCTGTTTTTTCGAGATGGTCCAGGAGGGCCTCCCGGGCAGCCCGTTTTTTCCCTTCTCCCACCGCCCCGAGGATTTTCCCGTGTTCCTCGAGGACGTCGTCGTACCGTTTTTCGTTCATGGCCAGCATCCCGAGCCAGATCATCTCCTCGCTCACGGCGTTCCAGAACTTCCGCAGAACGGAATTTCCGAGGACGAGGAAGAGCACCGAGTGAAAGGACTGGTCCGCGGTGATGAAGGAGAAGAGGCTTCCCCGGGACTCGTTCATCACCATCACCATGGCGGCCATCTTCCGGCCCGCCTCCCGGGCGAGACCCGTGGAGAGAAGAAGCTCCAGGGCGTCCCGCTCCAGGATCCGCCGTGCCTGGAAAACTTCCCGCAGATCCGAAGGCGACACGGGACGGACCTGGATGTTCTTCCGGGCATTCACCTGCAGCCACCCTTCCTGGGAGAGGCGGTGGACCGCCTCCCGGACGGGCGTCCGGCTGACGCCCAGTTCCTCGGCGAGGTTCCGTTCCTGCAGCAGGAAACCCGGGGGAAATTCCAGGGAGAGAATGCCCCGTTTGACTCTTTCGTAGACTCCGGAGGCGAGATTGTCCTTCCTCAAGTGGTATACCACTTCCTTCTATGGTATACCACAAGAATAGTGAATCAAATACATCCTGTCAAGAGGATATTGCATGCAAAAATCCCTCAAAAAAACAGGACTTTCCGTATGGTACAATTGCATGCGTGGGGCCCTTTCCGGTCTTTGAAAAACAGAGAAAAAGGGGAGCTGAAGCGGATATGGAAAGTTGCGGAGGAGTCAATTTCGAACACGTGGTCAACATCAGCCCGGTGGTTTCCATGGTCTGGATTTCCGGCGGCAGGGACGTACCGTGCTTCGTCTCTGGAGCGATCGCTTCCTTCGGATACGCTCCTTCCGATTTTACCTCCGGGAAAATCCGCTATGACGATATTGTTCACCCTGCCGACAGGGAGGAGCTCGACTTAACACCGGACTGCACTTCAAGAGTCTACAGGATTGCAGACGCTGACGGGAACTGGCGGTGGGTGTCCCACAGGGTCTGCCGCCTGGAGCGTACACCCGGCGTTCCGGAGGAATTTCTCTGGACCCTTGCCGACATCACGGCCCACAAGGAAGCGGACGAGCTCCTCCGGAAGAATGAGGAAGAGCTCCAGGTCCTGCTGAACGCCATTCCCGCCGTGCTTCTCGTCCTGACTGAAGACGGCGAATGCCTGCGGGCCACAGGATCCCGGGAGGCTCCCCTGGTGAAGGAAGCGGCAGGACTTGTGGGCAGGAAAGTGGACGAGGCGCTGCCCCCGGAAAGGGGCGCCGAACTCCTCATCCCGGTAAAACGGTGCATTGAAACCGGAACCCCGCAGTTTTTCACCTTTGAAATTTCCCTCGGCGGACGGACCTATTTCCAGGAAGCCCGGGTATCTCCCTTCGCCGGATCCTTCGGGGGCAAGCGGGCGGCCATGGTGGTGGCCCTCGACGCCACCTCCAGGAAGGAACTTGAGGATGAAATCATGCTCCAGGCAGGGCACGACCCCCTCGGGAGCCCGTCGAACAGGGGACATTTCAACCGGAAGCTGCTCCTCTCCCTGGCGGACGCCCAGAGGACCGGTTCATCCCTGGCTTTTTTCATGATCGACCTTGACCATTTCAACGCGGTGAACGAGGCCATCGGACGGGACATGGCCGATCTCCTCCTCAAGGGAGTGGCCTTGAAGATCCAGGGAGCATGCCGCCAAGACGACATCCTCTACCGCATGGAGGGAGTGAACTTCTACCTCATCCTCCCCAGGCTGCGGAACAGGGAGGAGGCCGCCATGGTGGCGGACCGGATTCTCGGTGCCATCCGCACCGCTGCGGCGGGATACAGCGGGGACATTTCCCTGTCGGCCACCATCGGCATCAGCCTGTTTCCGGACAACGGCCTGTACGGGAAAGCCCTTCTTCGGGCGGCGGAAACAGCGCTTTTCTCGGGGAAGGCCGCCGGCGGCGACCGTTTCGCCTTTGCTGAGACCTCCCCCGCCGGGAAATAATCTCTTCTCACCCCATCAATGACAAAGAGTTCCCTCTTGAGAGGGAACTCTTCTTCTTTTCCCGGAAAAGACCTCTACCTGCAGAGCAGCACTGTCAGGTCGTTCACGTTGGTCCCCGTGGGCCCGGTCCTGACTAGGCAGCCGCAGGCATCAAGCCCCCGGTAGGAATCATTCTCAGCCAGGAGAGCTTCCGGGTCCATGCCCAGTCCTGCGAGAGCCTCCACTGTATGGCCGTCAACAAGCCCTCCTGCGGCGTCGGTGGGTCCGTCGGTGCCGTCGGACCCCAGGGCGAGAAGAACGGTGTCCTTCAGTCCACTGATTCCCAGGGCAGCAGAAAGGGCCAGTTCCTGGTTCCTTCCTCCCCTGCCCTTCCCCTTGAGGTGCACCACCGTCTCTCCTCCGAGCACCACGGCGCAGGGAGGCTCCAGCGGGGTGCCGCATGCCCGGATCTGCCGGGCGATGGATGCCAAAAAGGAGCCTGCTTCCCTGGCCTCGCAGTTCAGGGTGGTGGTGAGCAGCAGCGTCCGGTAGCCCAGTTCGGCGGCGTTTTTTTCCGCGGCGTCACAAAGGGCGGACACGCTTCCCGCAATGACCGTTGAGACGTTGCCCAGTTCCTTCGGCGTTTCCTCCCCGAGGGCATCGAGGAGTCCCGGCCGCAGGGAGAGGCCGTACTTGTCCACGATCCGGAGGGCATCCCGCACGGTGGATTTGTCGGGATGGGCCGGCCCCGAAGCGATGCTGTCCAAGCGGTCTCCAAGCACGTCGGAGAGCACCACGGCAAAGACATGGGCAGGGGCCGCGAATTGGGCAAACCTGCCGCCCTTCACTGAGGAGAGGCGCTTCCGTATCGTGTTGATTTCCACGATGTCCGCCCCGCAGGCAAGAAGCTGGTCCGTGACCGAAACCAGGTCCTCGAGAGTCACGCCGTCCCGGGGCTTTTCAAACAGGGCGGAGCCTCCCCCCGACACGAGGAAAAGCACGGTGTCCTTTTCCGAGAGGATCTTCACTTTCTCCAGTGCCCTGGCAGTACCGGTGAGGGTGTTCCCGTCGGGAAAAGGGTGCCCCGCCTCGAAGATTTCCAGGCCTTCCATGGCCCCCATGGAGTGGCCGTACTTGGTGATTACCGTACCGCCGGAGAGCCTCTCCCCGAGCGTTTCGGAGGCCGCCTTCGCCATCCTCCAGGCAGCCTTTCCGATGGCCACGAGGACAATCTTCCCCCCGCCGGAGATCCGTCCGGCGAACTCTCCGCCCTGAAGGGCTGCTCTCACCGCGTTTTCCGGCAGGACCGTCTCTATGGCCTTCAGGCCGATCTTCATGGCCTCATCCCATATCTGTTTCATGATCCAGCGGTCACCTCGCTTCAGTATTTTTTCTCCCTCCTGGAGGCCCGCAAAACGTCGATGCAGTGTTCCGGGGCCTCCCGGCCGAATCATCCCCCGGCTTTCGGAAATCCTGAGAGCCCTGTCAGTTCCTGGGAGCGTCCACTATAACCGAGACGCCGTCGGGGATAACCGTCACGGGGGCGTTCCCGTCACCCAGGATTTCCTCCGCCATGATTAGGGCGTCCTGCAGGGAAGGAGCCCATTTCATGTTCATGTACTCCACCATCTCCCTCGGCGCCGACGTTACCAGGATGACGGTATGGCCCATGAGGATCCTGGCGAAGATCTGGATTTCCCACTGGTCCGGTTCTGTCCTGTCCCTCCCCCTGGTGAGGATGCCGTCCAGCACGCCCTTGGGGGTGGGGATATCCCGGAAGGCATGGAAGAAAGCCTCGCCTCCGTGACCGTCCCTGCATTCCGCAGCTTCTATGATGACCCCTCCCGGCCTGCAGGAGGCCTCGGCGGCGGTCATGCTCTTCACTGCCTGGTAGATGTTCTGGTCGAGGGGATATCCGCCGTTGCCCGTGATCACGATATCCGCCGGTGCGGCCTGCACCTTCGCGAAGCGGGCCAGAAAGGCGCACCCTTCTTCGTGGGCTTTTTCCATATCTCCGCTGAATGCGGCGACGATTCGCTTTTCCGGGTCGAGGACCACGTTGCAGATGAAGGCGAGCCCCGCTTTCCCGGCGGCGTAGACCATATCCCTGTGGATGGGGTTGCCCTCGAGAATTCCCGTCCTCGCCCCGGGGGAGGCGATGAACTCGGCGCAGTGGTTGGCCAGCACCGTCCTGTATGCCGCCACGCCGGGAAGAACGCTCTTCCGCCCGCCGGAAAACCCTGCGAAGAAGTGGGGTTCGATGAATCCTTCCGCCACGAGAAGGTCCGCTTCCACGGCAAGCCGGTTCAGGACAAGCTCCCCGCCGGAGGGAAGTGTCCCCGCGGCCACGTGGCCGCTCTCGTCCCGGCTGTCGTGGACCACGATCTTCACGGTGCGGACAATCTCAGTGCCGTACCGCTTCTCGAGTTCATCGTCAGTGGTGCACCTGTGGCATCCCGTGGCGACGAGAATGGTAATGTCCGCCCCGGGATTCCCGCCGCGGATCTCCTCCAGGAGAAGGGGCATGATGACGGCGCTGGGCACGGGCCGGGTATGGTCGCTGGACAGGATCACCACGCGCTTCTTTCCCCGGGCGAGTTCCCTGAGAAGAGGGGTGCCTACGGGGTGGGCGAGGGACATTCTGACGATCTCGTCTTCCGGCTTCTCCGCCGCTGTTTGATGCTTCGGGGCAAGAACCGCCCGCAGCCTGGAATCGGGTATTTCGCAGGTCAGAGCGGAACTGCCGTAGGGAATGGATACGAGCACCCGGAATCGCCTCCTTTTTCACGGGACCGCCATTGTCCCGCAGGGGCCGGACAGGGCCGCGGGAAGAGAGTCTCCGGAAGCGGCAGTGCCGGATATTCCGGAAGTATTGTTGCGGAAAAAGGGGAAAAGGTCAACGGTGAACCGTCCTGAAAAGAGAGCCTCCGTCAGGGGGCTGAAGTGTTTCGGGGAGACAGGAAGCAGATGCGTTTTCCCTGCCCCTTGGCCCTGTACATTGCTTCATCGGCGTTGGACAGGAGCTGCTCCACGCTCTCGCCGTGGTCAGGGTAGATCCCTATCCCCACCGACAGGGAGAGAACGATGTTCTCCCCTCCGAGGACAAAGGGTTCCCTGAAGGCCTCCATGATGCGGCCGGCAATTGATTCCGCCTCGCCGGGACCGGCGACGGCCGGCAGGATGACGGTGAACTCGTCTCCCCCAAGCCTGCAGACGGTGTCCATTTCCCGCACGCAGGCCACGATGCGGCTTCCCGCTTCCTTGAGAAGAGTATCGCCCGCCAGGTGACCGTACCGGTCGTTCACCTTCTTGAAATCATCCATGTCCACGAAGAAAAGGGCGGCTTTCCCTTTCTGCCGCTTTGCCCGAGCCAGCACCTGGGTCAGCCGGTCCTCGAAGAGAAAGCGGTTCGGAAGGCCCGTAAGGAAATCGTGGGTCGCCTGGAAGCGGATATGATCCTCCAGTTTTTTTCTTCCGGTGATGTCCGAGTGGGTGCCCGCAATGGCGAGAGGGCGTCCCTCCCGGTCCTTCCGGACGACTCTTCCCCGCTCGAGGATCCACCGCTCCTTTCCGTCCTTTCCCACAACCCGGTATTCCGCGCTGTACGCCGGCACTTCTCCAGAGAGACACCGCGCTTTCTTCCGTGAAAGCCGTTCCCGGTCGTCCTCGTGGATGATCCGCCCCCAGGCCTCCCCGGAGGTGGATTCCAGGATGCAGGATGCAGGATTTTCATCATCCCCGCACAGAATCTCCGCCGAAAGAGGGGAAAGGTCCGTCTTGCCCGTCGTCCCGTTCCAGATCCACACTCCGTCCCCCATGCCCTCCACGGCGAGCCGGAGCATCTCCTCGCTTGAACGGAGATCCTCTTCCGTCCGCATCCTCTCGGCGATTTCCATCTTCATCTCTTCGTTGGCCCGGGAGAGCTCCATGGTTCTCCGCTCGACCTGCTGCTCAAGGAATTTCCGGTACTCTTCGAGCTCCCTCCGGGATTCCTCGAGCTGGGACATCCGGTCAGCGAGATCCCTGTTCAGGCTCCGGAGATTCCGGTACAGCTCGAAACTCTCCAGGGCACCAGCGGCGGCGGAGAGCAGCACCGAGAGAAGGGCGAGGGAATACTCGGGAAGCTGCTGCCACTCCTCACCGAGAATGCCGACGAACATGCCCCTCGTGCGAGAGATGGTGGACAGGGCGTGGAGAAGATGAAGGGGTTCAGGCCCGGACAGACCGGACAGGATCGGTTTCCGCCGCTTGAGAGCCCATGCGAAGGTCCTGTCTTCTATCCTCCGGGACACGATCTCTTCAATCTCGGCGGCATGGCCCGGAGGAACGCAGATGGCCTGGGCGAAGGAGGAGTCCTCCGAGACGAGGTACACTGCCGCTGCCTTGAAGGGAAGAATGGTCCGGGCCCTGGCAACGATTTCCTCGAGGATCGGGCCGGGATCGTCAAGGCGGTTGAGGCTCGTGTCGAAACTTCCGAGGGTGATCGCGGAACCCAGGATATCCTCGGCGGTACTTTTTTCCTTCCACAGGAAATCGTTGGTCTCCTCGAGTATTCGAAGGCGGCGTTCGAGAGAGCCGATCCGCCCTTCCGAAAAGGACACCTTACCGTCCTCCATTTCCCAGGAAAGCCGCCGTGATATCGTCTATCTGCCTGTCCCCCTGCCGGACTACCGGATGGAAAACCCCGGCGGACAGCCCCGTGGCTTCCCATGTCTCCGGACGTATCCCCGGGACGGTGAAAGATCCGCTCTTTCCCATGCCCATGGCGATGGCCAGGGTGTCCGCCACGTTCAGAAGTGAGGGCTCCAGGGCGGAGGGAAAGCCCGGGGAGCTGTGGTGGAACCGGACCGCCGTTTCCAGGGGAGCGGGAATTTTCCATTCCCTCAGGAGAAGGGCCCCCACCTGGGCGTGGTCAAACCCGAGGACTTCCCTTTCCGCATCGCAGACGGGTATTCTTTTTTCCGCGGAGAGCTCCATGGCTTCCCTGGCCGAGACGGGTATCTGCCGGAACAGCACGAGTTTGCCCAGGTCGTGGAGAAGGCCGGCAACGAAAAGGCGCTCCTCCGACACCCCCACTTTTTCCGACGCGAGCAGCCGGGCGTAGACGCCGCACGCCACCGAGTGCCTCCAGAAATTCTGCATGTCCACGAACTCCGGGGGTATGTCGTTGAAATACTGGACCGCCGTTATGCCGAGGGCCAGGGTGGAGAGTTCTTTCGTGCCGATGACCGCCACGGCCCTGGACACGGTTTCGATCTTCGAGGGGAAGCCGTAAAAAGCGCTGTTCACCAGCTTGAGGAGCCGGGCGAGGAGGCTCGTGTCCCTGCTCACCGCTTCGGCGATGTGGGCGGCGGAACTCCGGGCCGAATTGATGACTTCCATGATCTGGTAATAGACGTCCGGCAGTGAGGCCAGCCGGAGCTCCCTGGAAACCAGGTCTGCCGGAGTGATGTTTCCCCTGGCCTTCCCGGCCGCACGGTTCACTTTTTCCCGGGACAGGCTTCCGTTTTCGATTATGCCGGCGGCGTCTTTCCGGCCCTCCTTGAGGGAGACCGCAGTCCGTTCAAGGGCGAGGGCGTAGATTTCCTTCATGGGAGACCGCAGCGGGGGAGCGGCGAAGAGGGCCGACACGGAACGCTCCGCCTGCCTGAGAATCTCCCCGGGGATCTCGGGAACGATAATCTCCGCCGTCCCGGTGGCATCCTCCCCTTCGATCTCCGCTTCCACGACACCCCACGTCTTCATGGTCCGGATGTGCCCTTCCGTCAGCACCGCCCCCCTGGGCAGCAGGAACCGGCCGTTGAAGGCCAGGAGGTTCTTTTCCAGAACCATTCCGGGCATCAGCTGGTCCACGTTCATGAGTCCCATCAGACCCACTCCTTCATAGCATCTCTCGATAGGCTGGCATTCAGTCCAAAATTATATCATGCACGAATGAAATGTTACGCGAGAGAATGTCACCTCGGCAAAAGCATCTCCACAACGGCCAGCGCCGCCTTGTCCGGGTCGAAAGCCGGGGGGGTCCAGTTATCCGGCCGTATGGACCAGCGGTTGATGGAGAGATTCAGGAGGAAATCCCCCTCCACCGCCCCGTAGACCCACGTGCCGTAATCGTTCACAGCGGGTCCCCTGCGCGAAACGCGAAGAGGCCCTTTCGACAGGATGGTGATCCCCATGGCTTTCAGATGTTCCCCGGTCATGGCCCCGTCGAGGCCGAAGCGGGCCCTGTGGAACCGCTTCGCTTCCTCGGGGTCGGGAGCCAGGCGGAGGTCGGAGACGGAATAGTTGACCACCGTTCCGCCGTTGATGGCTTCCCCCTGCATCCTTTCCCGGAGCGCTTTTCCGTCATGGTAGAAGCCGTACACGGTTCTCTTCCTGTTGTAGGCCAGCATTCCCGCAATGGCCCCCAGCCGGTTCGGCCCCGGACCGGGGACACTGTCCGCCCCCTTGAAGGCGATCCGGATTTCCTTTCCTTCCGGGGTGAGATATACAAGGAAACACTCGGAGCCTAAATTCTCCTCGTTCATGTAGAAGCCGTGCTGCACGTCCTCCCTGCCCGTCCGTTCTCCTTCCTTGATGCCGGACAACCCGAAAAGCGCCCGAATCCTTTCGTGAGCGCCCGGAACGGCGGGAAGGGCTCCCGGATGACCTGAGGCGCTGACTGGAGCCACCTGTACTGAAAAGTCCTTCCGCATCGCCTGTTTCCCCTCCAGGAGAAGGACGGCCGATCCCTGGTACGTCCCCTCCCTGGAATAGGCGTGGACGGCCGTCCGGCCTTCGGCCCCGGTTCCGTCTCCGAAGTCCCACCGGATGACGGCGGACGGGGGAGCATTTTCGGTCTGCGCCGAAAAGCCCAGTTCCTGGCCCGTCTTCCCTGCTGAAGGAGTTTTCACGGCAAGGACCGGCGTCCGGGGAGCGGACGCGGCGGCGGCGAGCAGACTGCCGAGAGCTCCGTCAGCCGCCTCGAGAGCCCTGCGTGCCCCTTCCGCCCGGGGAAGAAGGTCCTCTGCAAGGAGCCGGGCCCTTCGGGCGTTTCCCGCGATTTCCTTCCCCGTCGTTCCGTCGGGGACAGGGATTTTTTTCAGGTCTGATGCGATGCTCCCCTCCATGCGCAGGAGCGTCTCGAGCCAGGAGCCGAACTCTCCAGGGAGATTCTTCTCCGGTGAGGCGACGGCCTGCTCGTCCCTCCCGATGACCATCCACCCGGGAACCCCGTTCTTCTCAAAGAAGTGGGAGTATCCCCGGCGGAGCGCCTTCCTGATCCGGTCGAACTCCGAAAGGGCGGACTTCCACGCATCCCGGTTCCGCTTCATGGCCGCCGTTCCTTCCCGGGAAAGGGCCGCGGCCTCCAGAAGGGCCGCCCGGTCCTCCTCCAGAGCGAAAAGAAGCTCTTCAGCTTCCGATACCTCCCGGAGGATCTCCATCTCCTCAAGAGTCTTTTCGAAGAGGGCCCGGTTCCGGGCATGGTCCTCCGCCGCCATGGCTATGTCCGCCTCCAGGCCCGCCACGGGGCTCCCGGCGGCAAGATCCTTTCCTATCCCCCCGATACTCCGGAGCAACCCGGCACTCCCGGACTCCGTTTTTTTCAGGTCCGGGCCCCACTGTTTCGCGCCCCTCTCCATGGCCTTCACCAGGGAAGGGAGTTCGGACAGCCTCTCGGCCCTTCCCCGGAGGGAATCCAGCGTCCGGCTTCTCCAGATGTCGAGGGACCGGGCCCAGCGCACATTCTGCTCCATGGCCGCGCCAAGGGACTCCGCCAGCGAAGCCGTTCTCCGGAGTTCCCGCACCAGTTCCCTCCCCGAGGACACGGACCGGGCGTTCTGCACCTCCAGGGCCATCCCCTGGGCGCGAAGCTCGGCGGAGGTGGTTTCGAGGACATTGATGGTGTCGAGGGCCTCACCGGCAAGGGATATGACCGTTTCCGCCCCCTCGACGACGGCGCCGCCGGTCCACCGGCCCGCCGTCTTGACGAATTCGTACCCGCCCCTCACGGCGCCGTAGGCGGTTCCCTTCGCAGCGGCCTCGGCGGCGATCTTCATCTTCACGCCGAGGCTGTCGGGATCCTCGCCGCGGTTTCTGTAATACTCCCGGAGCCGTTCCACCTCTGCTTTCGTGTACTCGGCAGTATGGGTGGTGGCGGCTTCCGCCGTTCCCCTGAGGGTCATGTCCCAGGCAAGCCCCAGGGCTACTTTTCCGTAGTCGGGATTCCCCGAGGTCCGCCGGTTCTCCTCCATCAGGGCGTTGTACCCGCCGATGACGGCGGAGGCTATCCCCGCCCCCCGGAGGAGAGTGCTCCCTCTGGCCCCGGAACCTCCCCGGGCAGGCTTTTCCCCAGGAGCAGCCGTTTTCTTCATCTCCGCCGCCATGTCCCGGGCGAAGTCTTTGCCGTGCCTGGCCTCCATTTCCGCGAGAGCGTCCCCGAGCCGGGAAGGGGGAAGCCCCTTCAGGGTTTCGGCGGCTGCTTTTTTGAGGGCCGACCGGCTTTCGGGGCTGGAGGAAGCGGCCGCGATCTCTCCCAGGGTGGAAGCGTAGTTTTTGAGCGCCTTCTCCGTAAGATGACCGCTCAGGGCGTCCACCGCCGCTTCACCTCTCCTGGAGGCCGCTCCGGAATCCCGCGCTCTCGCGGCGTCCAGGAGAGAAGAGGTTCCCCCCTCCCGGGGCGGAAGGGCAGCCCCGTCTCCGATACTCCGCTCAAGCCTGTTGATCCGGTCGATGTATTTCGCCTGGTGGGATTCCGCCTTGCGTACCTCCGCCGCAAGGAAGCTCCGCTCCGCCGGGTCCGCGGAAGCCGCATATTTTTTCATCAGGGATGCCTTCTCCCGCTTCATGGCGTCAATCCGGGACTTCATCTCCTCGGCGTAGGCCCTTCCCT
>ERZ747221.1401-NODE-1401-length-24243-cov-5.426012_pt1 | contig 24243 bp, 21 predicted proteins | sample MGYA00374949_ERZ747221 | MGnify/ENA primary metagenome ERZ747221 (study PRJEB28779, sample SAMN05720172) | bioreactor metagenome | isolation source: Anaerobic biogas reactor | place: USA:Washington, USA | collected 2015-08-08 ... | reverse complement strand
TTTGGTATCTTGCCCCTGATGGCCACCGTGCGGGAGATCCGCCGGCCGGAGTGGCGGGAGGCGGTCGAGGCCTGCCGACTGCTCACCTCGGCGGCCTACCACCTGCTGCGGCAGTGGCACGGCCTCGAGCCGCTGCCCTACCTGGGTCAGGGCTATGCCTACATCCGCGAGGACCCGAACCTGGAGTTCGTGTAGCCGACCACCGATCCTGCCTGTGGCGGCTAGGGCAGACGCGCCTCCAGGTACTGCCGCAGCGCCAGGGCGTGGTTGAACTGCTCGGTCCGCGCCGCGTAGAGCAGCGTCACGTCGCCGCGGCCGGCTGCCTCCAGCAGGGGCTGCCAGGCATCCGGGTGGGCGTCGAGCTCGGCGAAGTAGCGCGCCTTGAACTCCTCCCAGCGCTCAGCGTCGTGGGCGTACCACTGGCGCAGCTGGGTGCTGGGGGCGACCTCCTTCATCCAGGCGTCCAGGTGCAGCGCGTCCTTCTTGAGGCCCCGCGGCCAGAGACGGTCCACCAGCACGCGGAAGCTACCGTCCGCCTCTTTCGACGCGTAGATACGCTCGACCTTGATCAATGCCTCCTCCTGTCCCAGAGGATCGCCGCGCGCTGGTGTCAGACGGCCCGCGTAGGCGTGCCCGCCATGAAGGCCAGGGTCTGGTCCCAGCTGCCCACCGCCGTGGTCGCCCCCAGGCCGGTGACGCACATGGCGCCCACGCCGTTGGCCATGCGGGCCGCCTCGGCAAGATCGAAGCCGTTGAGCACCCCGGCAATGAACCCGGCGGTGAAGGTGTCTCCGGCTCCGCACGTGTCTACCGGCACAACGGAGAAGGCGGGCACGTAGGAGCCCTCAACCCCCTCCGGTCCCCCCTCTCCCATCGGTATGGGAGAGGGGGCTAGGGGGTGAGGGCTTCTCCCCGCCACATAGCAGCCCTGCTCGCCCAGCTTGATGCAGACCGCCTTCACGCCGCGACCGAGCAAGAAGGCGGCCATGGCGGCGGGATCGTCCTGGCCGGTAATGCCGCGGGCCTCGGCCTCGCTGGGCAGGAAGAAGTCCACCTGGGGCAGGATAGGCTCGACCACCTCCAGCCGGTTGCCGTGACCATCCACGGCCGTGTCCACGAAGGTTAGGGCGCCGGCGGCGCGGGCCCGCCGCAGCAGGTCGGCCATCGGCGCGCCGTCCAGCCCGGGGAGCAGGAAGGTCCCGCCCACGTGGAGGGCGCGGGCCCCGCTCAGAGCCTCGGCGGGCACATCGGCGGCGGTCAGGTTCAAGGTGGCGCCGGGGTGGTGGAGGAAGGAGCGCTCGCCCCTGTCGCTGACGGCGACCACCGACAGCGAAGTGCGGGCCGTCCGGTCGCGCACCATCAGGTCGGTGCGGACGCCGTTGGCAGTGAGGAGCTCGAGGACGATGTCGCCGGTGCGATCGTCGCCCACCCGGCCGACGGTGGCCACCGAGAGGCCGAGCCGGGAGAGAGCGATGGCGCAGTTGTTGCCGCAGCCGCCCGTCTGCAGGTCGTACTCGTCGATGATCTCCAGCCCGCCCGGCTCCGGCAGGCGCCGCACCGGCTTCACCAGCAGGTCGACGCAGAAGTTGCCCACGCTCAGGACGTCCAAAGAGCCCTCACCCCCCCTGCCCCCCTCTCCCATGGTATGGGAGAGGGGGGAGCCCGGGATAGGAGCGGCGGCCGGCATCCCGCGTTCTTCCTGCCCCCCTTCCTTCCCAGGGAAGGGGGAGCAGTGGCCTCGCTCTTTGAGGCCACGAGGGGGGGTTAGGTCCTCCCTCACAGCGCTGCCCGCAGTTCCTCGTGGATGCGGGCGTACTCCGCCAGGCTGACGCCGGCGCGGAAGGCCTCCCCCGCCTGCTGCATCGCCTCCGTGCCCGCGGGGATGCCCCAGGGGTGCGAGGTGATGCCGGTCCCGGCCAGCACCATCACGTCCATGCCGAAGATGTCCAGGTTAGTGGGCAGGTTGGAGGGCTTGAGGCCGCCTGAGATGGCGGGCACCATGTCCTTGATGCCCGGCGTGGGCTCCACCATGACGTTCTTGAGGCTGAGCAGCTCCTCGCGGGTGCCGCCCACCATGTAGCCGCCCACGGTGCTGATGCGGAAGTAGTCGCCGCCGAGGAGACGGACGAACTTGGCCACCACGTTGGCATCCACGCCCTGGCCGGGAGCGCGGCTGAAGGCTTCCTTGCCGCCGCAGTGGGCGTAGATGGGCACGGCGAACTCGGGGTCGCGGGCCAGTGCCTCCAAGGACCAGAAGCCGGCGGCGAAGAAGTTGACCATGAGGGCGTTGGCGCCGTTCTCCAGGGCGATGCGGGCGTTGTCCTTGAGCCGGTCCGGGTTGGTGGTAATGTGGGGGGCGTAGAGCACCTCGAGGCCGGTCTCGTCCTTGGCCCGGGCCAGCGCCTGAGACACCTTGCGCACCCGCTCGCCCAGGGGGCAATAGGGCACGTTGAGCATCTTCTCGTCGTCCTTGATGAAGCGCACCCCGCCCAGGGCCGCCTGGTAGCAGATGTCGGCCACCTCGTCGGCAGTGAGGCCGGCGGTGGGCTTGACGATGGTGCCCACGATCAGCTCGCCCGGCTTCACGCCCAGGATCTCGCGGGTGCCCTCGATGCCGAAGCGCGGGCCGGGAAAGTGGTGCAGGGCGGCCTCGGGCACCTGGAAGTCCAGCAGGCGCGACTTTTCGTAGGTGGTGAGGGCGTGCGTGCCGCCGCCGACCATGGTTAGCCAGAGGCTGGGGTAGGCCGCCTCTTCCAGGTTCATGTTCACGAGGGGGAACAGGACGGAGACGGTACCCTTGCCGGGCTCTACCTCGTTCACCTCGTACACCGTGCCGCCGCACTCGCGGAAGAGGGCCGACGGCTCGCCCGCGCCCTGCCAGGCGCCGGTAGTCTCCAGTTCCACCATGTGCTCGGCCACCCGACGCAGGTCGCCCTCGGTCTCGATGTAGTAGGTGGCCAGTACGCTGTCGTTCCGGTCGTGGGCCATGCCATCCCCTCCGTTGCTTCACGCCGACGTGTTGCCCGCCATTATACCCGCTGGGCGGCGCGGGGGAAGAGGAAGGCGAGCGGCCGCGTCGGACCAAGGAACGTCGCCAAACTGCACAGAGTTGCCCTGTGAATCTGTCGGCAATCGGACCATAATACAGCGTTGGCCTTTCGGCCCCTGATCATGGCCGGGGCCATTGGCGCGAGCATCGTCTGGTAGAGGAGCGAGCATGGCCGAGAACTTGGTATCCGCTCTGCCGCTTGTCGTCGCCGTCACCGCGCTTACGGCCGTGCTGGTCTACCTGCGGGCGGAGCAACTCGGCGCCGAACCGGGTGGGGCCGGATCGGCGCCCGACGGCCGCCTCGCGCTGGTGGTCAGCTACGCCATCGCCGGCCTGATCTTCGGGGCGGCCGCGGTGGTGGTGTACCGGCTGATGGAGGGGCGCTACGGGGCCGGAGCGGCCGACGCCCTCCTGAGACTGGCGGTGGGAACAGCCGCCGCGCTGAGCCTGCTAGCAGCGGTGGTGCTTCCCCGGATGGAGCGGGGCGGCGCGGCGGAGTGCATCACCCTCAACCTGGTCTGGGGCCTGGGGTACGGCTTGTTCCTGCCCCGCCTGCTCGGCTAGGCGCCGGGAAGGGGGTGGCGGTCATGGGTGCCTTGCCGGCAGTCATGCCCGTGCTCGCGGTTGTCCTGGCGCTGGTGTTGCTGTACCTGTTCCTGGAGCGGCCCTGGCTAAAGCGCTGGGGGGCGACGGACGAGGACGTGAGGCGATGTCTCCCCGGCGACGACCTGGTGCCCCGGCTCGACCGGACCACCACCGGCTCCATTCGCATACCCTATCCGCCGGCACAAGCGTGGCCCTGGCTGGCCTAGATGGGCTACCGGCGCACGTCTGCTGGTACGGAGCCGCGCTGACTACGGCTCCAGCACGATCATGCCGGCGCTGAACCGGGTGCTGATCGAGTCGGGGGCTTCCTAATGGAGCGCAAGACGATGCTCAACCTGCGTAGATTGGCGTCGCAGGACCGGACCCAGCCGGGGCGATAGGCAGCGTGCCGCGACCCAAAGACGACACGGAGGATGCAATGCGAGCACTGGCGCGAGTACTCCTAGCACTGTGCCTGGGACTGGCCGGGCTGACGGCGACCGCCCCGGAGACGGGCGCGGCCCAGGCGCCGCGGTCGCCGCTTGAAGTGCGGGAGGTGGAGGCGTTCCTGGACGGGCAGATGGCGGCGCGCATGGAGGTAGCCCATGTGGCCGGAGCGGTGGTGGCGGTCGTGCAAGATGGCGAGGTGCTGCTGTCCAAGGGCTACGGCTACGCGGACGTCGCCGCGGCCCAGCCGGTCGACCCGGCATCGACGTTGTTCCGGCCGGGGTCCATCAGCAAGCTCTTCACCTGGATAGCGGTGATGCAGCTGGTGGAGCAGGGGCGGCTGGACCTGGATGCCGACGTCAACACCTACCTGGGCGACTGGCAGATCCCCGAGACCTTCGCCCAGCCGATCCGGCTGCGTCACATCCTGACTCACACCCCGGGCTTCGAGGACGTCAGCCTGGGGCTGTTCGTCAGAGAGTCGGACCCGATGCTGTCGCTGGAAGACTACCTCCGCCAGCACCTGCCGGCGCGCGTGTACCCACCCGGCGAGGTGATGGCCTACTCCAACTACGCCAGCGCTCTGGCCGGTCACATCGTCAGCCGTGTGAGCGGGGTGCCCTTCGAGCAGTACGTGGCCGAGAACATCTTCGCGCCACTGGGGATGACGGCGAGCACCTTCGTGCAGCCGCTTCCGGACACGTTGGCGGGCGGCATGTCGCGCGGATATCGCTACCTGGGCGGTCGCTACGAGCCGCGCTGGTTCGAGGTGGTGCAGGCGAGGCCTGCCGGCGGCTTGAGCACCACCGGCGCCGACATGGCCCGCTTCATGATTGCCCTGCTCCAAGGCGGCAGCTACGACAGCCGCAGCATTCTGCCGTCGAGCATGGTGCGCGACATGATGGACCTGCACTACTCCGTGCCGCCCCAGCAGCAGGGATGGGGCTGGGGCTTCGCGGTGCAGAAGACGGGCGGCCTGCATACCGCCGGCCATGGTGGGGACACGACCTACTTCCACTCCTCGCTCAGCTTGCTCCCGCAACACGGCGTCGGCATATACGTCTCCACCAACACCGACACCGGCGAGGCAGTAGCGGAACCGCTGGTGTCGGCCTTCCTCGAGCGCTACTTCTTGCCCACGACGTCCAGGCAACCTCAGGCGGACTCGTATCCGCTGGAGAGTGGGGAGCGATTCGCCGGCAGCTACATGATCGCCCGCGCCAACTTCACCTCCATTGAGCGGTTGTTGACCCTCTTCCAGACGGTTAGCGTTCACGCCACCGAGCGGGGGACGCTCAAGTTGGTGGGGCCGCATGGCCTGGACGAGGTGGAGTGGGCCCAGGACGAGCCGCTGCTGTTCGTACCGGTGGAGACCGGCGACGTCCTGGCCGGGCCGCTGGTCTTCGAGGCGAACGAGTCCGGGCGGGTCGAGCGCCTATACGTGGGTGGTTGGGCCCTGCTCAAGCTGCCCGGGTATGCGGTGGCCCTGGCCTCGCTGCCAGGCGTGGGTGCCCTGCTGGCGGTGATGCTCGCCAGCGTGGTGATCTGGCCGGTGGGCTTCCTGGGGAACCGGGCGCGGCGACGCCGCCTGGAGACACAGCCCGGCACCGGGATCTGGCCGAGCCTGGCGCGCCTGGTGGCTTGGGTGCAGGCGGTGCTCTCGCTCCTGGCCCTCGGTGGCATCTTCGTTCTGCTGAGCGACCTGGAGTCGGTGACCTTCGGCTTGCCGGCGGCGCTGGAGCTGCTCCTACGGGTACCCTACCTGACGACGGCGCTCACCGGCGCGATGCTGCTCTTCGCGGTGGCGGCCTGGTGGCGCGGTTGGTGGACGCTCATCGGTCGGCTGCACTACACGCTCTTGACGGTGGCGGCCGCACTGCTGGTGGTGTGGCAGGCGTACTGGCGTCTATTGGTCTGGGGGTGAGGTGACGTGAACGACAGGGTGCTGGTGACGTACGGCTCGTGGTGGGGTTCAACCGCCGAGGTGGCTCAGGAGATCGGGAAGATATTGCGCGAAAGCGGCGCCGAAGTGGACGTGCTTCCCGCCGGGAAGGTGAAGAGGGCGGACGGCTACCGGGCAGTGGTCATCGGGTCCGGGATCCGTGCCGGCCGCTGCAAGGGTGAAGTGACCAAGTTCATCAGCCGCAACAAGGCGGCCTTGGCCGGGATTCCAGTGGCGGTTTTCGTGGTTTGCCTGCAGCTGCAGGAGGACACACCAGAGAACCGAGAGCAGGCGCTCACGTTCCTCAAGCCGATCACCGACGGCGTGGAGGCAGTCAGCGTCGGCCTGTTCGCCGGGGCGCTCACGGCCGATCGGGCTCCCTTCTTCATGAAGCTCATCGTCAAGTCCATGCCCCAGGGTGACTGGCGCGATTGGGAGGCCATCCGCACTTGGGCGGGGGAGCTGCCGGCCCGGTTCGCCGCGGCGCCGGCCGTCTGAGGTGCGGCACGAGGCTTACTCCTCGATCACAGGTGCGTGCTGCAACTGCGGCCGCCGGAGAGGCGCTCGAGTTGGTGGGGCGGGGTAGCGGCGGGTGGAGCGGTAGATTCCTCGCTTCGTTCACGGCTGTGCCGTGAACCGGCTCGGAATGACATGGGACCGGAGGGCCCGCCTAGACGACGCCGCGCTCCCGCAGGCCGGCCACCTTCTCGGCCGATAGGCCGAGAAGCTCCCCGAGGACTTCCTCGGTGTGCTGGCCCAGGGCCGGCGCCGGTCCCACCACCGCTCCGGGCGTATCCGACAGCTTGATGGGGATGCCGGCCATGTGCATAAGGCCGGCAACCGGGTCCATCACCTCCTGGATCATCTCGCGCGCGTTCACCTGGGGATCGTGCGCCATATCGGCGACGGTGTTGATGGGCCCGCTGGGTATGCCCTCGCGCTCCAGGTGTTCCAGCCACCAGGCGGTGGGCCGGCGGCGGATGATGGCGCCCATCTCTTCTTGCAGGTCGGCGTGATTGCCGGTGCGAAGGCTGTTGCTGCAGAAGCGGGGATCGGTGGCCAGTTGCTCCTCGCCCACCAGCCGGCAGAAAGAGGAGAAGAGCTGATCGTTGCCGATGGCCACCACCACTTGACCGTCGGCGGTGTCGAAGGCCTGGAAGGGGGTGATGGACGGGTGCCGGGTGCCCAGCCGGCCGGGGACCTCTCCGGTGATGGAGTAGCGGCTGATGGCGTTCTCCAGCAGGGCGATGAGCGAGTCCAGCATGGCTACGTCCACCATTTGCCCTGTGCCGGTGCGGTCGCGCTGATGGAGGGCAGCCAGTACGCCGATGACGGCGAAGGCGGCAGCGCTCAGGTCTCCGATGGAGACGCCGACGCGAGCGGGAAGTCCGTCCTCGTCGCCGGTGATGCTCATGAGGCCGCTCATGCCCTGAATCACGGCGTCGTAGGCGGGCCGGTGCGAGTAGGGGCCCGATTGGCCGAAGCCGGAGACGGCGGCGTAGATGAGGCGCGGGTTGGTGGGCCGGAGGGACTCGTAGTCCAGCCCGAGCCGCTCCATCACGCCCGGGCGGTAGTTCTCGATAAGCACGTCGGCTTTCTCGGCCAGGCGCAGGAAGATGGCCTTGCCCTCGCTGGACTTCAGGTTGAGGGTGATGCTGCGCTTGCCGCGGTTGACGCTGGCGAAGTAGCCGCTTACGCCATTGGCGAAGGGTCCGAACTCGCGGGCGTCGTCTCCGCGGCCGGGCAGTTCCACCTTGATGACCTGGGCGCCCAGGTCGGCCAGGAGCATGCCGGCGAAGGGGCCGGCCAACACGCGAGTGACATCTAGGACCAGTAGGTCCGTCAGGGGACCGTGGGATTGCGGCAACTACACCTCCGAGTGTGTGAGCAGAGTGGTGCGCTAAGGCTAGGGCGGCAGGGCGGCGGCGTCAAGAAAAGGGGGAAGTCGTCGTGCCGGGGGTTGGAAGGGCCCTAGCTTGAGGTACCGGGCTCGTGAAGTCCCTCACGACTCCACTGGGGCCTGACGGCCGCCTGGCACCGCCGGCGAGGCGCTACGGCACCTCACCGGCGATCGTCGTTCTTGTACTCCCGAGCTTATCGAGGCCCGCGGTCACTAGATGCTGTCGGACCACCGAGTCCTAGCGACTACTTGAGATCAGCGGCACATACACCCAGGGCGGCTCCTGCCAGTCAACGGTTACCTCCAGCACTGAGCCTCCTGCCGAGTCGTAGCGCACGCCGAGGCCGATGTCGTCACCGGAAAGGGCGTTCCCCGCCAGTTCGGCGAGGCTGGACTCGCCGCCAGAGTCGTAGCCAAGCATACTGATCTGATAGTAGCCGGAGATATGGCTGGTGATGTGCACCTGGTAATCGCCGTCCAGCGGAGCCCCGGTGGCGAAGACGTAGGCTTCGACGCTTCGACCACTGCCGTCCTGAGATCCCAGACTCTCTCTACCGAAGCCAGCATCCAGGATCTGATTCTGGTACGAGTCCCCAATCGCGTCATATACCAGCTCTCGGCCGGCCGGATCAGTGACCACAATGGACACTGGAGCGCTCGCATTCGCACTTACACTCGAACTCGCGGCCAGAGGGGCGTTGGGTGGATGGATCATGATGGTGAGATGATGGAGTTCTTTCCTCTCCGTACCGTACTTGCGGTGAGAGAGGTACGACCCTGCCGGAAGGGAGGTGATATTGTAGCCGCCAGGGTCGTTGACTGTCCACCCGGTGCTGTCCGAGACGCCCGTACCGACGACGTAGTGACCCCTATTGTACTGGCTGGATTTCATGTACAGTACTATTGGTGCGCCGTTACAGACATACGCGTTCACAATGCCGTTGTCTGGCCCCCAACCATCGTAGTAGTACAGACCGATTCCCTTAACGTCCCTAGCGAACTCCGCAACCTTCTCCCAGTAGATACTGCCGCCTGTGTACCCGTGGTTGCGCCTAAGCCATGTGTTGAGCTCACCCGGCGTGGCTGTCGCTTTACCCTGAAGATTTCCATAGTAGGATATAATCATTGCTGCTGAGGTCGTTGCGCATCCATGATCTCTGAAGAGCGCTTTGTGGTCTCCGTAGTCGTACCACGGTTGCGCTTCCCATCCACCGTATAGGTCACCCGCCCAGGTAGCTGAACCACTTTGTTTGTACGGGGGCACGTCCCCAACTCGGCAGACGAGGCTGCTTTCGAAGAAGAAGTCGTCGACCGTGTAAGTGTTCCCGCGTTCGCCCCCGTTGAAGAAGACTATCTTCGCGATGGCCCGTGGCGCTGTGAACTGCAGCAGTCTGTTAGGTGTGCCGTAGGGGGCATGATTGAGTCCACCTGTTGACACCGATCCGAGGTGATTGCCCTCTACATCGTACGCAGTCATCGAAACGTCCCGATTACCGGTAACATAGTCACCGACGACGGTTACGTTCCTGGCGGTGCCGGGGTCAAAGGACGCGACGATTCGACCACTCTGATCGGGGTCATCGTAGATGACGTTCACGCCGGAACGTGGTGGGAAATGGAGGTAGTTCAGGCTAGCTCCCTGGCCGAGGATCGTGGCACCGACGAACCCTACCCCGAATCTGGCAAACTGGTTGGTTACCGCCTCAAGGTCGTCGAGCCCCTCGAAATCCAGAGTGATCCGATCTGCGCCCGCCTGGGACAGGCCAGGTAGGTTCTGGGCGGGCACGGGTACCCCCGTGGAGAGGGGTGAGATTGGGGAAGCGGGAGAAGAGGGTTCCGAGGCGGCGGCCGGCGCGGTGAGAACCAGCGAAACAGCGACGACAATGAACGCGAGCCTGCGGATGCGCCCGAACGACATGGCCTTCCTCCCCCCGAGACCTTGTTGGATCGGCGGATGGACAGCTGCACCGCTATCACGCTATCACCGCGCGAGAGATCCGCGCGTCGCCTGAAATGCCCGGAGGTGGATCATCCCTATCTGCTGCGCCGCCGTCCCGCGGCGCCCGTACCACCCACAGCGTCCTTTGTCGGCGCGTCTCGGACAGCTACTGCCACGAGATACCTAACGCCCGGGACAGATTCTGGGCGCGAGCAGACTGCCGTTAGGGACACTGGAGTGCAGATACGAGTGTAGCGCCCTTCAGCGGCGCGTCAAACCCAATGTGGCTGGGAGTGCCGCACAGGTGTTGTCTTGGGCTGGGGGTGAGGACCCCTCCTTACCGCAGCCGCCGCCACTCGTCGAACATGGCGAGGGCGTTGTCCCAGGGCCAATGGGCGCGGATGGAGGGCACGGCGTTGAGCACTAGACCGCACCGTCCGAAGGTGTCGAAGGCGTCACGCACCGCCTGGCAGGCGATCTCGGGCGAGCCCTCGCCGATGTGGATGGGGCCGGAGACGCCGCCCCAGAAAGCGTGCCGGTCGCCCAGCTTCGCCGCCACTACCTTCATGTCCTGGTGTCCCAGGGCCGGCTCGATGGCGTCGTAGGCGTCGAAGTCCAGGTCGGCCAGGATGTCCAGGATGGGCATGATGCCCGTCTCCACGGTATAGGCGGTGACGGCCCCGCCCGAGCGCATGGCCTCTATCTCCTCCTTGATCTGAGGCACGACGAAGCGCCGCAGTTGGGCCGGACTCCAGTGGTCGGTGGTCTCGTAGAAGCCGTTGCGCCGCATCACATCCACGCCCCAGCCGCTCAGCACCTCGGCCATGCGCAGGTTGGACCGGTGCTCGATCTCCAGGTAGCGCTCCATCAGGTCGGGCCGGTCGACAGAAGTCAGGATGGCCTGGGTGCCGCCCCAAAGCTGCAGCGTGCCGGACAGGCCCTTGCCCACGGTGGCGTACGTGACGACCTGGTAGCGATCGGCGAGGGCCTTGGCCGCCAGGAAGCGCTCCTTCGCCCGGGCGATGTCGGCGTCGGTCGGCGGCAGGTGCAGGTACTGGAAGCGGTCCAGATCGTCGTCCGTCTTGAACCAGGGCTCAACGAAGCGGGAGACGTTCCAGTCGTCGTAGATGAGGACGTCTTCGCGCTGCGGCATGTCGTCGGTGAGGCGGATGGCGGCGGTCAGGGGACCGGCCGGGGTGTCGAAGCGCTTGTGGAGGATGGGCCAGCGTTCGCCGGCAACCGACTCCTGCCACACGTTTGCGGTCACCTCGGGATGGCGGGAGGGTTCCAGCGCGAAGTGCACGCAGGCGTCGAGGCCGAGTCCGTTGACGATCAGGTCCAGGCTGTCGGCGCGGCTCTTCCAGGTGTACTGCGGGCCCACCAGGGAAGGGCTGAAGGCGGGGCAGCAAGGGACGTAGTCCACGTCCTGGCGGCGGAGCGCGGCGAGCATCCGTTCGCGAGACGTCATCGTTGTCGCCATGGGACTCTCCTCCCGGGATCGCGGGTCATACCCGGCGCGGCTCTACCTCCGTAGTGTCCGCCTGGTCTCCGCCCCCGCCCACCGGCCAGCGGTCGAAGCGCCACTCCTGCCCGCAGGCGCAGGTTACGGTGGCAGGCGCCTCTGGGGGCTCATCCAGGGGCAGGCCGCAGTCGCACTCCCACCACTCGCCCTCGGCGGTCGCCACCAGGCAGTTGAGGTGCTGGTAGCGGGCGAGGGACGGCGGCTCGGCGGCGCAACCGTCGCACTGGCGGTCGCCGCACGCGTCGGGGCAAGTGGGGATCGTCGGTTTGTCAGTCATGGGCTCAGTATGGCGCTTGCCGCCGCGCCCGGCAACGCAGGGAGATTGGCCACAGAGGCACGGAGACACGGAGAAGGGCACCTGCCGTAGAGATCCAGGCACCTCTGTGCCTCTGTGTCTCCGTGGCTAACCTATTTCCCGGGCAGGACGGGGATGTAGCAGGTGAGTTCCCCCTGGCCGCAGTTGGCCCACTCCACCTGGATGGTACGGTGCTCGATGCCGTGGTCGTCGTGCAGCACTCGCCCCAACTCGCCCATGATCTGCTGCACCTCGGGGAGGGTGGCGGCCTCGACTACCACGTGTGAGGAGAGGGCAGTGAAGCCGGGGCCGAGGGACCAGACGTGCAGATCGTGCACGTCGGTGACGCCGGGTACCGCGCCCATGGCGGCAGCAATGGCGTCCAGCGAGACTCCTTCCGGCACACCCTCGGTAAGGATGTGGACGGAGCGGCGCAGGAGGCCGATGGAGCTGTAGGCCACTATGAGGCCGATGAGCACGCTCACGATGGCGTCCACTTCGGTGCGGCCGGTGACCATTATGATGGCGGCGGCGACAAGCACGCCCACCGAGGCCAGGCCGTCGCCGAGGACATGCAGGAAGGCCCCGCGCACATTGATGTCCTCTTCGTCGTGCCCGTGCAGCACCAAGGCGGAGGCCACGTTGGCGACCAGGCCGATCAGGGCGATGACCAGCATGGGCCCGGCCATGATCTCGGGCGGCTCGGAGAAGCGGTGCCAGGCCTCCCGGAAGATGCCCACGGCGACCACCACTAGCGTAACGGCGTTGGCCAGGGCGGCCAACACCTGGACACGGTGGAAGCCGAAGGAGTGCCGCTCGTCAGCGGGCAAACCGGCGATGCGGATGGCGGCATAGCTCATGGCCAGGGCGAGGACGTCGAGGAACATGTGGGCGGCATCGGAGAGCAGCGCCAGGCTGCCGGTGACGAGGCCGCCGATCAGTTCGGCCAGGAAGATGGTGCCGGTGAAGGAGAGGGCCAGGAGCAGCCGGCGACGGCTGTCGGCGCTGTGGGCCGCGCCGTGATCGTGGTCGTGGTGGTGCGTGTGCTGGTGCCCGTGGCTCAAGGACGACCTCCGCCGCGACCGGCTGGGCTAGGTGGCCGCACGTTCTTTGGGAAGGTAGCGGATGAACCAGTCCCGCGCCAACTGCGAGACCTGCTGCATGGCGCCCGGTTCCTCGAACAGGTGCCCCGCTCCCGCTATTATCTCCAGATGCGTCTCAGCCGTCATGCGGGAACGCGCTGCCTGGTTGAAGTTCAGGACCAGCAGATCCTCCCCGCCGACGATGAAGAGGGTGGGCGCCTTCACTCCGGCCAGATGCTCCTTGGCCAGGTCGGGACGGCCACCGCGGGAGACGATGGCGCGGACGCGATCGGGCCGGCGGGCGGCGGCGGTCAAGGCGGCGGCGGAACCGGTGCTGGCGCCGAAGTGGCCGATGGGCAGGTGGGCGGACTCGGGTTGCTCTGACGCCCAAACGGTGGCCCCCTCCAGGCGCTCCGCCAGCAGGGGGATGTCGAAGCGCAGCTTGGCGGTGCGGGCGTCTTCGGCCTGCTCGGCGCGGGTCAATAGGTCGAGCAACAGGGTGGCCAGCCCGCCGGCACGGAGTTCGCGCGCCACCTGCTGGTTGCGCGGGCTGCCGCGTCCGCTGCCGGATCCGTGGGCGAAGAGAACCAGCCCCGTGGCTCCCTCCGGCACTTCCAGTTCGGCTTCGAGGGCGGCCTCTCCCACCGGGACGAGCACCAGGCCCTCGTCATCACGCCAACGACTTAGTCTATCCAACGGTCACGCTCCTCAAACGGCTAACACGCTCTTGATCAGGTCACTGCGGACGAGGCGAAGCGGCCTCCCGCAAGAGGCGGGTCACTTCGGTGTCGGGCGTCTGGGTAAAGTGGTCGTACCAGAAGCCGACGCCGTAGAAGGGTTCTGGGGAGATGAGGCAGAGGAGCTGGTCTACCTCGCGCTCGAGGTCAGCGCAGGTCTCCGGTGCGCCGGTAGGCACGGCGACTACCAGCCTGCGCGGTCTCAGTTGGCGCAGCGCCTGGACAGCGGCGCGCATGGTGGCGCCGGTGGCGAGGCCGTCGTCCACCAGGATGACGGTGCGCTCCGACACCGCCGGCAGAGCCCGGTCGCCGCGGTAGAGCCGCTCGCGTCTCTCCAGCTCGGCCTGCTCGCGGGCGGTGATGGCGTCGATCTCGGCCTCGCTAATGCGCAGGGCGCTCACGACGTCCGGGTTGAGGACGCGGACGCCACCGGAGGCGATGGCGCCCAGGGCCAGTTCCTCTTGGCCGGGGACGCCCAACTTGCGGACGACGTACACGTCCAGGGGGGCGTCGAGGGCGCGAGCGACCTCGTAGGCAACCGGCACGCCGCCGCGTGGTAGCGCGAGCACGAGGACGTCGTCGCGCTGGGCGTACGGGGTCAGCTGGGCAGCGAGCAGTCGCCCGGCCTGAGTTCGGTCATGGAAGGCGGACATGGATCGGCACTCCCGACAGCTACTAACGGTAACGCTACCTGGCGACGCTCACCGACAAAGCACTTCGGCACTTAATGATAGCACAGTGGACGGCCGGCATCCATCGACCGGAGCAACCTTAGCGGACGGCGACGACTGATCGGAGGTGAGGAAGGAGCCCGAGGTCACCGCTTCTCGGGATCGGGATCCACGTGCGGCCGGCGGTCGGTCTCGTTCATTGTACTGTATCCTGCAATCCGTGCAGGGCGTTGATTGCTCCTGGTCCCTGTACTATAATACGGAAATACTGCCGGGGGTGGTTACTTCCATGGGGGCTTCAGCTCCGGATGGGCTGTACACACGCCAGCAGGTGGCGCGAGCGGCCGGAATCTCGTACTGGCTCGTGCGACGCTGGCAGGAGATCGGTCTTCTGACTGCTGAACCGGCGGCGGCTCCGGTGGCGGGCGTCTCCGCCCTCCGGCCGCACCTCTTCTCGGAACGAACCCTGCGCAAGGCGGTGAGCATCGCGTCGCTGCGCCGCGCCGGCGTCTCCATGCAGTCCATAGTGCAGATGCTCGGTTTCATCTCCCAGGCTGGGCCCCAACCATTGTTCGTGCGTGCCGGCGGCAAGCCGGCTCTGCTGCTCGTGCCTCCCGAGAATACGGATGCGGTACTAGGCATTCTCGAGGCATGCGACGTGCCTGAAGGAGGGGAGGAGGCGAAACAGGGCGTCGATGCCATAACGGAAAGCCAGTGGTCAGACCAATTCTACGGAAGCATCCTGCCTGAGAACGAGCTAAGGAGGTTACCGATGGCTCCCAGACATCTCAACCGTCGTGATTTCCTGCGTGTCTCCGGTTTGTGCGCGACCACGGCGCTAGCAGCGGCCTGCACCGGCGCCACACCAGCTCCGGCAGAGCCCGCGGCCACTGCGGTCGCACCGGCTCCGACTGCGACTAGCGTCCCCCCGACCGCTACCGCGGCTCCGGCCGCCAAGTACGCGGAAGCTCCAAGCCTGGCCGCCAGGGTCGCTGCCGGCGAACTCCCACCGGTGGACGAGCGCGTATCCGAGGAGCCTCTTGTGGTCGAGTGCTTCGAAGAGCCGGGCGAGTACAGCGACGATCTCCACCGCGCCCTCCTGGGCCCCTCCGATATGGCGGGCCACAACTACGTCATCGAGGAGAACCTGTTTCGCTGGGACTATCGTACCGGCAACCTGGAGATTGTCCCCAACGTTGCCAAGAGCTGGGAGCTCAGCGAGGACGGACTCACCTACACCTTCCAGCTACGCAAGGGGATGAGATGGTCCGACGGAGAGCCCTTCACCGTGGACGACGTGCTCTTCTGGTATCAGGACATCGCTTCCAATGCGGAGCTGAGCCCGTCGTTCCCGAGCTGGCTGACAATCGGTGGTGAGCCGGTTATCGTCGAGAAGGTCGATGACTACGCGTTCACCTTCAAGTTCGCCCAGCCCTACGGCATCCTGCTGGAGGCCATGTGCGTCTCCAGTGGCGGCGTCTACGCTCCCAGGCACTACCTCGAGCAGTTCCACCCGGCGTACGCGGACCCAGATGAGCTGGCCGCAAAGGTCAAGGAGGCGAGCCTCGAGTACTGGTACCAGCTCTTCGCCGCCAAGAACGACCGCAACAACAACCCCGACCTACCAGTGATAGGCGCCTGGAAGGTGGAGACCCCCTTCCCGGGCGAGCGGATGGTCTCGACCCGCAACCCCTACTACTGGAAGGTAGACAGCAGCGGCAAGCAGTTGCCCTACTTCGAGCGCCAGGTGAACGAGCTTGCCCAGGACAAAGAGATCGTCCTGATGAAGGCGTTGGCCGGCGAGATCGACCTGCAGACTCGGCATCTGACCTTTGACAACTACTCCCTGCTCAAGGAGCAGGAGGAGTCCGGAGGATATCGCGTCTTCGAGTGGGAGAACTTTCTGCTTCCGTCCGTCTACGTGAACCAGAGCTACGCGCAGGACCCAGGGCTGTTGCCGCTCTTCCGCACGAAAGAGTTCCGGCACGCCCTCTCCTACGGGATCAAGCGTGACGAACTGAACACGCTCTTCTGGTACGGCCTGGCCGAGCCCATGAACCCAGTAGCTGCCAGGGGCGACCCTTTCTGGCAGGAGGGCTTCGGACAGACCGCCATCGAGTACGACCCGGACAAGGCCAACGAGTTGCTCGATGCCGTCGGCCTCGACCAGCGCGATGGCGACGGGTATCGCCTGAGGCCTGACGGGGCCCGCCTGCAGATGGTGCTCGAGTACTTCCAGGACGCGGACGTCAATGAGCAGGTGGCCGGCCACTGGCAGGAACTCGGCATAGACGCTCAGCCCAGGCTCGTCGAGCGCTCGCTGTGGCAGGTGCGTGTGGACGGCAATGAGGCCATGCTGCCCACCTACTCTGTCGCTCTCATCATGTGGATCCTCGATCCCATGTGGTACGTGCCCTGGGCCGGCCGCAGCTACTGGGCCCCAGGCTTCGCCACTTGGTTGCAGACCGAAGGCGAGTCCGGCGTCGAACCGACAGATGAGGTCAAGCAGTTGGTTGCCTGGTATGAGGAGCTGCGACTGGAGCCCGATGCGGACAAGCGACTTGAGCTGGGGCACAAGATCCTGTCGCACCACAATGAGCAGATCTACATCATAGGCACCTGCCGCGTCCCCATCGCGCCTCTCATTGTGAAGAACGACATCGTCAACGCCCTACCGGGGGGCCTAATGGACTCCCGCGCCCGGGTCGAGTCGCTAAGCTGGCCGTTCCAGCTCTGGCGGCGGCAGTCGTAGGGACGTCTCGACACGATAATCCATGGGGGCGGGAGGACCAGTCTCCCGCCTCCCGGCTGCTCAGAGATCGCCACTCCAGGCCAAGAGGGCCTGAGTGCGTCAAGGAGACTCTCCAGTGAACGACTCCGAGAGAAACAAACCGCAAGGTCCAGTCCAGGGAGTATGGCACGCCAGTAACGTTGCTCGCCGCGCCTATCCCGGCAACAACGTCGTCTACAGCGGGGGCCACGCCACCTACTGCGTCTGGACTCGCCCCATGGCTGTCTACGCTCCCAGCCAAGAGAAGACGTTCTTTGTCTTCGGGGACGCCGACAACAGCCCCGCCATCAGCAGCTACGACCACCGCAGCGGCGCTCTGGCTCCGGTGGTGGTGCTGGGCAGCAATGACAACATGGACGCCCACAAGAACCCGCACCTGCTCATCGACGAGGGCGGGTACCTGTACGTCTTCTTTGGCTGCCACAATACCCCAGTGTACCTGACCAAATCCCTGCGGCCGTACGACATCAGCGGCTGGACCACGCCGGCTGTGGTCACGGACAAGGTCTCCTACCCGCAGCCCTGGCAACTCCGGGAGGGCGAGGTCACGGTGTTCTACCGCCGCGGTACCACCCACAACGCGGTCGAGTCACTGATTCGCTCGCACGATGGTGGCCGAACCTGGGACGAGCCGGTGGACATCGTCACGCCGCCACCGCAGAACGGGGTATACGCTGTTACCATCGCGGACACGGGGCCGTACCCCCGCCGGCTGCAGATGGCCTGGTCGCTCACCCGCGGCGATTGGTGGGAAAGGTACCATCTGTTCTACGCCTACTCCGACGACGGCGGCGACACCTGGCGCCGTGGCGATGGCACGCCATACGAGGGGCCGATCACCGAACCCACCAGCGAGATGCTCTACGAGTCCGAGGTGCCCGACCGAGGCGTGTGGCTACAGGACATCCAGATGGACGCCCTCGGAAATCCCTACATCCTGTTCATCGACGGCAACACGCTCACCTACGAGTGCCACTGGAAGCTAGCGGAGAGGTCGACCGGCGAGTGGCGGATCCATGAAGTGGCCACCAGCGACCACATGTACGATGTGGGCGTGGTCTTGCCCCTGGCCCCGGAAGACCTGCGCGTGTGGGGCCCCACCTCGCCTTCCCAGCCTCACGAGGACGGCGGCGAGATTGAGGAGTGGCAGAGCCGCGATGGCGGAGTGACCTGGCGGAACACTAAGCACATCACCTCGGGGTCCCAGTACTCGCACAACCACGTCAAGGCCGTGTTCGGCCCGGCTCGAGGCGACTTCCGCGTGTTCTGGACGTACGGAGACTCGAAGTCTCCCCCGGCAACTCGCGATGTTGCTCTCTACTACTATGGGGAGGAGTCCGACAAACCGGTCAGGATGGTCCTCCGTTACGCCGAGTAGGCGGCCGGCGCTCCTGCCACTCTCGAGGGCCAGTACAGCGGACCGCATCAGGGGGGCCCTGCCAAAGGGCTCCTCTGTCGCCGCGGCGGCGCATCGAATGGCCGGGCCTCAGCCACGCCCGTGATCGATCACGTCCGCTGGCCGGCCTGCTTGATACCCTACTCCGCCACTCGTATAATGGGGCTAGGTTCGCCTCTTCCATCCCGAAACGATGGGAGAGAATCTTCATACAAGGAGGGTCTACCGGGTCGGACGATCGCGACTTGTCGCAGGCTGTCACGGAGGTGACACGAAATGGCAACCGCAAGTGTGAACCGACGCGATTTCATGCGCGTCCTAGCCCTTGGGTCCGGATTGGCCGCGGCCACGGCTTGTGCCGGGGCCACACCCGCACCAGCCGAGCCGACAGCAGTTCCCCCCGCTACCGCCGCGCCTTCTCCCCCTGCCGAACCTGCCGCCCCCGCCTCCAAGTACGCGGAAGCACCTATACTGGCCGAGAAGGTAGCTGCCGGCGAATTACCTCCCGTCGAGGAGCGCCTTCCGTCTGATCCGCTGGTAGTCGAGTGCATCGAAGAGCCGGGCGAGTACTCCGGCGACCTGCGCCGGGCCCTTACGGGACCCGCCGACATCGGTGGCTACAGAGCTATCGTGCGCGAGAGCCTTGCCGGTTGGGACTACCGCAGCGGCAAAGTGGAAGTCATCCCCAACCTGGCCAGCGGTTGGGACATCACCGACGACGGCGCCACCTATGTCTTCCACCTTCGGAAGGGGGCACGCTGGTCGGACGGTGAGCTCTTTACCGCCGACGACATCATGTTCTGGTACGAGCACATGGTGCTCAACGAGGAACTAACGCCAACCTTCCCCGGCTGGTTGACAGTTGCCGGAGAGCCCGGAGTGATCGAGAAGATCGATGACTACACCGTCGCCTTCAAGTTCGCCGCACCCTATGGCATCCTGCTGGAATACCTCTGCTTCTCCGGTCAGCAGATTCTGACGCCCAGGCATTACCTGAGCCAGTTCCATCCCGACTTCGCCGATGCTGATGAGCTCTCGTCCAAAGTGAAGGACGCCGGGTTCGAGCACTGGTACTAGCTACTCGCCAACCGCAACGACTACACCAACAATCCGGATCTGCCGGTGTTGTTCACCTGGAAGCTCGAGACACCGTTTCCCGCCCAGCGGATGGTGTCTGTGCGTAACCCCTACTACTGGAAGGTGGACACCAACGGCAAGCAGCTGCCGTACTTCGATCGGTTGGTCACCGAACTTGCCCAGGACCCGCAACTCGTGCTCATGAAGGCGATTGCTGGTGAGGTGGACTTCCAATGGCGGCATATGGGCTTCACGGACTACTCGCTCCTCAAGGAGAACGAGGAGACTGGTGACTACAGCGTGCTGGAGTGGATCGGTGGCGGCTTGCCAACCGTCTATGTGAACCAAAGCGTCTCGGACCTAGAGCTGCGCAAGATCTTCCAGACGAAGGACTTCCGTCATGCTCTGTCGTGGAGTATCAACCGGGACGCAATGAACGACCTGTTCTGGCATGGGCTGGCGATGCCGGGCAATCCTCCCAGTGTTAAGACCGACTACTTCTGGCGTGAGGGATTCGGGCAGACGGCCGTCGCATACAACGTGGATCGGGCCAACGAGCTTCTGGACGGGATTGGGCTAGATCAGCGCGACGGGGATGGTTGGCGCTTGCGCCCGGATGGGCAACGACTTCAACTGCTCTTGGACGTTTACCCCGGCGAGAGTGGCGCACCTAACGTGGACATCTTCGGCCAGGTGGCCGAGTACTGGCGCGCCGTGGGCCTTGAGACTCAGTTGAAGGAGATGGAGCTGACTCTTTGGTTGCAGCGAGCGATTGGCAACGAGAGCATGATGCCGGCGTACACCTGTGCTCCGGCAGTGTGGGAGGTAGATGCTCGCTGGTACGTGCCCAACGTAGGGAACTGCTACTGGGCCCCGGCGTATGGGCAGTGGGTGGCCTCCGGCGGTGCGTCGGGTGAAGAGCCTCCCGACGAGTTCAAGCAGCTAGTCGAGTGGTACGAGGTGCTCAAGTCTGAGCTGGACCGGGAGAAGCGGCTGGAGCTAGGTGCGAAAATCCTGGCCCAGCACAGCGAGCAGGTGTACATGGTTGGGATCTGCGCTCTCAGTCTCCAGCCCTGCATCAAGAAGAACGACTTAGTGAACGTGCTCGGCTCGGCCCCCGCCCAGGACCGTACCAACCACGAGCAAATCAGTTGGCCGTGGCAAGTGTGGCGGCGACAGTCCTAGCCACCGCTTAGCTTTGTGTGCGGGCCGCCGGCGACGCCTAGGCGGCCCGTCTTCGTGCCGGGCGACGGTGAGGGCGCCCTCAACCGGCAAGCTTCTCTGGGAGGGGGATAGGATTGGCCACAAAGGTCATCACGAACGCCACGTTGGTGGACGGGAGCGGCAGGCCGCCGCTCCCAGGTGCGGCTGTGCTCATCGATGGCGAGCAGATCTTGCAGGTGGGGCCGGCGGCCGAGGTTGCGGTTCCCACCGGGACAGAAGTCATCGATGGAGCGGGACTCACCCTGATTCCCGGCATCATCGACACGCACATGCACGTAACTTCCATGCCCGGCCTACTGGATGCCAGCGGTCACTTGGTGCAGAGCTTCCGAGGCATCGGGAAGCTGCGCCAGTGCCTCGCCTGGGGCACCACCACCGTGGCGAACGTGGGTGGCTGCCCGGAGAATGTGCTTCTGCGCCGAGCCATCGACGATGGGCATATCCGCGGAGTATCGCGGCTGGTGGTGGGAGCCATGGTCAACGCCACCGGCGGTCACGTCCGCGGTAGGGCCGCCGACGGACCCTGGGAGGTGCGGAAGGCGGTGCGGGAGATGATCATGTCCGGGGCCGACTTCATCAAGACGGCGGCGTCGGGCGGGTTCATGTGGGAGCACCAGAAGATCACCTGGGAGGACTACACCGAGGAGGAACTGGAGGCGCTGGTGGCGGAGGCGCACGCCCGCAACAAGAGGGTGGCGGTGCATGCCCACGTGCAGCCCGGCCTCAACCACGCCATCCGCGCCGGCTGCGACATCATTACCCACGGGGCGCTCATTGACGACGAGGCTCTGGAGGGGATCGCGCGCCGAGGCCTGTTCTACGTGCCCACCCTCTACATCACCAGCGTGGAGTCGTATAGCCGCGCCCAGTTGCCGCCCTTCATGCGCGGGCGCATGGAGGAAGCGCATCCGGTGCACCGTGACGGGGTGCGCAAGGCGCGGGACCTGGGCATCACCATCGGCGTGGGCACCGACGGCGGCCCGGGCGACGCCATGAAGGAGATGGTAGAACTGGTGCACTGCAACCTGACCCCGCTGGAGGCCATCGTGGCGGGCACGCGCAATGCCGCCCACTGCCTGGACCGGCTGGCCCAGGTGGGCACGGTGGAAGCGGGAAAGAAGGCGGACCTGGTGCTCGTCCGGGGCAACCCGCTCCAGGACATCGAGGCCCTCACCGAACAGGCAAACGTGGCGCTGGTTATGAAGGATGGCCGCGTGGAGGTCACGGACGAAGAGTACAAACGGTACTGGCATCCGGCGGAGTGGATTGGCTGACGGGCCCGGGACCGGCGGCACGACCGCCAGGAGCAGTGACATGACACCGCAGGAAGTGAGCGAGCACCTCCGGAGCCTGATCGACGACCTGCCGGAGCGATCGGTGGACCGGGTCATCTACGGCGATCCCGCGGCGACGGTGCGAGCGATAGCCGTCGCCTGGATGCCCTACAGCAGCACGATCGTGGCCGCGGCGGAGGCGGGCGCCAACCTGCTGGTGGTGCACGAGCCGACCTTCTACCACCACTGGGACCTGGACGCCGAGCCGGTGGACGCCGCCCAGGTGGAGGCGAAGAAGCGTCTACTGGATGAGCACGGCATCACCGTGGTGCGCTGCCATGACGTCTGGGACGCCATGCCCGGCATCGGCATCCCGTTCGCTTGGGGCGAGTTCCTTGGCTTAGGCGAGCTGGTGACCTCGGTGCGGCACTACAACGTCTATCGCGTCCCCATGCAGCCGGCGGGGGCAGTCGCCCGCCGGATTGCCGCGCGCACGGCCGCGCTGGGGCAGGAACAGGTAGCGTTCTACGGCGACCCGGAACGGCCGGTGAGCACGGTCGGGCTGGGGACGGGTTGCATCAGCGACCCCTTCGCCCTCTACGGGCTGGGCGCCGACCTGGCCATCTCGGTGGACGACGTGGTGCGCGCCTGGGTGGCGGGCGAGTGGTGCCGGGACACCGGGCGGCCGCTGGTGGTGGTGAACCACGCCGTCTCCGAGGAGCCGGGCATGGCGACACTGGCGCGCTTCCTGGGCGAACGATTCCCGCTGATCCCGGTGACGCACCTGCGCCAGGGGCTGACCTACTCCGCCGTCAGCGGCTGAGGCGTGCCTCCAGTTCCGCGAGCGAGTGAAGGTCGCCGGATTGGCCGGTGCGGTCTATCAGGAGGGCGGGCATCCCCAGCGCCTGCGGGCCGGCCAGGTCCCAGCGCGGGTCGTCGCCGACGAAGACGCACCGCTCCGCCGGCAGGTCCAGCCGGCGCATGGCTTCCAGGAAGATGGGCGAGGCGGGCTTGCGCCAACCGACGTCGCCGCAGAAGAGCACTTCGTCCACCAGCGGCGTCAGCCCCAGCCGGGCCACTTCCTCCCGCCAGGGCGCGGCCGGGCTGCCCCAAGGTGAGTTGGACAGGATGGCAGTGCGGAAGCCGGCCCGGCGAAGCCACTGCAGCAGCGGAATCGAGTCGGGGTATACCCGGCTGAGAGCAAAGACCGGCCGCAACCAACGGCGACAGAGGGCGTCCAGCAGGTCGGCGTCGGCCGGGGGATCGGTCAGGCGGTAGATGCGTGCTAGGCGGTCGGCCAGTGGGCGCACGCGGTAGTCGGGCGCCGTGTGGTCCTCTGCCTCTACGCGGCCGCGGAAGTCCGCCTCTGCCGGTAGTGGCAGGCCCCGCTCCGCGAGGCAGGCGCTCACCTCGCCCAGTGCCTTCGCCAGGACATGCGGGAACTGCTCGCGGGTGAAGTACTCCACCAGCGTTCCGCCGAGGTCGAAGAGAATCGCTTCGCTGACAGGCATGCTTCCCGTCCTAGTTCGCGGATGCGTCTCTGGCGTGGCGTCGTTCGCTGCGAGCATGCGGCGATCCGCCGATGTATACCTACGGCTCAGACTCCACCAGGCGCTTGATGTTGGCGGCGGTCCGCTCCACCATGCTCGTCACCACGTCCGCCATGGACTCATCAACATCGCCAATCTCGGCGTTGATGGCAAGCCTGGTTCGTTCCGGCCCATCGGCCTCGAAAGTGACCCGTCCGCGGCTTTCGTTCGGACCATCATGGATGACGACCCCCATGGCGCAGTTGGGTTCGAACTCGATCACTTCCATAGTGCCCTCAATCGGGGTACCGAAGTGCGTGTTGCGCCTAGCGATGATGGTACCGACGCCGATGGGCCCCGCCGATACCTGCTCCAGATGCATGTTAGGATCCCAGCGCGGGTGATTGGCGACGTGGTTGATGGCGTAGAAGCGGAAGACCTTGGCTATCGGTCGGTCTATTGTCGTAGATACCTGCACGCTAACTGACATGGGTTCCTCCTGTCGGCGAACATGCCACGATCCACCGCCACGACCCGTCTCCTCAGTCACCGTCATTGTAGCCTTTTCTGGGTTATGCCGTCCTCTCCGCCAAGGATGTGCGCTATACTTCGGGATAGCCGCGCGCAGGAGGGCCCATGAGCAAGCCGATGACCTCCAAGGAACGCATGCTGGCCGCCTTGGCCATGGACGTGCCGGACCGGCTGCCGGCGTCGGTGCACCAGTGGCAGCCCTATCACCTCAACCACTTCCTTGGCGGGATCTCCGCCCTGGATGCGTTTCGA
>ERZ747221.1398-NODE-1398-length-24254-cov-5.772966_pt1 | contig 24254 bp, 22 predicted proteins | sample MGYA00374949_ERZ747221 | MGnify/ENA primary metagenome ERZ747221 (study PRJEB28779, sample SAMN05720172) | bioreactor metagenome | isolation source: Anaerobic biogas reactor | place: USA:Washington, USA | collected 2015-08-08 ... | reverse complement strand
GGCTCCATGATCCACGCCCCGCACACCGGCGCCGTGGTCAGCTACGGCTCCATCGGCGGCGCCTGGATCGGGGGGCGGTTCTAGACACGGTCCTCGCGCCGCGCAGGCGGCTCTGCGGCGCGAACCGGACGAGGAGGATGCGTGCGGATCGTGGTGCACGGCCAGCAGGCCTTCGGCAGGGCCGTGCTCGAGGCGTTGCTGGAGCGGGGCGACGACGTCGTCGCGGTCTACGCCCCGCCCCCAGGCCCGCGCGAAGATCCCCTGGCGACCGCCGCCGCGGCGGCGGGGCTGCCGCTGGTGCGCCCCGCCACGTTCCGTGACCCGGCCGTCCTCGAGGGCTTCCGCCGCCTGGCCCCCGATCTGCAGGTGATGGCGTTCGTCACGCTGATCGTGCCGGAGGAGGCTCTCGGGATCCCCGTGCACGGGACCATCCAGTACCATCCCTCCCTGCTGCCGAGGCATCGCGGCCGCAGTGCGATCAACTGGCCGATCATCAAGGGGGAGACGGAGACCGGCCTCACGGTCTTCTGGCCCGACGGCGGCATCGACACCGGCGACATCCTCCTGCAGCGCACGACGCCGATCTCCGCCACCGACACCCTCGGAAGCGTGTACTTCGACCGTCTGTTCCCGATGGGCGTGGAGGCGTTGCTGGAGGCGGTCGACCTGGTGGCGGCGGGGACGGCGCCGCGCCTGCCGCAGGACGAGGCGCTGGCCACGTACGAGGCGCCCTGCGGGAGGGAGAACGCCCGTCTCGACTGGGGCAAGCCGTGCCGTCAGCTGTACGACCTGGTGCGGGGCTGTGATCCCTCGCCGGGGGCCTGGACCTTCTGCGGCGACCAGATGCTGCAGGTGGTCGCCGCGACGCCGCAGCCGGCGCGCGACGCTGCGGGCCTCGGCGGCGTGATGGGCGAGGTACTCGACATCGGCGAGGACGGCTTCAGCGTCGTCTGCGCCGACGGACGTCTGCGGGTGACCAGGGTGCGCGCGGAGGGCGGCGGCAAGACGGGCGCCGGCGAGTGGGCCGCGGGCGTCGGCCTCAGTCCCGGAGCACGTCTGACCTGACGGCCTCTCTCCCGGCGGCCGAGGGGTCGGCGCTCGCGCGGCTCGAGCGGCGGGCCGGCCGTGGCGAGGCCTGCCGCCGGCGTCAGGCGACGGAGAGCGAGCGCGCGTCGGTCGACTGCGGCGCCGCGCACAGCTCGCAGGTGCATCCCTCGGCGTGATGCCACCCGTGGCCCGGGGTACGCCAGGAGGGCAGGAGGCGCCGCGTGCCGTCCGGCAGGAGGCGCCAGAAACTCACGCCGTCGTAGTAGTAGTCGTGACCAGCCGACGTTCCGCCCTCCAGCCACGCCTCGCGTTCCGCGCAGAGGACCTGGAATCTGCTGAACCTCTCGCGGCCGCTCTTCATCGCTCACTCCTTGGGGTCACGGCGTCGTGCGCACATCGTCATCATCCGTAGTATCGCCGGTCGCCGCCGCCGTGTGACCAGTACATTCGTCTGGTCGGGGTTGACGGGGCAGCCCGTCGTCGCCGGTCGGGCGGCTTCAGCGCCGCAGGAGACGCGCGGTGACGCCGGCCACGGTCTCCTTGCCGTACGAGGAGGTGGGGTTGCGGTCGGTGAAGACGGCCAGACCCAGTCGGACCCGACCGCGTTCGAGGCGCGCCCCCTCGCTGGCCAGCGTCCACGCCCCCAGCCAGCCCGCCTTGAAGCAGACACGGTACCCGAGCGGGCGGGCCACCGCCGGGATGCCCCATGACTGGTAGGGGACGATGTGCGTGAGGAGGTCGTCGGCGAAACGCCGGTGACGCCGCGGCACGTACTGCTCCATGTCGCGGAAGAAGCGCGCCATGTCGGCGGCGCCGCAGCGGCAGAGGATCCAGGCGCCGGCGGCGCTGAACGTCCGCATGCCCGCGCGGCGGGCGAGGCGGGTGAGGGCGCGGCGGCCGACGCTCCGGTACACGGCGTCGGCCGCAGCGTTGTCCGAGACGGCGATCATGCGCCGCAGGGTGGCGCGCTGGGGGTGGTTCAACGACGGGTGACGGCGCAGATACGCGACCAGGAGCATCGCCTTGACCACGCTGGCCGTGGTGAAGCGGCGGTCCTTGCGATAGCCGTACACGCGGCCGCGGCTGTCGACCACGGCCACGGAGACGTCTCCCGCGCGGCGGGACGCCCAGGCGAAGGCGATGCGGCGGGCCTTCGCCGTCGGCACCGGCGGCGGAAGCGGCGCGAGGACGCGCAGCCGCGCCCGTGTGGCGGTCGCCTCCCTGCGGCCCGCGGCATCCACGGCGTGCACCACCAGCAGGTAGCGCCCACGGCGCAGACGCAGGCGCCCGCGCCACACACGCTCCCTGCCCACCGCGGTCACGCGCCCGGACACCAGGCGGCGGCGCACCTGCCCGGAGCGCGAGGTCACGAGGAGGTCGACGGTCACCAGTCCCCCGGCGGGGTCGTCGGCACGGTAGCGGACGCGGGCGATGGAGCCGCGGTGGACCGTCAGATCGCCGAGGACCGTCGTGGTGAGTGCCGGGTTCGTGTCCGGCGGCGCGGACGTCGGCGAGGGCGAGGGCGCGGAGGCGGGCGACGGCGCGGCGACGCGCGCGCCGCTGTCAACCGGCGCCACCACCAGGCCGGCGGCGCCGATGCACAGTGTCGCCACGGCGGCGCAGAGCGCCGCCACGGACACGCGACGCCGAGCGTCCCCCGCTGGTGGTCCTATCGTCCTCACGTCCGCATCATAGGCGCTCGCACGGCGACCCGCCACGGATGCCGCGTCGCAGCGCTCAGGAGCCGCGCAGGCGACGTCCCTCGGGGTCGTAGAAGGGACGTTCGGCCAGCCGCGCCGGCACCCGCTCGGTGGCGATCTCCACCTCGACGTCCTCCGCGGCGACGATCTGCTCGACGACGGCGGGCCCTCCCTCGATGGACGCCAGGCCCACCGCCGCTCCCAGCGTGTGGCCGAAGGCGCCGGAGGTCACGCGGCCGACGACGCGTCCCTCGTGCAGCACCGTCTCCCCGCGGTGGAGCCACGGCTGCGGGTCGGCGAGCAGGAGGGGGACGAGGCGCCGGCGCGGCGGCCCCGCGGTGCGCAGGGCCGCGCCTCCGACGAAGTCGTCCGCCTTGTCCGGTGCGACCGTCCTCTCGAGGCCGACTTCCGCCGGCCTGTCGGCCGGTCCGGCATCCGCGCCCCAGTGGATGAAGCCCTTCTCGGCGCGGAGCCCGTCCAGCGCGTGATACCCGGCCGGCCGCAGACCGTAGTCGGCGCCGGCGTCGAGGATCTGACCGTGGAGCACGCGGAGCGACTCCGTCGACACGTAGAGCTCCCAGCCCAGCTCGCCGGCGAACGAGATCCGCAGGGCGAGCACGGTGGCCCATCCGACGTCGATCTTCCGGGCCCGCGCGAACGGGAAGCCCGAGTCGCTGAGGTCGGCGTCGGTGAGTTCGCCGAGCAGTCCGCGCGCCTGTGGGCCGGTCACCGAAAGCACACCGAGCCCGGCGGTCACGTCGGTGACCACTGTCCCGGGGGCGGCGTGCCGCCGGAGCCAGTGGCGGGTCCTGGTCTGGGTGGCGGCCGGGGTCACGACGAGGAACGCGTCGTCACGCAGGCGAGTCACGGTCGCGTCGAGCTCGATCCCTCCGGCGTCGTTCAGCATGCAGGTGTAGACCACCGCGCCCGGCGGCCGGTCGAGGTCGGCGCTGAAGACGCGTTGCACCGTGGACAGCGCCGACGGGCCTTCGACACGGACCTTGGCGAACGACGAGAGGTCGAACAGCGCGACGGATCCACGGGCGGCGCGGTGCTCCTCGGCGACGGCGTGGAACCAGCCGGGGCGCCCGAAAGTGTAGTCATCCTCGCGCGGTCCGCCCGGCGGCGCGTACCACAGGGCACGCTCCCAGCCGGCCGCTTCGCCGAACACGGCGCCGGAGCCGGCGAGGCGGTCGTACAGAGGGACGCGCCGCAGCCCGCGGGCGGTCTCGGGCTGGCGGAACGGCCAGTGCATCGCGTAGAGGCGGCCGAGGGATTCACGGGTGCGCTCGAAGAGAAAGCCCGCGGTGGCCTGGGCCGGCGAGAAGCGACGCACGTCGACCTCGGCCGTGTCCACGGACGGGGCGCCCTCGTCGATCCATGCCGCGAGGGCGCGCCCGACGCCGGGGCCCAGGATGATGCCCTGTGAGTTCATGCCGGCGGCGACGAAGAGTCCCGCCACCTCGGCGGTCTCGCCGATCAGGGGGTCGCCGTCGGGGGTGAAGCTCTCGGGTGCGCACAGGTAGTGTGCGATGCGTGCCTCGGTCAGCGCCGGCACGCGTTCGCGGGCCCGGGCGAGAGGCCGGCCGAAGTGCTCGAGGTCGGGCTCGAACTCGCCGAACGAGAAGTCAGCGGGGATCGTCGAGGCGGCGCGCGGGCGGCCGTCGGGCTCGAACGCGCCGACGATGAGGCCGCCGTGGTAGTGACGCACGTAGATCGACCCGTCGAGGTCGCGCACGATGGGCAGGTCGCGCGTGGCGCCCTCCACCGGGTCCGTCTGCGCCCAGTAGTGCTCCGCCGGGTGCAGCGCGAGTCTGGCGCCGGCGAGCAGCCCGAGGTCGCGCGACCAGAGGCCGGCGGCGATGACCGCGACCTCGCACTCCACCGTCCCGCGGTCGGTCTCGACCGCCGTGACACGGCGCGTGCCGCCGGGCCCCCGCTGCAGGCGGAACCCGGTGACACGGACGCCCTCGACCAGGCGCACGCCGAGGTCGACGGCCGCCTTCGCCGTCGCGTACGCGGCCCAGCCCGGGTTGACCGTCGCGTCCTGCTCGAAGAGCGCTCCGCCCACCAGTCCCTCGGCCGTCAGTATCGGCGAGACGGCGGCGATCTCACCGGGCGTCAGTTCACGCGCAGGCAGGCCGTGGTGGCGGGCCAGCGTGATCGCGTAACGCAGCTCGGTGAGGCGTTCCGGCGTGCGTGCGACCGACAGCGAGCCGTTGGGATAGTAGCCGATGTCGACGCCGCTCAGCGTCGCGAGGTCCCGGTAGAAGTCGCGGCTGTAGCCGGCGAGCTCCGTCTGCATGTGCGTCCCGCGGGTGCGGGTCATGAGCCCGGCGGCGTGCCACGTGGTGCCGCTCGCCACCTGGTTGCGCTCGAGGACGACGGTGTCGGACCAGCCGAGCTGGGCGAGGTGGTAGGCCACGGAGACGCCGACGATCCCGCCGCCGACGACGACCGCCCGGGCCCGCTGCGGAGGTGCATCGGCCGTCCGCGGATCGAACGCCGACGCCGACGGGGTCACGTCGCGGAGCCGCTCTGTCGATGTCATCGGTCACCTCCTCGGGAGCACGTGTCTCAAGCCTCCTGCTACCCATGACGTTGGGGGGTGAAGCACCGCGCCGCTCGCGCGGGCGGCAGTTGATGAGGGTCAAGGTTGAGGCGCGGCCGGCAGGAGCATGTTGGGGACGACAGGCCCAGACCACGTCCGAGATGAACGGAGTCGTCATGCAGATCATCACCGCCGAGAACGTCGCCGTCGCCGATAACCCGCACGGCGTCGACGTCAGACACCTGTACACCACGCCGCACGTGGTGGTGAGCCAGATCACGCTCGAGCCGGGCGAGGTCGTGAAGCCGCACAAGGCGCCGGTGGACGCCTTCTTCTACGTCGTCGAGGGCGCGCCGTCGATCGAGATCGAGGGGGAGACGGCGGTGGCGGCTCCGGGGACCCTGGTGCCCAGCGCCCTCGGCCATCTGCACGCCATCCGCAACGAGAGTGACGGCAGGGTGCGGTTCCTGGTCGTCAAGACGCCCAACCCGCGCCCCTGAGGGGGCGCGCCGGCCCGGCGGACGGTCGGTTCAATCGCCGCCGAGGTAGGCCTGGCGCACGTGCGGGTCGTGCAGGAGAGCCGAGGCCCGGTCGCTCAGGGTCACGCGGCCCGACTCGAGCCCGCGTCCGCCGCTCCCGACGTACTCCAGCAGGGCCATACAGGTCCGCCGCACCTGGCGCTCGGCGCGCATCGCCCCCGGCGTGCGCGCCACGATGCGCAGAAGGTCCGGGTGCCGGCGGCGGTCAGGAACCAGCCGGACGCGTCCGCCACGGCGGCAGAGGGCGTCCGGCCGGGTTCACGACGCCTGGACGGCGATCAGGCTGAGGCCGAGGTCGTCTTCGAGTCGGCGGATGCGTTCCAGCTGTGCCTCGTCCGGTTCGGCCGCGGGCGCCTGCAACTGCGGGCCGAACTCTTCCATGGCCTTCCGCAGCCGCTCTTCCCGTGCCGGGTCAAGCGAGCGACACGAGAACGCCACCAGCATCAGGCCGAGGTCGTCCTCGAGCGATCGGATCCGGTCCAGGTCGTCGTCGTCGACTTTGCGTGCGATCTCACAGAACATGATGCCCTCCTCCCGGTGGCCGTCGCTGCCGCCAGTGTACCCGGACTGTACCGGGCGGAGACCCGGGGGGCGGGGCCGGCTTGACAGCGTGGGTGCGTGCCCTGTACGCAGGGCAGGTGAGCAGCCCGCGGCAGTCCCCGCCGTCCGTCGCAGGCCGCGGCGTGAGCCGCGGCCTCGTGGTGGTCTTCGCGCTCGCGACCGGCCAGGCCGTAGCCAGCAACTATCTCGCCCAGCCGCTGCTGGGGACCCTCCGTGACGTGTTCGGCGTCTCAGAGGCAGTGGCCGGCCTGGTGGTCACGGCCTCGCAGATCGGCTACGCGACCGGACTGCTCGTGGTGGTGCCGCTGGGGGACCTTCTCGAGCGGCGGCGGACGATCGTGACCCTCGCGTCGATCACGGCGGTGGGCCTGGCGGCGGCCGCTGCGGCGCCCGGGATCGCCGTTTTCGGCGCCTGCGTCGGACTGGTCGGCCTGACGTCGGTGGCGGCGCAACTGCTGGTCCCCTTCGCCGCCACTCTGGCGCCGGAGGCGCAACGCGGCCGCATCGTCGGCAACGTCATGAGCGGCCTGATCCTCGGGATCCTGCTGGCGCGCACCTTCTCCGGCCTGATCGCCGAGGTCGGCGGCTGGCGCAGCGTCTACGCCCTGGCGGCGTTGCTGATGCTCGCCCAGGCGGTGGTCCTCCACGTCAAGCTGCCGCGGTTCGCGCAGTCTGCCGGACTCGCCTACCACGATCTGCTCGCGTCCACGGCCACCATCGCCCGTGACGAGCCGGTACTGCGCCGGCGCGCCTTGTACGGGCTGCTGTCGTTCGCCTCGTTCAGCGTCTTGTGGACCACATTGGCGTTCCTGCTCTCCGGCCCGCCGTTCGGGTACGGTGACGGCGTGATCGGGTTGTTCGGGCTCGCCGGCGCGGCCGGCGCCGTCGCGGCCAGCGTGGTCGGCATGTACACCGACCGGGGCTGGGTCCACCGGCTCACGGGCGGCTCGGCCGGGCTGATGTCGGCCGGGTTCGTACTCCTCTGGCTGGGGCGCGGATCGCTCTGGCCGCTGCTGGCCGGCGTCCTGGTCCTGGACGTCGGCTCGAACGGGCTGCACCTGAGCAACCAGAGCGAGATCTACCGGCTGCGTCCTGAGGCGCGCAACCGGATCAACTCGTTCTACATGACGTCCTGCTTCGTGGGGGCTGCGGCGGGATCCGCCCTGGCCGCCGCCTACGGCCGCTGGGGGTGGGCGGGCACCTGCGTGCTCGGGACGGCGGTCTCCCTCGCCGCCGTCGGCCGGTGGGCCACCGACCGGCAGCGTCCTCTCGCCCAACGGGAACCGTTCGCGGAAGCAGACCCGCCGGTCTGAGCAGCACGACGCCGGGCCCGGCGGAGGAGCGGACCCTCCGCCGGGCCCGGTGTCGCGGGCCGTCACGTCTGGGGGAGCGGCGGCGCGGCCGGCGGCGCGGCCGGCGGGCGCTCGACCAGGCCCCCGCGGCCGTCGGTCACGAAGTACGCGGCGCCGACGACGGCGATCGTGAAGGGCACGGCGACGATCGCGAGCGGACCGTCGGCGACGGCGTTGAGGACGACGAACAGCACGGCGAGGGCGAGGTGCTCCCAGAAGCCGCCGTCCACCACCTTGTGATAGCTGGCGCCCATGGCGTCGAACACGCCCAGCCCGCGGTCGACCATGAGCGGGACCGTGTACATCCAGATCGTCGCCAGCAGCACGCCGCCGACGATGGTCAGCGAGGCGAGGCCGATCAGTGTGACCAGCACGATCGCGGCGCCCAGGAAGCTCCAGAACCGGTCGAGGCAGGAGAACACGTCTTCGACCCGGGCGTGACGGTCCTCCCGGATCCGCAGGACGACCATGTTGTAGAGACCGGCGAACAGGGGCCCCGCGAGGATCCCGAGGGTCACGATCGAGAGGACGCCCGCGATGAGAGTACCGAGCAGGAGGGGGACGATGTCGGCGGTGAAGGCGTTCCAGCCGCCCTTGAACGCGAGCCCGACGTCCAGGCGGGGTCTCGCGAGCGCCGGTGTGGTGGCGTCGACGGTCATGACGGGTTCCTTTCGTGGTGGCTGACGTTGACCTGGGGAAAGCCTATGGCCGTGGACGGTCGCCGTCGTCTCCCGAGGGACGGAACCCAAGGTCAACTCGAGGAGGAACCTGCACGCCGGCGGCCTCCCTCCGCAGGGGGAGGCCGCCGGCGTGCGAGAGAGAGGCGGGCCACAGCGATGGACCGTCGTGGCCGCCGGGTGTCTGCGTCAGAACGCCATCCGGTAGGTGTTGGGCCACTGGCTCGGCCCCATCCCCCGTCTGATGGCGTATGCCGTGGCGCGGATCTGCGCCCAGCCGTCGAAGATGCTCTGCCGACGCCAGGGGTTCCAGGAGGCTCTCCAGGTGGACGGATGGTACTGGAAGAGGCCTTTGTAAAGCGTGCCGGCGGTCCTGCGCCCGCCCGACTCCAGCATCATCATGCGGTGCAGGCCGCGCGCGCTCACGCCGTACTTCGCCGCGGCGATGGCGATGAGCGGCCGCCACCTGCCGCGCCGGTTCCATTCGGCGATCCGCTGGCGGCGTGCGATCCGGCGCCGCAGGCTCGTGACCTTGGCGGCCGCACGTCGCGCGAGTCTGGCTGCAGCGGTGCTCCGCGCCTTCAGGGCGGCGACCTCGTCCGTCGTGACGATGCCGTCGGCCAGGAGCTCGGCGACGAGGTCCCGGCCAGTGGACGGCAGGACGGACTGGGCGGCGTCGCCGTCCGGGGCGCCGGCCTCGCCGACGACCGCCGTCGCGGCGAGGAGCTCGCGGGCCACGGCGAGGTCGGCGGCGGCGCTGCGGGCACGCTCGTGGGCCCGGTCGCGAAGCCGCACGGCGCGACGGAGCTCCTTCCGGAGCTGCTTCAGGGACGGGCAGCCGGCAGTGGCCGGGCCGGCGGAGAGAGCTCCCAGCGCCACCGCCAGAGTGAGGGTTGTGAGGATCATCAGGGTCCTGAACCGCACGACGTCCTTTCGACGTGGTGTCCCGCACGGCAGCGACGGTCGCCTGTGCCGGGCGGGCTGTCCGCGCCCGAGCACAGCACGCCGCACGGCAGGACCGTCAACAAGGCGGGGGAAGAGGAGACGAATCTGCAGGGGCGGGCGCGAGGGCGCCTGGTATGGAGATTCGTCGCACAGTCAAGCGGAAGACGGCCCGTCGTGCAACCCGGGTCGCCGGCAGGGCGGTCGTTGAAGGTACGGCGGCGACGGAGCGGGGCGCCCGGCGCCCTGTCGGGCGCCGGGTCAGCCTTCCCGCGCCAGCAGGTCCCTCAGCGCGCGCGCCGGATCGTCGGTGACCGGGGCGCCGTGGGCGAGGCAGAGGACGCCGAACCGCAGGTCGAGGAGGCTCTCGAGACTGGCGCGCGTGGTCGTCGGATCCTCGTGCAGGGCGGGGTCGATGAGGTGCAGGCCGTCCGCGTCGCTGCTGACCAGGTCGGAGCAGAACACCACCCCGGGGTCGGTCTCGTACAGGAAGGAGTAGTGCGGCCATTCGGGACCGGGCGTGCGGAAGGCCCTCAGGCCGCCCGGCAGCGTCTGTCCGTCCGCGTAGGTATGGTCGGGCGCTTCGTCGGCGCCGGTCGCGTCCTCAGGCAGCCAGACCTCCGCCCTGAACTGACGCCTGTAGCGCCAGGCCGCACGCTGGTGGCAACGGGCCGTGAGCAGGATCGCCGTCGGGCGTGGCAGCGCGGCCATGGCCGCCTCGTCGAGTCGTACCGGATCGATCAGCACGCAGCCCTCCCGCGTGAGCAGCGCGTGCGAGGTCGACGTATGTCCCCCGATGTGGCTGTTGCTGATGCTCCACGTCCAGAGGCCCGGTACGACCTCAGCGGCGTGCGGGGCGATCTCCCGCGGTTCGGTCATGACTCCTCCTTGGTGCGGGGGCGGCTGATGCCTGCGTGGGCGTCGAGGTGGGAGAGGATCGCGGCGGCCTGACTCTCGCCGTCGAGCCCGGCCTCGGTCAGCACCATCTCACCCGGGCCGCTGCCCAGGTAGTGGCCGCGCATGTAGGGATACAGGCTCGCGGAGCGGCCCGCCGCGCTCGTGACCCAACGATAGAGCGTGGGCAGGGTGAAGCCGGTGATGCCGATCGCCTCCGCGGCGCGCGCCTCGGGGAAGAGCGCGCGCCTGTCGGTGTCGGGCAAGAGGTCGAAGAGCTCGGCGCTGGCGACGTAGTAGACCAGCGGGTCCACGCCCTTCTCCAGGAGGAGCGGCAGCGCCTCGCGGACGAAGGCGTAGGTGACCGCGCTCTCCTGCAGCACCAACGTCACGTCCGGCGAGTCCGTGGCGCGGAGGACGTAGACGCCCGAGGCCGCGGCCTCCGCCGGCGCCAGGCCGAGAGCAGCGCGGTCGAGCACCGGCTCCGTCGGTCGCGTGACGAACATCGCCACGATCGCGGGCCGGTGCGCCAGCGCCGCAGCCGTGAGGGTCCAGATCTCCTGCGGCTCCCAGGGCGTCAGAGTGACGGCCGTGCCTCTGGGGAAGCCCTCCTGCAGTATCTGCAGCGGCTGCGGGTCGGCGTGCGTCGGGCCGTCCTCGCCGGTCTTCAGCCCGGTGTGGGCGCACGTCAGGATCAGCGGCCTGTACGGCTCGCCGGTGGCGGTCGTGTGGGCCTGGGCGCCGATGGCGTGGAGACGGGCGGCGATGTGGCCGAGCGGCGCCAGGAAGGCCCCGTAGGACGAGGCCACGCCGATCCCGTGGCCGTAGGCGCTCACGCCGCTGAGCACGCCGACGATGCCGTCTTCGCAGATCCCCCCGATGGAGAGGAGCCGCGCCTGCGGGTTGCCCGATGCGTTCCAGAAGCCGCCGGCGAAGCCTTCGCCGGCGGTGTTCACGCTGGTGGAGCCCATCAGGTCGGCGGCGGCCACGAGGAGGGCGCCGCCGCTCGCCGTCTGCAGGTAGTGGAGGGCACGGCCGAACTCGCCGCGCAGGGTCGTGGACGACCCGGGCTCCAGGCGGAGCTCGGGCGGCGTGGCCTCCGGAGCGGGGGCGAGCCGCGCCGCGGCTGCGGCCACCCGGTAGACGTCGTCGACGCGCGGCGCATCGGGCCGCGGACTGCGCCGGCGGCCGTCGAGGCGGTCGCGGGCGGCCGCGAGCCGCTGCGCCAGCGCGGCCGTCATCTCCGGCAGCGCCCGGACCTGGGCGCGCACCGCCTCGAGCGTGGCCCAGAAGCACTCCTCGCGCGCCGCCGCTCCATCGGCCCCGGCGCAGCGGGGATCGTCGGGGGAGCAGACCGGCAGGTCCGGCGCGACGCCCGTGGTACGGCTGAGTTCGACCAGTTCCGAGAGCGCCGTGTGGTAGCCCTCGGAGCAGAACTTGTGGCCGGCGCCGTGGCTCGCCTTGCCCTCCACGCCGTACCGCCAGCCCTTGATGGTGCGGTAGACGATCGCCGTCGGCTGGCCGGTGTCGAGCTCGAGGGCACGCCGCTGTGCCGCGAGTACCTGCCGGAAATCATGTCCGTCGCGGACGTCGATGACGTTCCAGTCGTGCAACGAGAAGAGCTCACGCGGATCCCACTGCACGTAATCGCCGGGAAGGTCGCCCTCGCGGCAGACCCGGTCGGAGTCGATCGAGGCCTGATTCCAGTCGAGATGTACGACCACGTTCCGCAGCGAGGCGGTGCCGGCTGCGGCCAGGGCCTCGGCGACGCGGCCCGGAGTGAGCCCCCCCTCGCCCTCGACGATGTGCACGCGCGGGGCGTCGGCCCCGTAGCGGTCGACGGCGCCGACGGCCAGGCCGATCGAGCTGGCGAAGCCGACCCCGGAGGCCCCTGTGGAGAGCTTGACGAAGGGGGTCGCCGGTGTCGGGTGTCCGTCCAGCGCCTTGGCGCCGAACCGCCGGAACAGCGGCGTCGCCGTGACCGGGTTGCGGCGGAACCCGAGCAGGTCCTCGAGGCGCAGGCGTCGCGCCGGGTCGGCAGGCAGCAGCTCCGGAGCGGCGCTGGAGGCGACTTCGTCCCGCAGCGCCCACATCGCGTACAGGCCCATGGCCTTGTGGCCGGCGGCGTAGCTCACGAGGTCGGCGTCGGGTCGTTCCGGGTCGCCCAGGTCGTAATCCAGCGCGTCGAAGACGACGCCCGCCACCGCCCGCCCCGACGAGATCGAGCCGCCCGGATGCCCCGACGTCGGCACGTAGTTGAAGAGGATCGCGCAGAGTGCGCGGTACAGCAGGTCGAACGTCTCGAGGTGGGCGAGCTCCGCCGGGTCCGGCGGTCCGGCCGCCGGCAGCGCCGTCGCGATGTCGACACTGACTCCCCGTCGCGGTCCCAAGGTGAACGCCATCGCGCCGCTCCTTTCCCCCGGCGCTCCCGACGCCGCGGTCATGCGCTGGATTGTACGACCACTCGGCACTCCGTAGACAGTGGGTCGCGCCTCATCGTCACGTGTCGCGTGACGACCCCACTCGAAGCGGCCGGCCCCGCCGCGAGCGCGCGATGCCCGGACGACGAGCCCGTCTGCACGCTCCGGATCAGTCCTCGAAGCCGCCGTCGGCGAAGCCGGAGTGGCGGCCCCAGTCGAAGTCGTCCCACTCGAGCGCCGTGTAGGTCATGCTGGCCGTGAGCGGCTCGCCCAGCGACTCGAGATGGGCGCGCCGCGGACGCATGACGAACGGCTCGGCCTTGTGGCGGCTGCTGGCCTCGTCCCAGCGGCTCTCGGGGATCTCGTCGCACTTGCGCAGCAGGAGGTCCCACTCCTCGTCGACCCAGGCCTGGAGCTGTCCCAGCATCCGCTCGTTCCCGGGGAGCGCCAGATGGGCGAAGCGGCCCTGGCGCTCCAGCCACTCGCCGAGCGGCCGTTTGTGACGCGGGCGGTAGGTCAGACGGTACTTGCCCTGGTTGACCTCGAACAACGGCCAGTAGCACGTGTCGGTGGCGAGGCGGCTGAGCTCGATGCCCTCGTCGTTGTCGGTACGCCAGCCGCGCGGGCAGGCGGACAACACGTTGAGGAACGTCGGCCCGTCGACGGCCAGCGCCTTGGACGCCTTGTGGATGAGGTCCTGCGGATCGTGGGGGGAGGACTGGGCGACGTACGGCAGCCGATGCGCGACCATGATCTCGGTGAGGTTCTTGCTGTGTCCCAGTTTGCCGGGCAGCTCGTCTCCGACCGGGCTGGTGGTCGTCCAGGCGCCGTGCGGCGTGGCCGAGGAGCGCTGGAAGCCGGTGTTCATGTAGGCGCCGTTGTCGTAGCAGACATAGAGCATCTGGTGGCCGCGCTCCATGGCGCCGGAGAGGGCCTGGAGGCCGATGTCGTAAGTGCCGCCGTCGCCGCCGAAGGCGATGAACTTGACCTTGTCCTTGAGCCGGCCGCGCTTGTACAGGGCGCGGAAGGCCGTCTCGACGCCGCTCAGCGTGGCGGCGGCGTTCTCGAAGTTGGTGTGGATGTAGCTGCCCTTCCAGGCGGTGTAGGGGTAGCGCGTGGTCGACACTTCGAGGCAGCCGGTGGCGCCGGAGACCACGTAGTGGCTGTCCACCTGACTGAGCACCTGATTGACGATGATGGAGGCGCTGCAGCCGCTGCAGAGGCCGTGACCGGCCGAGAGCTTGGGCGTCTCGTGGGCGAGCGCCTGCACCCTGCGGCGATGCTCGTGGTACAGCTCCGTGGGGACGAGGGCGTCGAACCGGCATGCCTCCATGCAGTGGTTGCACGTCATGCAGCGCCGCTCGTCGATGGTGATCGTGCCGGCGAAGTGGCGCTCCTTGCCTTTGCCGTGCGAGCGGGAAGGGTCGCGGCGGACGTCGATGCACCCCACCGGGCATTTCTTCTGGCAGGCGCCGCAGAAGGTGCACGTGTGGGCGCCCGACTCGGTGCGGCGCAAGTCGAAGAGGCCCACGCCGGGGAGCTTGTGCACGAGGTCGCGCACGGCGAACCGGTTCTCCGGGATCGGATGGCCGTACATCATGGCCTGCTGCTCGTCGGCGGGTGGGGGGGTCTTGGGCCTCGAACTCATGCCGGTCCTCGCTGTCGTGATGCGGAGTGATTCCGTCCGCAAAGTGAGGGAATCATAGCAATTCTCCTGCGACCCGGCCATCGACACGAGGCCGCGCCGCAGTCTCGTCCCCGGTGGCGCCACGGCGCGGCCACGCGGGTGCGGGTGCCCGGCGGGCGAAGATGTCACTAGACTGACGCTGTGAGCGACCCGCGACACCCCGCCCCGACCCCTGCGCCGCCGTCACCGCGGCGGGACGCCGCCGTCGCGGCGACGCTGGTCGTCATCCTCACCCTGTCCATCCAGACGGGGTCGGCGCTCGCCGTGCTGGCCATCCGTTCGGTCGGCGTCTACCAGACGCTCTGGATGCGCATCGCGTTCGCGGCGCTCATCCTGGTGATCGTCCGTCCGCACGTTCTGCGTCGTCTTCCGCCGAAGGGTCAGCGCCTGCCGCTCGCGGGCCTCGCGGTGACCCTCTTCCTGATGAACCTCAGCTTCTACGAGGCGGTGAGCCGGGTGCCGGTGGGGATCGTGGTCGCGATCGAGTTCGTCGGGCCGCTCGGTATCGCCGTCATCGGCACGCGGCGACGGCTCGACTGGCTGTGGATCGTCCTGGCCGGCGTCGGCGTCGTCGTCCTCGCCGGTCCGTCCGGCGCGGTCACCGGCGCCGGCCTCTTCTTCGCCCTCGCCGCCGGGATGTGGTGGGGCATGTATCTGCTTCTGGCCAAGCGCGCCGTGAGCGGGTTGGACCCCCTCTCAGTCACCGCGCTCATGCTGGTCGGTGCGACGTTCCTGGCCACGCCGGTCCTCGCCGTCCATGGGGTCAAGCTCGCGGGACACTGGGACGCCGTGCTGCTCGGCGTGATCATCGCGGTCGTCTCCTCGGCGTTCCCCTACCTGCTCGAGATGATGGCGCTGCGCCGCGTCCGCGCCGCCACGTACGGCGTCCTGCTCAGCATCGAGCCGGCCGTCGCCGCCCTGGCCGCCCTCATCGTGCTGGGTCAGCGCGTGTCGGCGCTCGAGGGGGCGGCCATGGCCGCCGTCATGGCCGCCGCCGCCGGCGCCAGCTGGACCACCGGTGGTGCCGCCGAGGCCGGTGTGGAACTGCCCGCGCCGTGAGTCGACCGGTGGTCGGGCCGCAGCCTGGGCCGATAGACTGGTCACGGGCGCAACACATGACGCGAAAGGAGCCGAGATGGCCGATCTCAAGGGCAGCAAGACCGAGCAGAACCTCCTCAAGGCGTTCGCCGGCGAGAGCCAGGCACGAAACCGCTACACGTTCTACGCCAAGGCGGCGCAGAAGGACGGCTTCCAGCAGATCGCCGATATCTTCCTGCAGACGGCCGAGCACGAGCGCCAGCACGCCAAGCGCTTCTTCCGCCATCTCCAGGGCGGCATGGTGGAGATCACCGCCGCGTACCCCGCCGGCCCGCTCGAGGGCACGACCGCGGAGCACCTCGCCGCGGCTGCGGCCGGGGAGCATGAGGAGTGGGTGGAGCTGTACCCGGCTTTCGCCGAGGTGGCGGAGCAGGAGGGCTTCAAGGACGTCGCCCAGACCTTCCGGATGGTCGCCAAGGCCGAGGCGATGCACGAGGAGCGCTACCGCCGGCTGCTCGCCAATGTGGAGAACGACGAGGTCTTCCGCAAGAAGGACCAGGTGAAGTGGATGTGCCGCAAGTGCGGGTATATCCACACCGGGCCCAAGGCGCCCACGGTGTGCCCCACCTGTGAGCATCCCCAGGCGTACTTCGAGGTATTCGCCGAGAACTACTGAGACGATGGGCGCGGCGGGCGGGCCGTGGGGTCCGCCCGCCGCGCGGTCGTCGTCCGCGGAGCCGGCGGACGGTCCCACATGCCGGCCGCGTCGCCTCCAGCCACGGCTCAAGCCCCGACCGGTGTCGCCGATACAGGCGACAGGGCGGTGAGACGGGGAGGTGGTGATGCAGGCAGGGCGCGGAGACGGTGTCGACGACGGCATGACCGTGTTGCTGGCCGAGGACGATCCGGACGTGAGCGCCCTGGTGCGCCATGTGCTGGAGGCCGACGGCTACCGGGTCGAGGCGGTCGCTGACGGCGCCGAGGCGCTGCGGCGGTTCGAGGAGCGCCGCCCGGACCTGCTGGTCCTCGATGTCATGATGCCGCGGCTCACCGGCTTCGAGGTTCTCGCTCGCCTGCGCGAGCTCGAGGACGCGGGGACGCCGGTCCCGGTGCTCATGCTGAGCGCGCGCGCCGGTCAGGACGACATCGTCAGGGGCTTCGAGCTCGGCGTCTCCGACTACGTCACCAAGCCGTTCATGATCGGTGAGCTGCGGGCGCGGGTCCGCGCGCTGCTCGCGCGCGTCTGACGCGCCACCGTCCGCGCCGACGCCCTCTCATCCGCATCCCGCCTCAACTCTCGTCCGGCTCCGCCTTGAACCCCTTGCGCGACAGCGGATCCCATGTGTGGCCACGTCCGCGCAGCATGTCGAGCATGGCCGTGAAGCGCCACAGCGCGTTCATCTGCCGGTAGCCCACGTTCTCGAGCAGTGTGCAGAGCAGCAGACGACCGATGTCGCCGGCGCTCTGCGGGCGCAGCGACCGGGACTCATCCATGGCGAGGGCCGAGACGGAGAGGGCGACGCCGTAGGCCATCGCCAGCAGGGTGAAGAGCACGAGGAACTCGACGTCGAGCACGCCGAGGACGGCGCCCACGACGACGGTCACGTAGCCCACGACCTCCATCGCGGTGCCGCCGGCCTCGAACAACCAGAGATACGGCAGCCCGAGAACGCCGACGGCGCCACAGGAAGGGCGCAGCAGCATGCCCCTGTGCCACCAGAGGCATTGCAGGAGCCCGCGATGCCAGCGTTTGCGCTGCCGGCGCAGGTCGCCGAGTGACTCGGGGGCCTCCGTCCAGACCACCGGGTCGGGGACGAAGACGATGCGCGACCGTCGCCGCCGCGCGGAGAAGTGATGCCGGAGGCGGAGGACGAGCTCCATATCTTCCCCGATCGCCCGGACGTCGTACCCGCCGACCTCGACGAGCGCATCCTTGCGGAACACGCCGAAGGCGCCGGAGATGAGGAACAGGCCGCCGATGCTGCTCCAGGCCATCCTGCTGGCGATGAAGGCGCGCATGTACTCGACCACCTGCACGGCGGCCAGCAGGCTGCGTGGTGCGGCGACCCGGGTCACGCGGCCGTCGTCCACCGTGCAGCCGTTGACGATGCGCACCGTGCCGCCCACGGCGACCGTCTCGCGGGGTCGTTCGAGGAAGGGCCGCACCGCACGCAACAGCGCGTCCTTCTCGAGCACGGTGTCGGCATCGGTCACGCACACCAGGGGGTAGCGGGCGGCGTTGATGCCGGCGTTGAGCGCGTCGGCCTTGCAACCCCCGTTCTCCTTGCACAGGACGACGAGGTTGGGCAGACGCCGGGAGATGTGGACCGCCCGGATCGGCGCGCAGGGCACCTGCAGCCGGAGGGGAGCGCGCGAGCGGACGAGGTCGTACGCCTCCGTGAGTCGGGCGAGCGTCTCATCGGTCGACCCGTCGTCGACCACCACGATCTCGAGCTCGGGGTATTCGAGCAGTCGGGCCGCGTCCACCGAGGCGACGATGCAGGCCTCCTCGTTGTAGGCCGGGAGGACGATCGACATCGGCGGGGTCAACGGGGAGCGCAGGACGACGTCGTCGCCACCGAGGGCGCGACGGCGCATGTGGACGCCGGACTGGTAGAACGAGACCGCGAACAACGACGCGTACACGAGGTCGAGAGCGATGAAGTAGGCGAGGAAGAGACTGCTGACGACCGTGACGACGGTACTCACGTGCGCTCACCGCCGGCCGGCCGCTCGGCGCCGTCCGCGAGCGCGAGCCGCTCCAGGACGGCGAGGGAGCGGTCACGCACGTACCTGTCGTCCGACTCGGTCAGCCGCCCGAGCGCCTCTCTGCCCGGATTGCCGAGGCGGCCGAGGGCCTCGGCGCAGTTGCGTCGCACCCACCATTCCTCGTCCCTCACGGACCTCTCGAGGGCCGGGACGCTGCTCCGGTCACCGAGCGCGGCCAGGCTGGTGGCGGCCTGGGCGCGCACCTGCCAGGCCGGCTCACGCAGCGCCCGTCGCAGGGCGGGCGGCGCCAGCGGCCCGCCGATCGCGCCGAGCGCGGCGGCGGCCCTGGTCCGGACGTTGAAGTCGGTCGCGCCCTCGAGCAGCGCGATCAGCACGGGCTCGGCGCGGGGGTCGCGGATCTCCCCGAGGACCCGGACCGCGGTCACGGCGGCCGCATGGGCGCCGTGACGACCGCTGTCGGCGGCGGCGGCGATCTCGACGAGCGTCGGCACCGCCGCCGGCCCCATCTCGACCAGGTCGTGCGCGACCGTGGTCGCCGTCCATCGTGACGGATCGGCGAGCGCCGTCGTCAGCGCATCCACGGCGGCGGGGTCGCCGATGGCGGCCAGGCTGCGGGCGGCGGCCATGCGCACGTCGGCGCTCCCGTCGGCCATGAGCCCGACGAGCGCCGGGACGACCCCGCTCGGGCGGATGCGGCCCAGCAGCGCGGCCGCCTCGGCGCGCCGCCAGCGGCTGCGTGCACGGAGTCCGTCAACGGCGCGCTGCACGTATCCCTGCGCCTCGAGGTAGCCGGTGATGCGCTCCGCCTCCGGTCCGCGCAGGAGCGCGCGGTAGCGCAGGAGGAGCCCGAGGACGACGGGCTGCTCGCGCTCCGGGACGGCGGCGAGAGGCGCTCCCTCGAGCACCAGGGCCTGCACGGGGCCGCGCCACGCCAGCTCCACGGACCGCCGCCGGCGCTCTTCGCGCCGGTGGGCGAGGCGCAGCGTCAGCGCCATCAGGGCGAGGGCCGCCGCCCAGGCGAAGAGGACCAGCGTGATGCCGATGATGAGCGTCATCCGGTCGTCGTTCGGCGGCCGGGCGCGGAGTCCTACGGCGTGAGCGCTCCTCCTTCGCCGCGCGCAGTACGCCCGGCACGGGCAAGCGCCTGGGGGTGAGAGTCCCCTGGAGGAGGAGATGGTGCTGCCGACTCCGGGCCGAAGGCAAGACCCCTGCGCCGAGGAGCACGCACCGCATGTGAGGCGGGCCGGCCTGGGTGAGCCGGCCGCGGATGACGAAGACCGTCACCGCCGAGAGAGGTCGGTGCGCAGATGACGCGGGCGTGGGGGGACGGTGGTCGCTCTTGTCCGGGGAGACCCGTCCGGGTGTCGGTGGTCCGAGAGTCGGTGGAAGCACGCCGACGGCCCTGCGTCGCAGGGCGTGAGGCTGACCGGGCAGGGGTCAGCAGAGGTCATGGTATCGGCCGCTCGAGATACAGTCTGCCGGGAAGGGGCGAACGTCAGGAATGGAGCGCGAGAGGCAGTGCTCGCACAAGTCGCAGTGATCGCCGCCATCCCGCGAACGCGGGTCTCCCAGGGGGAGCAGACGGTGAGCCCGTCGGAGCCCACAGCAGAGCGCAGCGGCCCATCGGCGCGCGTCGAGGGCGACGCCCACCCCGCACAGCAAGAACGGCTCTGGGAGGCGTCTCTCTCGGCCACCAACCTGTGCGTGGTGTCAAGTTGCGTCCAGGCCGACCGCGGCGCCCCGGCACCCACGGCATGACCACGGAAGAGCCGGCCCGCGGCTTGCCGCCCACTGGCCCGAGGTCCACAGGGCTCTGGACGAGGACGCCTGCCGGCCATCGCCGGTGCGCCGGGTCACGATCTCCCCGAGCCCGACGGCGGCGAGCGGCTCCTGGGGCCGCCCACCGTGCTGGACTAGCCTATCGGGGTGGACCATCGCACAGGTCCCCGTACCGATCTTCGCCCCGGCCTTCAACTCCTCCTCATGCGGCTTCCGCCCCTGCCGCTCCGCCCGCCAGGCGGTCGGGGCGGCGCGAGGCCACATGGAGCCGGGCTACCGGCAGGTCGTCGACCTCGAGCGCTTCTTCGACCGCGTCTGTCACGAGGTGCTCATGGCGCGCATGGCGCGCAGGGTCACGGACGGACGGTTCCTGCGGCTCATCCGGGTCCACCTCGCGGCCGGCGTCATGGTGGAGGGGGCGAGGCAGGCGGTCGAGGAGGGGGCGCCGCCGGGCCCCCGCTCTCGCCACCGCTCTCCCCCATCATGCTCGAGGACCTCGACTCCGGGCTCGAGGCACACGGTCACCGCTTCGTGCGCTACGGCGACGACGTGTGCATGTTCGTGCGCAGACGGCGGGCCGCGGAGCGGGTGACGGCGGGCGTCGCCGGCTTCGTGGAAGAACGTCTCCGCCTGCGCGTGAGCGGCAAGAAGTCCTCCGTGCGCCCGGCGAGCAGTGTCACGCTGCCGCGCTTCGCGTTTTTCTTCGCGCTCCAGCGCCGGGTCATCGTGCGCGCCGTCGCCAAGGCCGTCAAGCGGCTCAAGGCGCGCAGGCGCGAGCTGACCGGTCGCAGCCGGCGCGACCCGGCTCCCCACCCGGTCGCGACCGCTCTCTCGCCCTCAGGACTCGAAGGCGCGCACGAGCGCCTCGAGCGCCGCGCGGTCCAGGGAGTCGAAGTCCGCCTCGAGGTCGCGCAGCCGCGTCTTGCGCAGCACGGCGAGACCGTGGACCAAGGCCCAGAAACTGTAGGCCATCTCGTCTACCCCGTAGCCGGGACGGATGGTGAACGTGCCTTCGTTCACCCCGGCCTGGACAAGCTCCAGCGGCACGCGGAACGTCGAGCCGCCGGCAACGAAGTCCTCCCAGGTCGCCGCGTCGAGCGGAAGGACGTGGAAGAGCAAGTCGAAATGCGCCGGGTAAGTGAGGGCGAACTCGATGTAGCGCAGGCCGACGGCGACGATCCGCTGGCCCGCGGACATGCCCGCAAGCTCTACCCCGGCGAGGAAGCCGCCGAAGATCTGTCTGACATCCTGCACCGCCGTCGCCATCGCTTCGAGCAGGGCCGCCTTGTTCGGGAAGTAGTGATAGAGAGCCATCGCCTCGACGCCCAGGCGTCGGCCCAGGGCACGCATCGTCAGGCCGCGCAGTCCCTCGCTCTCGATCAGCTCGAGGGCGGCCGTGATGATCCTCTCGCGTGACAGCGGCTCGCGCGCGACCAGCTCCGCCTTCTCGGGAGCCGAGCCGGTCTTCGGCGTGCGGCGCGCCTTCGCGCCGCCACGTTCCACTCGACCGGTCGAGTCTCTCGCCTCGCTCGCATGGTCGCGCTGTGCTCTCACGAGCCCTCCCTTCCCCTGTCCCTGCCTTCGGGACGTCGGTCTCTCACCGTCCTGCTTGACATCTTACACCGTAAAGGCTACACTGCTTTACGCTGTAATCTTACAGTGTAAAGCAGCGCCGAGCAAGGAGACTTCCGATGACCGACAGCATACAGCCACAGGCAGACACCCTCCCGCATCGGGGCGCCGAATGGTGGGTCGCGCGCGCCATCGCCGTTCTGGCGGCCCTCCTCTTCGTCCAGCACGGCGTCGTCCACTTCATGGGTTTCGCGTGTACGTTCGGTCTCGCGGGATCGGGCGCCGTCAACGACGGCTACACCCTCGTCGCCGCGCTCGACCCGGACGGATGGACGATGCACGCCCTCGGCGTCGCATGGCTGCTCCCCAGCCCTCTTTACCTGGTCGCGAGCGCCGGCCTTGTGCTGCGCCGGAACTGGTGGCAGGCGTGGGCGCTTGCCGCGACAGTCGTCTCGCTCGCACTCTGCATCCTCTGGCTCCAGCCCGCCGCCGTCGGCATCGCCGTGGACATCACCATCCTCGTCGGCCTGGCAGTCTACGTCGTCCTCGCGCACAGATCCGCGTCATGCACGGCGAGATCTTCAAGAAGGCGGACCAGGTGAAGTCGATGTGCCGCAAGCTGGACTGCATCCTGCGGTCGCTGTGGTCGACGTGGCCAGGCGCAAGCCGGACGCCGCCGCCGTCGGAGCGAGCCTGTCGAAGGCCGGCCATGCCCGCGACCCTGAGGGCCGGGAGGCCCTCGTGGCCGAGATGACGGCGGTCAGTCCGCGGCCGCCGCGGCCGTCGGGTCTGGGCAGACAGGAGGACCACGGACACGCCGACGTGCGACGGGGCGGGCGGCCTTGGCCGCCCGCCCCGTCGCCGCGCACGGGCGCCGCGCCGCCGGGGAACGGCGCGCGGCGACCCATCTCACGTCATTCGAGCACCACGAACGCGTCCGCCGTGAGTTCGTACTCCTCGTCCTCGTTGAGGTCGTGCACGCGGATGCGCTCCAGCTCTCCTTCACCGAGCAACTCGAGCGGCTGCGCCTCCGCCAGCACCTTGACGTCGCTGAGACGCAGGGCAGAGCGCACCGCCGGACTCACGCTGGGCTCCTTGCCGCTCGTCATGAGCACGACGCGCCCGGTATGGTCGGTCAGGTCCATCGCCAGTTGGGCGGCGGCGTCGCCGGTGTCGAGCACCACGACGCGCTCGTCGGCGAGTTCGGCCAGGTCGTCAAGCCTCTTGTACAGGCCCTTGCCCTCGTAGGCGTCGAGGTTCTCGATCTCGACCTCCGCCACCTCCGCCGGGATCGGATGGCAGGCGGCGCCGCCGGGCTGCTTCTTGGCGTCCTCCGGGCCGACGCCCGCGCGCCAGTTCTTGATCGCCTCGTGCAGCGCGTCGGCGGCCAGGTTGCTGCAGTGCATCTTGATCGGCGGCAGGCCGTCGAGCGCGTCGGCGACGTCGCCGCGGCTCACCTTGAGGGCCTCGTCCAGCTTCATGCCCCGCACGAGCTCGGTGATCATGCTCGACGTGGCCACGGCGGATCCGCAGCCGAACGTCTGGAACTTGATGTCGCGGATGGTGTCGTCGTCGCCGACGCGGATGTAGATGTCCATCATGTCGCCGCAGACGGGGTTGCCCACGCGGCCGACGGCGACGTCCTCGCCCTCCAGCGTCCCCACGTTGCGGGGGTTGCGGAAGTGCTCGAGCGTCTTCTCGGAGTACTGCGTCGATTTCATCGGTCGCTGCCTTCCTTCTCGATCACGGCGCCGCCGGGGCGCTGGTCTTGTAGAGCGGTGAGAGGGCGCGCAGGCGTGCGATCACGCCGGGCAGCGCCTCCATGATGCGGTCCACGTCCTCCATGCGGCTCCAGCGGCCGAAGGTGAACTCGAGCGAGCCGTGCGCCTCCTCGTGCAGCAGCCCGCAGGAGATGAGGGTGTGCGAGGGTTCCAGGGTCTTGCTGCTGCACGCCGAGCCGGTGGACGCGGCGATGCCCTCGTCGCGCAGCGACAGCACCATCGCCTCGCCCTCCACGGCGTCGAAGCGGAAGTGGGCGTTGTTCGGGGCGCGCTGCTCGGGGTGTCCGTTGAGGTGTGAGTCGGGGATCTCGGCGAGTACCCGCTCGATCAGCCTGTCGCGGATGGCGCGGATGCGGTCCACCTCGGCCGGCATCCCGGCGGCCATGATGTCGGCCGCGGCGGCGAACCCCACGATGCTCGCGAGGTCCTCGCTGCCGCTGCGCAGGCCGCGCTCCTGGCCTCCGCCGAGCAGGACGGGCGCCACCTGGATGCCTTTGCGGACGTAGAGCGCGCCCAGGCCGCGCGGCCCGTAGATGTCGTTGCTGGAGAGCGTCAGGAGGCTGACGGGAACGGCGCCCGTGTCGATGGGGACGAGACCCTCCGCCGCGACGGCGTCACTGTGCAGGGCGATGCCGGTGCCGTCGAGGAGCTCGGCGATCTCGGCGATCGGCTGGAGCGTGCCGATCTCGCTGCTCGCCCATTGGACGGAGACGAGGATGGTCTCGTCGGTGATGCGGGCGCGCAGCTTCCTGGTGCTCACGCGTCCGTGCAGGTCGATCGGCACCCTGGTCACGCGGAAGCCCTGCTTCTCCAGGTACTTGCCGATGTTGAGCACGCTGATGTGCTCGGCCTCGCTGAGGATGACGTGGTCACCTTTGCGCCGGTTGCGCAGCGCATACCCGGCCAGGGCGAGGTTGCTCGCCTCCGTGGCCCCACCGGTGAACACGATCTCGCGCGGCTCGGCGCCGAAGAACGCAGCCACTC
>ERZ747221.1391-NODE-1391-length-24314-cov-3.502455_pt1 | contig 24314 bp, 18 predicted proteins | sample MGYA00374949_ERZ747221 | MGnify/ENA primary metagenome ERZ747221 (study PRJEB28779, sample SAMN05720172) | bioreactor metagenome | isolation source: Anaerobic biogas reactor | place: USA:Washington, USA | collected 2015-08-08 ... | reverse complement strand
CCCGTACCCGCGCCCGTGCCGTGCTGCAGGAAAAAGGTTTTGGACAAGCTTTCCCCGGGAACCAGGGAGCGGTATGCCCCGTCATACGGAACAGCTTGGCATTGGGCGCCATAGGTCATATCCTTCTGGCCGCCGAGCATGACCGGGCCGCTCAAAGCCAGAACCGACAGACCCTGGTCCTGATTCAGCGCGCCGAGAGACCAGTAGTCCCGGTCCTCTCCGCTCGTCACCTCCGGCCTTGACAGCAAGGTGACGAAGCGCTCTTCGCCCGGTGAACCCCACGCAACGGAAACGGCGGGAATCGGCAAACGATGCTCCTCGAACACCGAGCCCTGGCCGGGCTGGCTCCCGATGCGGGGCACGAGCCGCTCCGGATCGGCTGACGGGTTGTCGTTGTAGATGACGTGCGGAATCACGATTTTGCCGGGACGGGCGTCCGGAAGATAAAGCTGCAGCGCACAGGTGACATCGTCCCAGGTATCGGCCGACGCGTTGGTCAGCGTCACGCTCAGGCAGACGGCTTCGCCAAACGGCGCCAGGTGCAGCGTCACATTGGCCTGTCCGTCGCTGAAGCGGTAGGCGCAGCGATCGGCCTGTCGTTCGACGGCATCCAGATGCCAGGCGATCGCGGGCAAAGACCATGGCCGTGTTCGGCTGTAGGTGACCAGCCGGGCCAGGTCCAGATCGAGGCAAGACGCACCATTTTCGCCAAACGATAAGGTCGTCTGGTCTGTCCAGGCTGGAGGCATGAAGCGCGCGGTATCCAAGCTGCCGGTCACCTCCTTTCTAAAGGCTGCGCAGCAAGGCCCAGCGGAATGGACCCAGCTTGAGCGTTGCCTTGTCGAGCGACACGGCCGGCGCGCAGCTCGCCGCGTCGAGCGCAGGCGACAGGGCCGTCTGTTCGAGCTGTGTGCCGACGGCCAGCGTGAAAGAACCGTTAAGCGCGATAGACTGATCTTGCCGGGTGAAGTTGAAGGCAAACAGCAAGGGGGTGCCGTCGCGGTGCGTGCGCAAAAGCAGCTGACAGCCCTCCGGCAGGGGAACGGTAAGCTCCGGTACGAGCAGGGCCGCCTCGGCCAGGACCGTCTGCCAGAATGCTCGGGCCATAGCTCCGGACAGGCGCGTGCCGCAGTACCAGGATTGCCCCGCTCCGAAGCGGTTGCGGGCGACGACGGCCGCGCCGCGGCGAAAGCCCTCGGCAACGACCGCCCAGGCCTCGGCCCCGTCCAGCTCGAGGCACTCCAGCCAGCTGGCCGTCTGGCCGCATGTCGCGGTGACCCCGGTCGTTTCGACGGCGCTGACGGTGTGGGGGAAAACCGGATCGACCTCGGCCACGGCAAGGCCGAACAGGTCCTGCAAGCCAGATGGCAGCGGCTCTGTATAGCCGACATTGTCGCGATTTTTGACACTGGTCAGGAACGACGCCACCACGTGGCCGCCGGATGCCGCATACGCCTTGAGGCGGGCCTGGCTTTCCCGGTCGAAGACGATCAGGGCCGGCAAGACCACAAGGCGGTATTGTTTCGGTGTTTCCGGGATCTGGCGGGCATCAAGGATATCGGCGGACACGCCGAAAGAAGCCAGTTCACGGACCAGCTGTTCAAGGTAGCCCAGCGGCGTGAAGTCCGGGTTGACCGGTTTCATGTGCAACGCCCACAAGGCGTCGTAGTCAAAAAGCAACGCGACGCGGCTGTCCAGCGCACTGTTGTCCAGCCAGGGGGATAGTTTTCGCAGCACCTCGGCCGTATCGGAACACTCGCGGAAGCGGCGCCGCGGGACGCCGTCGGCATCGACGATCGCGTAATTCATCTGCTCGGCGCCAAAAGGGAATGTGCGGAACTGGAAATGGGCGACCAGGGACGCGTCGTTGGCGGCTGCGTGGACGACCGACTGCTGCAGGGCGCCGGGCCATGCCTGGGAGCGGCCGGACCCGCTCAGGCGGTGCCCGCCGCCGCTGACGAACTCCAGCAGCCAGAACGGCTGCCGCTTCACCCCGCGGGCAAAAGCGTACGGCGCCACGCTGATCGGATCGAGCAGGGACGGGTAATAGTCGAAGGCATAAAAGTCCAGCGTGCGGCAGGAGGCGTAGGCGTCGATGCTGTTCGTCGCCAGCCCCGTTGCGTTGGTCGTGATCGGCTTATCGGTCTCTGGCCGCATCGCCCGCACCTGGATGTTCTGGAATTCGATTTGCTGTTCCGAAGCGAACCGCTCAGCCCAGAGACGCAGGGACGGGTTTTCGAAATAAGCCTGGATCAGGTCGGTTGCCTGGACCTCGATCGTGTTGACCGGCAGGGCGACCTGGTCAAAGCGGGTGTACGTCTGGTTCCAAAAGGCCATGCCACCCGCCTGGTTGAGCGCTTCGACCGAGCCGAAGCGGCGCTTGAGCCAGATGCGAAACGCGTCCTGGCAAACCGGGCAATGGCAGCGGCCAGTCCCTTCCTGGGCCGGTTCGTTGTCCAGCTGGAAGCCGATCACATGCGGATGGCGGCCGTAGCGCCGGGCCATTTCGGCTCCGATTCGGGCGGCGTGCTCGCGGTAGACCGGGTGGCTGTAACAGTAGGAGCGCCGGCCGCCGTGCGGACGGCGGACGCCGCGGTTGTCCATGTAGAGGATATCCGGGTGCTCTGCGCTCAGCCAGGCCGGCGGGCAGGCCGTCGGCGTACAAAGGATGCTGCGGATCCCCCGATCTCCCAACGCGTCGATCGCCTGGTCCAGCCAGTCGAACGTGTAGCGTCCCTCTTCCGGCTCCAGGCAAGTCCAGGCAAACTCGGCCATGCGCACGACCGTAAAGCCGCTCGCACCAAGCAGGTCGAGGTCGTGCTGAAAATCCGCTGCCGTCTTGTGTTCCGGATACCAGGAAACGCCGTATTCCATCTTAGTCGAGCTCCCTCATGTGGCCGAGCCAGGCCCGGTTGGCAGCCATCAGGTCCCTGAGCAGGTCTTTGGCCGCGGACTTGTCGGTCAGCATCGGTGTGATGCGCATCGCCCGCAGGGCCAGCTCCGGATCGCCGCTCAGCGCCGCGGCAACCGACAGTTCCTGCTCCTCGATGCTGGTCAGCATCCAGCCGGCCAGACCCTGCGTCACCGGTCCGCTCATCAGGGGGAAGATGCCGCTCCCGTTGGCTTCAGCCCAGGTTTCGACCACAACCTGCGCGGGCAAGTTGCTGACCTGGCCCTGGTTGGCCATGGCCACGATGCTGCGCACCGGTTCGCCGCCGGCCAGTGCGGAGACGATCGCGCTGAAGCTCTCCTTGGACGCCGCCGGCATGGGCAGCGGCTCGTCGCCGTTCAGCTGGGCCTCGAGGCGGCGGCGCTTGTCATCCTTTTGCAGCTGGCGGCGCGGCAGCACGCCCTTGCGCCGAATGTGGTAACGGGCCAGGGTCTCCTCGCTGCTGCAGTAGTAGGGCAGGTTCTCCGCCAAATGGTTGGAACTGCCCACAGGGAAGCATCCGGTCTGCTCGAAGAGAAGAAAATTGAGGTAGTACTCCATCGTGCCCTGGTAACCGGTCATCTGCTGGACGATATCGTCGGTCGTGCCGGTCAGTCTCGCCTCGTCCTTCGTCTCCAGGTGGTAGCGGAAATAGCGTTCCAATGACAGTTGGCCGGCCACGGGCCGGCCGCGCACGGTCAGGTCCTTGAGGTAGCTGTAGTGGTTGATCCCGACGCTGACCGCGTGGATGTCCTTTTCTTTTGCACCGAGATATCCGGCCAGCATGCTGATCGTGCCGGCGTAGTTGTGGCACAGCCCGACACAGCGGACCTTCGTGGTCAGACCGACCGCCCGGGTCAGCTGCGACAACGGGTTGGTCACATGGATCAGCCAGGCATCGGGGCACAGCTGCTCCATTTTGCGCGCCACCTGGACGAAAACGGGCACGTTGCGCAAGGTGCGCGAGATGCCGCCGGGGCCGGCTGTGTCGCCGACCGTGTGGAAGACGCCGTAGCGCTCGGGAATCGTGTAGTCATGGTGCATCGCCTCGAATCCGCCGGTCGAAATCGACAAACAGACAAAGTCTGCGCCTTCGAGAGCTGCATCCAGATCCGCTGACGTCACCGACCAGCCCGTCTGGTACTGGTGGCTCAAACGGGTGCAATAGGCGGTCAGGACACGAAGCGCGTCCTGGTCGATGTCGACCAGAACCAGCTGGCTTCCGGCCAGCGACGACTGCTGGAACAGGTCGTTGGCGAAGGTGGGCGTCCAAATGACACTCCCGCCCCCGATAAAAACGATCTTCTTGTTCATAGGGCCTCCTTGACGGATGCGGCTTTTGGTGCCGGCTTCTGGAAATCGAAGCGGTCGAAGACCAGCGGCGGCACCGGTTCGGCCAACTGCAGCCGGACGATCGTGTCGATGGCGTCAGGTTCGGCAGCGACCTGGAAGCAGATCCCCTCCTCGCCCCGGGCCAGCGTGACACGGCCGCCGGTCAAAACTTCGGCCGACAGCACGTCCGACGGGAACACGAGCGGAAGCTTGGCCAGACGGTCGGTATCCAGGATATGCAAGTAGACCGTACGGTCGCGGTAGGTGGTGCCGAAAACGTCGTCGACCGGCTGGAGCGGTCCGGCGCGGGTCGCGAAAATGCTCTCGCCGTAACGGCTGGTGAACCGGCCCAGCTCGCCCAGGCGTTCCACCATTTCCGCCGGAATGGCACCGTCAGCGTCCGGGCCGACGTTGAGCAGCAAATTGCCGTCGCGTACGATCACGTTGACCAGCATCGTGATCACCTCGGGCAGGGTCATTACCCGGTCGTCGGGGATGTAGCCCCATGAGACGCCGGAGCCCAGGCACATGTTCTTCTCCCACGGCACGGGCACGATCTCGCCTTTGACCGGATGGGAACCCTCGTCGCAGAAGAAATCGCCTTCAAGGCCGGAACGCGGGTTGATCGCGGTCAGCGGGTTATGGCGGCGGACCGTGCGGTTGAGCGCGATCGGGTCCCACAGCCAGGCGCCGTCCGGGTCACTGCCCGAATGGGCCAGCCAGGCGCCGTCGTACCAGAGGATGTCGATCTTGCCATAGCGGCTGACCAGCTCCTCGACCTGGTCATGGCACTGCTTTTTCATGAGCAGGGCGTTGTCCAGCAGCTCTTTGGGCTTGAAATAGCCGGGGAACCGCCAGTCCATCGGGGAATAGTAGAGACCGACGGCCAAGCCGGCCGAGCGGCAGGCCGTCGTGTATTCGCGCACAAAGTCGCGTCCGGCCGCGCTGTTCTGGCTGGTGAAGCCGCCGTAGCTGCCCGGGCTGTCCCAGAGGGCGAACCCGTCGTGGTGGCGCGCGGTCAGGACCATGTAGCGCATGCCCGCCGACCGGGCCGTGTCGACCCAGGTCTGAACAGAAAAATCGCGCGGGTTGAACCGTTCCGCCAGCCGGGCATACTCCTCCTGGGGAATCTTCTCGTTGTGGCGCACCCACTCGCCGCGTCCCAGGATGCTGTACAGGCCCCAGTGGATGAAAAGGCCCAGCTTCATCGCACGCCAGGGCACCAGCTGCGCTTCGGTCAGCTTGAGGTCGTCAGCCTTCAGGCCGCCCAGGCTCTTGAAGTGGATGTTGCTTTTAAGCATTGACTTGAGCTCGTCGCCGGTCATCTTCTTGATCATGTCACATCTCCTTGTTCGGGGAAAAGGCGAGTCAGGCGCTGCAGAGACGTGGCGGCAAAGCCCGGATAGGCTTCGTCAAACCGGACCGTCTCAGTTTGGGCCAGATCCATGTCATCCGTACCGCGCACCGGATGCGGATAGACGCGGATCTCGGCGCCCAGGCGGGCATAGACCGGAATCTGGTGCAGCGGCCAGGTTTGTTCCGGCAGAAAGCGGCCGCCGTCAAGGATCTCGCCGCTCCAGAAATCGACCCATTGGCCCGCGGGCAGGTAGACGCGCCGCCTACCGGCCGCGTTGAGCAGCGGGGCGACCAAAAGGCTTTCGCCGCAATAGAACGCGTCATCGACCGTCCAGCAGACCGGGTCGTCCGCATGGTGCAGGATCAGGGCCCGCATCAGGGGGAAACCGCTGGCAACCGCTTTTTCCGACTGGTCGAGCAGGTAGGGGATCAGGGCATAGCGCAGCTTCAGCCAGCTGCGTACCAGCGGCGCGACCGCGGGGTACGCGTAGGGCTCGCGGGCGGATGTGCCGTGGTAGCGCAGGTGCGACATGAAGATGGCGGCCTGGGTCCAGCGCAGGTAGAGGAGATCGTCCGGCCGCTGGTTCATGAACTCCGGCAGGCTGTGGAAGCCGGGCACGTCGCAGCTCCAGAAGGCAAAACCGGAAAGCCCGATGTGCAGGCCGCCCCGGATGCTGCCGGCCAAACCGTCCCAGCTGCAGGCGCAGTCGCCGCCCCAGTGGACCGGGTAGCGCTGGCAGCCGGTCCAGCCGGCCCGGGCCCAGATGATGCCCTCGCCGGTCGTCGCCTCCGTCACCTCGTAGGCCGAGCGCTGGTAGAGCAGGCTGTAGAGGTTGTGCAGCCGGTGCCAGGGCAGCGTGGCGTAGTCGGCATGCTCGTTGATCTTCTCGCCGAAATCGGTCTTGATCGCGGCGGCGCCCATTTCGAGCAGGTCCTTAAGCAGGCCCTGGTACCAGCTGACGGCTTCAGGATTGCTGAAATCGATGTTGCCGCCATAGGCGATGCCGCCGAAATCGGAACCGGAGCCGGATTGGCGCGGGATCGGCGCCAGGTAGCGCTTGTTGACGGCCTCGTCGTAACGCAGTGTCCCGGGGGCGATCGACGGGTTCTGCCAGAGCGAGACCCGCATGCCTTTGGCGCGCATCGCCTGGAAATAGCCGGGCGGGTCGGGGAACGTCTCCGGGTTGAAGGCCCATTCGCACTGCCAGTCCTTGCGGAACCAGCCGGTATCCAGGTGGATGACGTCGCAGGGGAAATCCTCCTCGCGCAGACGGTCGGCGATCGCCAGTGTCTCTTCGGCGGAAAAGTAGGTCATCCGGCTCATCCAGGTGCCGTAGCTCCAAAGGGGCATCGGGCCGGGGAAGCCGGTCAGCAGGCGATACTGGTACAAAACGTCCGCCAGGTCGTCACCGCCCAGGATGAACAGGTCCAGATAGTTGTCGGCCACCACGCCCTGGGCCGCCCGCGACGACAGGTCGGCCAGCGACAGCCGGACATGGGCCGAGGTCATGACCAATAGGCCATAGCCGCGGCTGGACAGGTAAAACGGCACATTCTTGTAGGCCCGGCGACTGTTGACCCCCAGTGCGTCCCGGTTTTCCAGCACGAGCGTGCGGCCGGACAAGTTGAGGGGCATGAAACGCTCGCCGGTGCCGGCAAATTTCTCGTCCGGCGCGGCGTAATGGGCAAAGGCAAAGCGGTCGATTGCATCGTTTCGCGTGACATAGCCCAGCCCGATCGACTCGCGATGGACCGGGGTGAAGGTGTCGAAGGCCATCCAGGGCACTTCCGTTTTCCCGTCCGGATAAAAAGCGAGGGTCAACTCGTCCAGCGCCGGCACGATCAGGCTGCTCCAGACCTGGCGCGGCGGTGTCGGAAGCCCGATCCGGGCTACAAGAACAGCCCCGTCGCGCACGGTAAAATCCGCGCCCTCCTCCCGGTTGACGGTCAGGGGCCGCGTCTTAAGGTCAGGGTGCAGCTGCAGCATGGGGTTGGACGCGTCGTCCGGAACCTCGCCCAGGGACAGCCTGACGATCTTGCTGCCATAGCGGCGCAGCCGCAGGGTCTCCCGACGCGGGGCGGCCGTGCTGTCAGGCTTGAACAGCTCGGGCAGGAAGGGCTGGAACGGGACCGTCAGGTCGACCGCCTCCCCGCTTTGGCGGGCGTCGGCGGCGCGCAGCGCGATCCAGACGCGATCATCTTTGGCTTCGGGCAGGTTCAGGTCCAAAAGGTCCTGGGCTAACATGTCGTGCGGTTTCATGGCGTCTCTCCTCGTATGCCGGCCAGCGCCAGCAGGTCGCGTGCTTCCTGTTCGCCGGACGCGTCGTTGATGATCAGGTAAAGGCCCTGCGGTTTGAGCGCATCCAGCAATACAGGGACTTCATGTTTTTTCGGAAACAGGACCAGCCCCTTGCCGGCGGCCTGGATGCGCTGGAGCTGGGGGATAAACGCCGATGTCGGCGGCTGACCGGCGACCGGCGTCCACTGGATCATATTGAGGCGCGGCAGGGACAGGATCATGTCAAGATGGCGGATCTGCTCCTGGCCGTCCAGGTGGTAGGTCGAGCGGTCCAGCCAGCCGGTCAGGCGTTCCAGCTCAGGCATGGCGAACTGCTCGAACATCGCGGGGGAAATCATGACGGAAAAGTCGACCTGCAGCTGCTGGTGGCGGCCTGCCGTCCAGGTTTGCATCCAGCCGTGGGTGCTGCCGCCCAGGTTGTTTTCCCGAATCGCGTCAAACAGCCGTTCACTCGAGTGCAGGTACCCGGCCAGGATTCGTTCGACGGCTTCCTGGACCAGGTCCGGATCGTCGATTAGGTCTAAAAGCAGCTCGTTGGAGCCGCGCAAATGAGCCAGGGCGTCGAGGGTGCCGCAGTTGTCCGGCATCGAAACCAGGTAGGAGCCCTGACCTAGCCGGCCAAGCTCGGCCATGCAGCGCTTCTCGACAGCCAGGATGCTGTCCTCGCCAAGGTATTCCGGCAATTCCCCGTCTTCCAGCGACCGGGCGTACCAGACGGTGTTTTCAGCAAACCAGTACCGGCAGTTTTTAAAGTACTTGGCGTGCCCGGCGGTGCCGAAATTCATCCAGATGACCGGCAGGGCCTCGCCGCCGAAATACGTGTTCTCGAAGCGGTGTGTCTGGCGGCGGTGGATCCATTCGGGATCGGTAAAATAGCGGAAAAGCTCTTCGGGGTCCTCTGGCGGTTTTTCACGTACATAGTGATGGTTGTCCTTGAGGCAGGTCACCGCCATCAGGGGCCGTTCGTTTTCGCCCAGCCACAAGGCTTCAAGCCGCCGGCTGACCGCTTCCCAGTCTGGTTTGAATCGCAGCATTCCAACCTCCGACAAATCGATCAGCAAACACGCGGGGCGTGCTGGCCGAAACAATGAAACAGGCGTTGTCATGTTCCCTGGTGTGTCCCTTTCATTATAGGCAGGCCCCGGTTCCGGTTCGTCAATCAAATTGTTTTTTTTCATCTTGACTAACAGATCTTGCTCATGCAGGATCCTGTGGTATGATCTCATTAGGTGCCGTTTGCCGGAGGTGAGGAGCTTGGCACAGAAAAATCCGTCGTTCCGGACGCCTGAACACGGCCAGGCCGGCCTGCCGGCCCAGCTGCCCGTCACGACGGTCAGCGATTTCCGTTTCAGCTACAGCCAGACGTCGGTGCCCGAACAGACCGCGCTGCACCATTACCACGACGCCTGTGAGATGGTCTACTACATCAAGGCGGACCTGCAGGTCTTCATCAAGGACACGCGCTACGAAATCCGGGGCGGCGACTTGATCTTCATGGACGAGTACGACCTGCACCACATTGAATACCAGCCGATCGCGCATTATGAGCGCTATGTCGTCAACTTCAGGCGTTCCTGGATCGCCCCGGTTCTGGCGGCTTTCGGCGAAGACGGCCTGCTGGACAGCATCGCCCGCTGCCCCGTTCGCCATGTCCACCTGAGCATCCGGGACCGGGTGGAGCTGCAGCATCTGCTCGACCACATGCACAAGGCCTGCACCTTCGGGCACGAACCGGCCGACAGCCAGGCCCGGATCGAGGTAAGAGCCAACCTGGTTCTCGTGCTGCTGCACGTGCGCCGGCTGCTGCTGGCGGACAACGCCCGGACCCAACTGGGCAAGAACGACAAGCTGGTTCAGGATGTCGTCCAGTACCTGGACCGGCATTACGGCGAGACGATCCGCCTCGATCTGCTGGCGGCCGCGTTTTTTGTCGACAAATTCTATCTCAGCCATCTTTTCAAGCGCCAGACCGGATTCTCGATCATGGAATATGTTCAGCATCGCCGGGTTATCGAGGCGCAAAAAAAGTTAATCGAAACCCGGAACAGCATCATCGACATTTACCTGGATTGCGGCTTTAGCAACGCCCAGCATTTCCACCGCATCTTCAAACGGCTCTCCGGAACGACCCCCAGCCAGTACCGTCGGCAATATACCCGCGTTAAGGCCCGGGACGGCGCGGCGCGGCCACAATCAGGAAAGGAAACATGACATGACACGTTACCAGATCAGGATGGACAACCCGGCCCGGCGCTGGGACGACGGGCTGCCGCTCGGCAACGGCCGCCTGGGCGCGATGGTGATGGGCAAGCCGAACGAAGAAACCATTTTCATCAACGAGGAGACGCTCTGGTACGGACCCTGGCGTGACCGGCACAACCCGGACGCGCTGCGCATGCTGCCCGATATCCGCCGCTATCTGCAGGAAGGCGACCCGGCCCGCGCCCAGTTCTACGGCCGCATGGCCTTGACCTCGACCCCCAAGTACATGAACCCCTACCAGCCGGTCGGCGACCTGCGCATCTGCCTGCTCGACCACCAGTACCCGGTCGAAGACTACAGCCGCACCCTCGATCTGCGCCAGGCGATCGCCGAAGTCAGCTATGTCCAGCGAAACGTCCGCTACCGACGCGAGCATTTCGTCAGCCAGCCGCACCAGGTGCTGGCGATCCGCCTGACAGCCGGCGCGGGGCAGAAACTGACCGTCAGCGCCAACATCAGCCGCAAGCCTTTCGAGGAAATGACCGCCAGGCTCGATGCCAGGACCGCCGCCAATTGGGGCCAGTGCGGAGCCGGCGGGGTTCACTATTTCAGCGCTGTCCGGGTCGTCGCCCGGGGCGGCCGCACCGGTGCCATGGGCGATTTTGTCTACGCCGAGGAGGCGGACAGCGTCGATTTCTTCCTGGCGGCCGCCACGGACTTCGACGGACGGAAGGACTTTCGCGAGCGCTGCCTGGCATCGCTCGATACCGCCGAGCAACTGGGCTACGAGCACCTGCGCCAGGCCCATGTCGCCTGGCACAGCGATCAGTTCGACCTAGTCGAGCTGAACCTGGGCGAGGACGCCCCGGCTGACGCCTTTACGCCGCAGCTGCTGTCCGAGCTTAAAAAGGACGGCCGCCACGCCCGCTTTCTTTCAGAGCTGCTGTTCCACTTCGCCCGTTACCTGCTGCTGGCCAGTTCAATCGGCTGCCTGCTGCCGGCCAACCTGCAGGGCATTTGGAACGGCGAGTACACGCCGCCCTGGGAATGCAAATTCACGATCAACATCAACACCGAGATGAACTATTGGTTCGCGGACGGCTGCCGGCTGTCCGGCTGCCTGGAACCGCTTTTCAGCCTGATCGACCGCCTGGTGGCACGCGGGCGCGAAACCGCCCGCCTGATTTACGGCTGCCGCGGCTTTTGTGCCCACCACAACACCAACGCCTGGGCCAACACGGATATCGAGGGCATCTTCGATGCCTCGCCGGTTTGGCCGATGGGCGGCGCCTGGCTGTGTTTCCACCTCTACGAGCACTACCTGCACAGCCAGGACCGCCAATTCCTGATCCAACGGGCGTTGCCGGTCATGCGCGAGGCAATCTTGTTTTTCCAGGACTACCTGTTTGCCGGTCCGGATGGCAAGCTGCTGACCGGACCGTCCTTATCGCCGGAAAACACGTACCAGACGGCCGATGGGGTCAAGGCCGCGCTCTGTCTGGCACCGGAATCCGACTTGCAAATCCTGCGTCAGCTTCTGACCTGGTACCTGGACGGCTGCAGCCAGGCAGGGTGTGAAGACGGGACGGCAGCGGCGGCCCGCGACATGCTGAACCGGCTGCCGGAGACGAAAACCGGTGCCGACGGGCGGATACTGGAATGGCAGGAAGACGTCACGGAAACCGAGCCGGGGCACCGCCACCTGTCCCACCTGATCGCCCTGCATCCCGGCTGCCAGATCCACGAGGACACGCCCGAGCTGTTCCGGGCAGCGGAAAAAACCTTGGCCACCCGCCTGGAAAACGGCAGCGGCCATTCCGGCTGGAGCCGCGCTTGGGTCGTCTGCCTGTACGCGCGTTTGAAAAACGGCCGCCAGAGCGGCTTTCACTTGACTGAGCTGCTGCGCCACTCAATTCACGACAATTTGCTGGACATCCATCCGCCTTTCCAGATCGACGGTAATTTCGGTGCGGCTGAGGGCATCAAGGAGATGCTCGCGCAAAGCCACCGCGGACTGATCGATATCCTGCCCGCCTTGCCGCCGGACTGGCAGAAGGGCCATGTGCGCGGAATCGTTTTGCGCGGCAACATAAAGGCCAACCTGTCCTGGTCAAACGGTCGGCTGGACCAGCTTGACCTGATGGCCGGCGACGACCGCCAGGTGGCGGTGCGTTATGGGACGTGCACGCAGACGGTCCGTCTCAACGCCAACGAATGGACCGAAGTCAAAATTTGTGACTAAGGGCTGTTAAGAAAGGAGCAGCTCTTTTCTTCGAGAAATTGACAAGGCTGGTCAATCTCTCGGGGAACCTATAGCGCTGCTTATTGATGAACAGTCCCTAGTTACGGGGCGGCGGGACAGGCTCGCCGCAAGCGACGGCCGTGATCAGGCGGCGGTAGTAAAGGTACAGCTTGAGCGGGACGTCGAACGGGATGGCGTGGTCGATGTGCGGGATGTACCCGCCCCGCTCGATCAGCTGCGGCACCTTGCCCATCACTTCGTCGTAGATGGCCTTTTCGTTTTGTGCCAGCACGCGTTTGTCGATGCCGCCGAACAAAACCAGGTCGGGGTAGGCCTGGCGCAGGCGGAGCATGTCGTTGCCCGCGGCGATCTCGCAGGGTGAAACGCCGTCGACACCGGCCTCCAGCCAGAGCGGGATCAGTTTTCCGGGATATCCGTCGCAATCGACATAGACAAAGCGGACGCCGTGACTTTTAAGATAGGCGATCAGGCGCGTGTAATGCGGCAGCATGAAACGGCGGAACAGCTCCGGGGAGATCATCGGGGCCAGCTTGTAGGCCATATCTTCCTTGAGCTCGACCATATCGATCTGGATCTGGCCGATGCCGCGCTCCAGGGTCTTGATGCAAAAGTCGGTCAGGAATTCGAACATCTCGTCGACCAGTTCAGGCTGGTCGTAAAAGGCCAGGCAGAGGTTCTCAAAGCCCATCCAGTCGCGTGCGGTCCAGAACAGGAACGGGATGCTCAAGTGGCTGGCGACGGGCGCCAGGTCGAGCATGGCCGCGCGTGCGGGCCAGTTATCGGGGTAGCGGCCGTCAGATGCGCTGTCGTAGCGTTCCTTGATGGCCAGAAAGCCATCCCGGTCCTCGACCGGAAACTTGAGCCAGGTGCGCGTGACGAAACCGGGGTTGTCCTCCTGGGAAAAATCCTTGCGGATCGCGCCCAGCCGGTCCTGCCAGATCTTATAGCCCCCGTCCTGGGAAATCACCTTCTCCTCGAAGGAGGGGTAAAGCCCCATGTTGATCGGGACATTGAGGTAAAACGGATCCAGATCTAAAAACACCGGTTGGGAGACATCCGGGGGATAACCCTGGCGGATCCATTCGCGCATGGTCGCCTTGCGAACCGACCACTCGATGAGCGGAATCCGGTCTGTCGGCTGAAAGGCGAGGGTGCGCAGCAAGCGTTCTCGGCTGTTCATGGTCATTACCTGCTTTCCGGGCCCGACCGCGGATCGTCGCAGACCATATGGACTGGCCGGGCCAATGTGCCTGTCGTCATTATAGCGGCGCGGCAACCGGCCCGTCTTCAAGCAGATTGTCTTTTTTCAGCCGAAACTTGCTTATCTTGCGCAATGTGTCAGCGATACCAGCCTTTTTGGCGAACCACGTCCAGGGCCGCCAGGTAGTTGTCGGTCGAAGCGCCGAACTGGACCGAGTTGGTCGAACCGAAGATAAAGCCGCCGCCGGGCATCAGGATCTCAAGGTTGCGTGCGACCTCGCGGCGGGCCTCCTCGGGCGTCCCGTCGATCAGGGTCTCGCATTGGATGCCGGTCCACAAAGCCAGCTGATCGCCGAAGCGTTCCTTTACCTTTTCGTTGGCCATCCCGGCGGATTCCTGGATCGATTGGTAGCCGCGGTAGCCGGCCGCGACGAAATCAGGCAGAACCGACCAGATGTTGCCGCAGCAGTGGAAAAAGGGAATCATCCCCTGTTCGGCCGTATAGGTGTTGACATCGCGCATCAGGGGCACGTACAGGTCGCGGATCACCTCCGGAGACATGATCGTGCCTGTGTTCATGCCGAAATCGTGCCCCTGCATGCAGATCAGGACCTGGTGCTGCCGGCACAGGTCGATCATCAGCTGGTTGCGCAAGACGGCATAGCGGTGCAGCTTTTTGATCTGCTCCGGCGCGATCAAGGGCAGGATCAGGGCATGGGTCTGGTCGCCGCCGAACGGGCTCATCAGGGCTGAATAGATGTCGATGTTGCGGAACACGATCGCCTTTTCACGCCCGTAGCGCTCGCCGATCCAGGCGACGAGCTCGAAACGGGAGCGGTCAAAATCGGCCAGGCGCTCGATCATCACGTCGACTTCCTCGTCGCTGATTTCCTCCCGGGCCGGGCTCTGGCGGTAGGACATGATCGAGTCGTTGCTGGCGGCGTACTTGTAGCGGTTGCCCTGGCTGTCCTCCCAGAGGCCGTCGCCGATCTTGCGCGGCGGATCCTCCACCCGGTAGCCCTTGGGCGGCACCATGCCGACCGTGATGAGGTCGTAATCCAGCGTCTCGATCAGTTCCGCGCAGTCCTGCTTCAGGGATTCGACAACGTCGTCGCGCCGGCCCTCCCAGAGGGCGATCGTCTCATCCTTGCGGTTGCGCCAGTAGGTATGGCGGCCGATGATCCGGCTGACATGGTCGTGGTCGATGCCCCACTCCCCGACCGGTACCCGGTCCGGCTCCTCGTGGCTGATCGTCCGGAGCACCCGTTCTTTGCTGTTCATAGATTCCGACCTCCCGGCATGGCAAACCTGTGTTCGCCGACTGTTTCTCGGCCTATCATCGCAGGATGTCGGCCGGTTGGCAAGTCTTAGCCGTCGATCCCGGCCGCTTCGAACACGGCCGTCCTAAAGCCGGCGTAGTGGTTTTCCTTATAGTACTCGCCCAGATAATAATAAACGTCCTGGTTCTGGTCGTAGAGATAGAAGAAGTCGTGCCCCTGGGAAAAAAGGCTGTACATCTCGCCAGACCGTTCGAGGTCGATCATGCGGGACAGCGGCAGGTCGGAGGTCATCGCCGGGTCCTGGACCGGGCATTCCAGGCGGATCTGGACCAGGCTGGCGCGAATGGCCGCGATCCCGGTCGGGTCTGTGACCTGCTTGTCGCTTTGCACCTCGATGCGGTCCGTCCCATAGGTTCCGGTATAGATGACCGCGCGCAGCGCGTCGTCGCCCGGAAACGGCACCAGGCCGGCCAGCGCGTCCGGCATGTCGTAATGGAACACGGTCTGGCCCAGGCAGCTGCCGTCAACGATCAGGGCGTATTCGGAGGCGCCGGGCCGGAGCTTGAAGACATAGCCCGTGACCGTGTAGGATCCGGCGCCAAGCCGGGGACAGGCAAAGGTGAACGGTTCATCGTAGCTAAATGTTAAAAGGTCCGCCTCCGGCCCGATGTCTTCTTCTGTCCAGATGTGGAAATAGTAGACCGGATCCTGCATGATTTTGCCGCCGTTGGCCTGGTGGATCCACCAGTTTTCCCGGACGGCCGCATAGAGCGCGGCGAAGTCATCGCCATCCTTCGCAAAGCGGACCGTCTGCCCTGCCATCTGCAGCTCGATCTGGTCTGGTTCCTTGAGATCGGCCTGGGGGTAGGTCTTGAGGATGCCGGCGGGAATGCGCTGAGCGGCGGGAGACGAAGACGATACGCCAGTTTCTGCCGGCGGATTGGCCAAAAGGCATCCGCCCAGGACAACGGCCGCAACAAGCGCCAGAGCGGTCAGCCAGGCCGCCGGGCGGCGAACCTTGAGAATCTGACGGATGCGCAGCCGGGCGCTGTTTTCACCAAAGGCCAGCGGACTGGCCAGGCGGCTGCGAACCTCGGCAAAGCGCATCAGGGCGGCTGCGTACAGCTTGCGGCCGTCCGGATCCAGCGCGCGCACCACGCGGTCGTCGCAGGCCCGCTCCATGTCCCGGGTCATCAGCTTGTAGCTGAGCCAGACCAGCGGATTGAACCAGTGCAGGGCCAGGACCAGGTATGAAAGCGGCTTGACCCGATGGTCCTGGCGCCGGATGTGCGCCCGTTCGTGCGCAATCACCAAATCGCGCTGCCTCTCATCCAATGCGGCCGGCAGGTATATTTTGGGCCGGACGATGCCGGCGACAAAGGCGGTGTCGAGCCGGTCGCTGCAAAAAAGTCCGTCACCGATCCGGATTGCGAAGCGGACATGGCGGAAGAAGCGCAGCCCCGTCCATGCGGCCGACAGGAGCAGGACGATAACGCCGGCCAGCCAGAACCAGGCTAAAACATCCAGCCACGGTTCGAGCGATCCGGCAGCCGTCTCCGACCGGACGACCTTGGTCAGGACGGTGTTGACCGCGCGGTCGACCGCGGGGATCCGGCTCGCGATGGCGGGCTGTGCGCCCTGGAGCAGCATCGGGCTGACGGTCCGGGCGCTCGGGATCAGCGCAAGCTGGCTTTCGAAGGAAAAAGGCAAAACCAGCCGGAGCAGGACAACCAGCCAGAGGGCATAGGACAGCGATGCCGGAAAACGCCTGAGCAGGAGACGCAGCAGCAGGACGGCCAGGATTACATAGCTGGCGGTCAGGCTCATGTTGACGATTTCGAGAAAGACGCGCGTGATCATGACTCGGCCTCCTCAATCAGGCGCTTGAGCGCCTCCAGTTCATCCGGCTTCAGCCGGCGGCCTTCCAAAAACGCGGCCAGGAAGGCGGGAACGGACCCCTGGAACGACTGCTGCAGCAAGGCCTCGCTCTCCTGCCGCTGCAGGTCTCCTCGTGATATGAGCGCCGTAACGGTCGCATTTTCGTTTTTAAGCAGATGCTTGTCCGCCAGCTTGCGGATCATGTTGAAGGTGGTCGGTTTCTTCCAGCCCAGCGTCTCCTGGCAGATCCGGGCCAGTTCGGTCGATTTGACCGGCTCTCGGGCCCACAGGATCTCCAGAAAACGCTTTTCGGCGTCGAACAGTTCCAGCTTGTCCATCTGTCGTCCTCTTTCGATACGGGTTTGTCTCGACAAACCTCATGGACAGTCTAGCACCGGGGCCGCCCGCTGTCAACCGGGACCGGTAGTCGTGCCGGCGCATCCCCGCTATAATGGCAGAAAAGGACAGACTTGGCCGGGAGGTGCGACATGGCACGAAAAAAACGCTGGGGAGACCGCAAAGACGGACGCAAACTGCGCACGCTCTCGCCCTACGATACGGTGTCCCCGTATATCATGGTCACGCGCAGCGACGCCCAGAACTACCTGTCCGACCAGTTCGAGACCACGGCCGCGGACCATTTCGTGCACCAGAAGCGCCAGGAGGGCCTGGTCGATTTCGGCATCTTGCATGTGATGCTGGCTGCCTACGTGCGCATGCTGTCGCAAAAGCCGCGCATCAACCGCTTCATCGCCGGCCAGAAGGTGTTTGCCCGGTATAACATCGAGGTCAACATGGCGGTTAAGCGCCAGCTCAAGGCAGACGAGACCAACACAATCGTCAAGGTCATTTTTGAACCGGCCGACACCGCCGCCGATGTCTACAACCGCTTCCAGGAGGCGCTGGCCAAGGCGTTCGCGGACACCGAGAACGATTTTGACGTGACGGCGCGGGTTATTAACCTCATCCCCGGCCTGCTCAAGAAATTTACGGTCTGGCTGCTGCGCCTGCTCGACTATTTCGGCCTGCTGCCCGCCGCCCTGCTCAAGGTCAGCCCCTTCCACGGCTCGATGTTCATCACCTCGATGGGCTCGCTGGGCATCCCGCCGATTTTCCATCACCTCTACACGTTCGGCAATGTGCCGGTTTTCATCGCCTTCGGCGCCAAGCGCTACGCGCAGGAATGGAACAAGCAGGGGCACCTGGTCCGGCGAAAATACATCGATTTCACCGTCGTCACCGACGAGCGCATCTGCGACGGCTTTTATTTTGCCTCAGGACTCAAGCTGATGCGCCAGTTCCTGGCCAATCCCGCCGTTCTGGATTTACCTCCGGAGCAGGTTGTGGCCGATATCGACTGAAGGGCGGATACAAGACATGCTGGGTGTGATCATGAACGCGGCGGCGATCGTCGTCGGCTCGCTGCTGGGGCTCTTGCTGCACAAGGGAATCAAGGAATCGTTCCGCCAGACCATGCTGGACGTGACGGCGCTGGCGGTCGTGGTGATCGGGATCATCGGGGCGATCAAGACGCAGAACGTGCTGCTTTTGGTGATCAGCCTGGTCATCGGCTCTTTTCTGGGGGAAGCGATGCGCATCGAGCACCGGCTCAACCAGCTGGGCCACTGGATCGAGTGCCGCCTGACCCAGGGCGGCAGCGGCCTGACCCGGGGCTTCGTGACCGCCAGCCTGGTGTTCTGCGTCGGCTCGATGGCCATCGTCGGCTCGATCGAGAGCGGAATGACCGGCAACCACGGCACCTTGCTGGCCAAATCGATCCTCGACGGCATTTTCTCGATCTTCTTCGCTTCGACGATGGGGATCGGGGTGGCTTTCTCCGCCCTGCACGTCCTGCTCTACGAGGGCTTGCTGACGCTGTCGGCCGCCGGCCTCAAGCCGTTGCTGACCGAGCCGATGATCGTCGAGCTGACCGCGGTCGGCGGCGTGCTCATTCTGGCGATCGGCATCAACCAGCTTCAGTTAAAGAAGATGAGCATCGGCAACATGCTGCCGTCCGTCTTCGTCCCGGTGCTCTATTTCGCCCTGACACAGCTGTTTTAGTCTCGTTCTTATCATCCTTCTTTTCATCAGTCCAGGGCATTTATTTTCCGGCATTACACAACAGCCGGTTTCGCGTGTCCCTGGGACGGTCCGGAGCGCAACCGGGTTGGTTGGCACGATAAAAAATGGTATAGTGAATCTACAAACGGTAACATATCTCAAGGCAGCCTGTTGCCAGCACTGTTAAGATCAGGTTAATCGGAACAGGAAAAGCGCGTTTTGGCCATCCTGTTCCGCAGACAAGGAGGCGACGCCATGAATCCCCAAGAGATGATGAATAAAATCGAAAAGATCCTCGACGATGCCCACGCCGGCATATTGGCCACGGTCGATGCCGAAGGCCGCCCGCGCCTGCGCTGGATGACACCGGTCATCCTGTCCCAGTGGCCGCAGACGCTGTTTGCGGTGACCGCGCCCCAGTTTCCCAAGGTGGCCCAGCTCGATGCCCAGGGTCAGATCGAATGGATGATTCAGACCCGCGCGCTGGACCAGGTGGTCAACGTGCGCGGCCGGATCAGCGTGGTTGACAACCCGTCCCTCAAGGCCCAGATCACGGAGGCGATCGGGCGCCGGCTGGCCGTTTTCTGGAAAGTCAACGCCAGCAGCACGGATTTCGTCATCCTGGAGACCGAGATCGAGGAAGCCTGCTGGGCGATGCCGCTCAAGGGGGTCAAGGAAGTCGTCCGGTTCGGACAGCCCGGGGGTGAGACGGCATGAGAACGATCGAGCACATCAAGGAATTCGAGCTTGATTTTCTGCGAAAGCTGCTGCAAGACATGCTGCTGATCCGCCGTGTCGAGGAAAAGGCGGCCCAGATGTACGGCCTTCAGAAAATCGGCGGGTTTTGTCACTTGTATATCGGCCAGGAAGCCGTAGCGGTCGGATCGATCGCCGCGCTGGACCTGGCCAGGGACTATGTCCTGACCGCCTACCGCGACCACGGCCACGCCCTGGCCTGCGGCATGGAGCCCAATGCCCTGATGGCCGAGCTCTACGGCAAGCAGACCGGCTGCTCAAAGGGCAAAGGCGGGTCGATGCACCTCTTCGACGCCGACAAGCACATGCTGGGCGGCAACGGGATCGTCGGCGGCCATGTCCCCGTGGCGACCGGCGTCGCCTTTAAAATCAAGTACCAGGCCGAGGACGGCGTGGTGCTCTGCTATTTCGGCGACGGCGCCATCCACCAGGGGGCGTTCCACGAAAGCCTCAACCTGGCCAAAATCTGGAATTTGCCGATCGTCTACATCTGCGAGAATAACCAGTATGGCATGGGTACCGATTTCCGGCGCGTCTCCGCGGTTCACGACCTTTCGACGATGGGCCAGGCCTACGGCATCGAGGGCCGGCAGGTCAACGGCATGGACGTGATCGAAGTCTTCGAGGCCACCTCGGAGGCGGTCAAGATGGCCAAAGAGGAGCACCAGCCCGGTTTTCTGGAGATCCGCACCTACCGCTACAAAGGGCACTCGATGAGCGACCCGGGCAAATACCGCACGCGGGAGGAACTGGACGCCTATCGCCAGCAGGATCCCATCCTCGTGCTCAAGCAGGCCATGATCAAGGAAGGCCTGCTGACCGAAGAGGATTATGCAGCGCTCGACGAGGCCGCCAAAAAGGCCGCCGAAGGTTCGGCCGAGTTTGCTGAAAGCAGCCCGGAACCGCTCCTTGACGAGCGATTTTCCGATATCTGGGCGTGAGGAGGGATTTCGATGCCTGAAATAACTTATCGCGAAGCCATCCGGCAGGCGATTGACGAGGAAATGGAGCGCGATGAGCGCGTGTTCTTGATCGGCGAGGAAGTCGCCCAGTACAACGGCGCCTACAAGGTCAGCCAGGGACTGCTGGACAAGTATGGCGAAAAGCGCGTGATCGACACCCCGATCACCGAAGAGGGCTTCACCGGCGTGGGGATCGGCGCCGCCATGGCCGGGCTGCGGCCCATCGTGGAGTGGATGACCTACAACTTTTCCCTGATGGCCTATGACCAAGTCGTCAACAACGCCGCCAAGATGCGCTACATGTCCGGCGGCCAGGTCAGCTTGCCGATCGTGTTCCGCGGACCCAACGGGCCGGCCGAATACCTGGCGGCCCAGCATTCCCAGGCGCTGCAGTCCATCTTCGCGCACATTCCCGGACTCAAGGTCGTCGCCCCGGCGACGCCGTACGACGCCAAGGGGCTGCTCAAGACGGCCATCCGCGACGACAACCCGGTGCTGTTCCTGGAGGGCGAGCTGATGTACGCCTGGAAAGGCGAGGTGCCGGAAGAGTCCTACCTGATTCCCTTCGGCGAGGCCGATATCAAGCGCCCGGGCAAGGATGTGACCCTGGTCACCTACGCCAAGCCCCTGCGTGTCGTACTCGAGGCGGCCAAGGCATTGGAAAAACGCGGCATCGACGCCGAGGTGATCGACCTGCGCTCTATTCGCCCTCTGGATGAGGAGACCCTCTACGCGTCCGTGCGCAAGACGAACCGCTGCGTGGTCATCGAGGAGTCCTGGCCGTTTGCCAGCGTCGGATCCCATGTCGCCTGGCTGGTGTCCAACAACTGCTTCGATCTGCTGGATGCCCCGGTGGAGCTGGTCGCGTCCGACGAAGTCCCGATGCCTTACAACCACAAGCTGGAGCTGGCGGTCCAGCCTTCGGCCGACAAGATTTTGGCGGCTGTCGAAAAGGTCATGTACCTGGCCTGAGTTCCGACGAGGAGGATTGCAGATGGCTGAGAAACTCTTGATGCTGGCCCTGTCCCCGACCATGGAGACGGGTGTCATCGCGAAATGGCTTAAAAAAGAAGGCGATACGGTCGAGTCCGGCGACCTGCTCTGCGAGGTCGAGACCGACAAGGCGACGATGGACTACGAATCCCCGGCCAGCGGCACGCTGCTCAAAATCGTATTGGAAGAAGGGTCCAGTGCGGCGGTCGGAGACCTGATCGGTATCGTAGGCAAGCCCGGTGAAGACATAAAGGCTCTGCTGGCCGAACCGGAAGAACCGGCCAAGCCGGAGAGCCCGAAACCGGAAAAAACCCAGCCAGCTCCGGAGAAACAGCCGGACGCCCCTTCTCCGGAAACAACCGGAGAGAAGGGCCGTGTCCGCTCGTCTCCCCTAGCCCGCAAGCTGGCCGAAATGAACGGGATCGAGCTCGAGACGATCAAAGGCAGCGGCCCCGAGGGCCGCGTCGTCAAGGCCGATGTTGAAAAAGCGATGGCGGGTCAGGCAGCAGCCCCCGCGGCAAAGGCCGCCGCACCGGCTCCGGTTTCCGGCGATACCGTCATCCCGGTGTCCGGCAAGCGCAAGGTGATCGCCAGGCGCTTGTCCGAGTCCAAATACAGCGCGCCGCACTATTACCTCAAGGTCCGCGTGGCCATGGACACCATCTTGGATGCGCGCGCCAAGCTGAACGCCAAGGCCAGCCAGAAGGTGTCGCTCAACGCCTACCTGATCAAGTTCGCCGCCGAAGCGCTCAAGCGGCACCCGGCGGTCAACGCCAGCTGGGCCGGTGACTCGATCATCCGCTTCGGCCGCGTTGACATCGGGCTGGCGGTCGCCCAGGAGGACGGCCTGATCACGCCGGTCGTGCGCGACTGCGCCAACAAAGGCCTGCTCGAGATCGAAAAAGACCTGCAGGACCTGATCCAGAAGGCGCGCAGCAACGCCCTGAAGCCCGAGGAATATTCTGACGCGACCTTTACGATCAGCAGCCTGGGCTCGTTTGGCATCGAGGAGTTCACCGCGATCATCAACCCGCCCGGGTCGGCAATCCTGGCGGTCGGTGAAATCCGCAAAGAGCCGGTCGTCCAGCCAGACGACTCGATCCAGGTCAAGCAAATGATGCGCCTGACGCTGTCCTGCGACCATCGGGTCATCGACGGCGCCGTCGGGGCCGCGTTCCTGACCGATCTGCGCACGCTGCTCGAAGAGCCGATCCGCGCCCTGTATTGAAGGAGTGACGCCTGTGGACTTGAAACAGACTTTTGACGTTGTCGTCATCGGCGCCGGACCCGGCGGTTATGTCGCCGCGATCCGGGCCGCCCAGCTGGGCCTCAAGGCCGCCGTGATCGAGAAAGACAAGCCGGGCGGCGTCTGCCTGAACATCGGCTGCATCCCGTCCAAGGCCCTGATCCACCAGGCTGAACTGATTCGGAGCATCGCCGGCCTGGCCGAGATGGGTATTAAGGCAGATTCGGCCGGCCTTGATTACAGGAAGGTCCAGCAAAAATCCCGTGCCGCCGCGGACAAGCTCTCGCGAGGTGTCCAATACTTATTGGAGAAAAACAAGGTGACCCTCATTGCCGGTGAAGCCGTATCCGTAAAACCCGGCGCGATCACCCTGAAAGACGGGCAGATTGTCAAAGGCCGCAACGTGATCCTGGCAACCGGCTCGTCGCCGCGCGAACTGAAGGGATTTGCCTTCGACGAGAAACGGATTCTTTCCTCCACCGGGGCCCTGATGCTGCAAAAACTGCCCGGGAGCCTACTCATCCTGGGGTCTGGCGCGATCGGGGTCGAGTTCGCCCACATCATGAACGCCTTCGGCGTCACAGTCCACCTGGTCGAGATGCTGGACCGCATCCTGCCCCTCGAAGACGACGATTGCAGTGATGTCCTGGCCAAGTCGTTCAAGAAGCGCGGCATCAAGCTGTACACGGCCACCAAGGCCATGTCGCAGCAGGAATCGGACGGCAAGCTGCGGGTGCTTCTCGAAGACAAGGACGGCAAGCAGACCGAGGTCATCGTCGACCAGGTGCTCGTTTCAGCCGGCCGCGTGCCCAACACGGCCGGCCTTGGCCTGGCTCAGGCCGGGATCAAGCTGGATAGCGGCGGCTTCGTCGAAATCGGCGACTACGGCCAGACCAGTGTCCCCGGCATCTATGCGATCGGCGACATCGTGCGCACGCCGCTGCTGGCCCATGTCGCTTCCAGGGAGGGTGAAATCGCCGCCGAACATATCGCCGGGCGTAAAACAGAGCCGCGCATCGACCTGATGGCGATCCCGGCAGCCACTTACTGCGAACCTCAGGTAGCCAGTTTCGGATTGAACGAGCGCCAGGCCTTGGAAAAAGGCATTGCCCACAAAAAGGCCGTTTTCCCTTACCGCGGCGCCGGCAAATCCGTCGCCATCGAGCAGCCTGACGGTCTGGTCAAAGTCCTGACCGATCCCAAAAGCGGCGAAATCCTGGGTGCGCACATCGTGGGGGCCGAAGCAACCGAGTTGATCCACGAGCTGCTGCTGGCCAAAAAAGCCGAGCTGCTCCCCGAAGACATCGCCACCATGATCCATGCCCACCCGACGCTCTCGGAATCGCTGCTGGAGGTCATGCGTTCGGTAGACGGCCTGCCCGTACACATCTGACGCCTTTACCTGCGCAACCAGATTGGCTATAGTTAAGGCAGTACGATCAAAGTGTATCTGCTGGAGGCTTTTCTATGCAATCCATGACCGGACGCGAACGCATCGGCAACATCCTTGAGCGCAAGCCTGTCGACCGGATCGGCGTTTTCGAGCATTTCTGGAGC
>ERZ747221.1389-NODE-1389-length-24336-cov-4.879220_pt1 | contig 24336 bp, 19 predicted proteins | sample MGYA00374949_ERZ747221 | MGnify/ENA primary metagenome ERZ747221 (study PRJEB28779, sample SAMN05720172) | bioreactor metagenome | isolation source: Anaerobic biogas reactor | place: USA:Washington, USA | collected 2015-08-08 ... | reverse complement strand
CAACTTTGGCAAACTGGCAAACTGCCAATCCAGCCGAAGTGCGGAACCACCTATGAAACCGCGTCCACGCCGCGAACCGCCCGCCCCTTATCACCCTATCACTTTATCACCTTATCACCCTGCGCGTGCGCGCAAGTCCTTGTCAATACAGCAACAACGCGACGGTGCGCGAAGCGGCGCGAAGGGGGGAGAAAAAGCGGGCGATGGGATTCGAACCCACGACGTCCAGCTTGGGAAGCTGGCATTCTACCACTGAATTACGCCCGCAAAACGCGTCATCTTGACGCCTTGCACGACATTACTTCGGCCGTTGCATTACAATTTTAACGATCACGGTGGCTGCGGACGCCACGAACACGGCCGATTTCTCGCGCATTGTAGTGCAGGGCTCAGCCATGACAAGGCGCTGGCGGCGGCGAATCCCGAACCTGCGGTTCACGAAGCCGCGGGGGACCGGATGGCACGTCGTATCGCGATCGGGGGATAGGGATGCCGCGTCGGGAGAGCTTCCTTGCCTGGGCGAGTTCGGCTGGCCGCGCTGGACGAACAGTACACAAACCAGCAGGCCCGGCGCGCACTTCCACCGGGCCACTGCCGATCCCGTCAGCTTCGCTGGCGGCTCGCCTTGCGAGCAGTTGCACGACATGGCTTCTCCGATTATAAAAAGCGCGCGCCATTCTACTGGCGGAAGAGCCGGTCCCTCGAACATAGCACAACGGCCAACCCTAGTATATCTAAGGACCCGGTCAAATTGACCATGTGCATCCGGCGTGTCGCTGCCCGAAGGCGCTAGCGTTGCGGCTGCAAGGACGAAATGCGCGGAAGCCCCGTTCGCGCGGCAACATGAGCAGCGCAAGCGAATGCGCACTTGCGCCCCGCGACATTTGTGGAGACTGCACGGGCACAGTTCGAGCGCGCGAGCGAATGCGCGACTCAGCAAACCCATAGGACCGCGAAACAACGCTCTTGAAGGAAGGGATGGACATGATGCAACGGATACGTATTGGCCTGGCGACTGCGTTGATGACGCTGGCGCTCCCGGCGGTCGGGTGGGCGGTGGCGAGTGAGGTCGCGGTTGAGTTGGACCCGCCGCCGGTCGTGGTCCAAGATCATGCCGGATGGGCCGAGTTCCGGGCGCCGCACGCGGCCTGGCTCAGCCGCACCGGGGAGCCGGCGATCCCTGGATGATGGTTACCGTCTTGTTGCCGCCGGACGCGGTCTTGGAGAGCGTCGCGGTCGCGGGAACGGCCGGCCGACACGAGGATGTGCCCGGCGTGTACGAAGTCGCGGCGACGCCGCCCGCGGCGACGTGGACCCCGGCCGGTCAGGTTTTGTCCTGGCCCCAGGACCGCACGCTGGTGGACGGACGAGACGCGGCAATCTACGCGGAGGACGCCTACTGGCCGGCGGCACAGGCTACGCTGGTAAGCGCGGGCGAATTGCGCGGGTGGTGCGTGGCGCGGGCGGCGCTCCCGCTGGTGCAATACAACCCGGTTCGAAAAAGACTTCGCGTCCTGCGCGAGGCGAAGCCGGTGCTGGTGTGCGAGCAGAGCAAAGGGGGCCCTCGGCAGGCAGTGGACGAAACGAGCTACGAGCGCGTCCGCGAGCTGTGCGTCAACTTCGTGGACGAGTCCGGAGCATATCCGGCGCCGGCCCCGGGCGCTCCAATCCGGGTTACGTGATCGTCACGACCGAGGCGATTGCGGCCGGGTCGAGCCAACTCGCCAACTTTGCGGCTCACCAGCAGGCGCGCGGCTTCGCGGTGCAGGTGGCGACGGAGGCGCAGTTCGGCGGCGGCGCGGGCGACGTGGCGGCCGAGAACATCCGGAACTGGCTCGCAGACCACTATCTGGCGGACCAGATCGAATATGTACTGTTGATCGGCGACCCGCGGCCCACGAGTTCGATCCCAATGAAGGTGTTGTATCCTCGGCGCGACAACCTGGGCCAGCCCGAGCCGCATCCGTCTGATTACTACTACGCCGATTTGACGGGCAACCGGGATCTCGATGGCGATGGGTATTACGGAGAAGGCGAACCGCCGGAGGACTTCGGACCGGGGGGGTTCAACGTTCATTGGGAGGTGCTCGTTGGGCGTATTCCCTTCTATGGCAATTATGGGCAGGTGGACGCCATTCTCAGCAAGACTATCGCGTATCAGAGCGCGAGCGGCCCGGCGACCGAGTGGCGGCAAAACGCGCTGCTGCCCATGAAGCCTTCCGACGACTCGACGCCGGGTTATCACCTCGGCGAACAGATCAAGAACGACGTGTTGACGGGCGCCGCGTGGGGCTATCACCGCATTTACGATGAAGATTATGGACTGACGCCGCCCCCGGAAACCACGCCCTGCACGGTCGGCGGCGTAAGCGACGTGTGGGCCAACAACCCCTTCGGGCTGGTGGTCTGGTGGACGCACGGCAATTCGCAAGGTGCGTACGAAGTGATGGACACGGCGCATGTGCCCTTACTCAATGATGCGTACCCGGCGTTTACGTTCCAGGGTTCCTGCAGCAACTCATATCCGGAGGACACGAACAACCTGGCCTACTCGCTGCTCAGACACGGCGGGATCGCCACCGTCGGCGCTACGCGGAGCTCCTGGTACTGGGTCGGCGAGACCTCGTTCAGCGGGTCGAGCAGCGGCCCGGGCATGGGCTACGCCTACGCGGCTCGCGTGGTGCAGGGGGCGTCCGCGGGGCTCGCCATGCACGCGCTGAAGCAGTCGCTGTGGGACAACAATATGTGGACGAACTACGTGGTTTTCGGCGTCTATGGCGACCCGTCCACGCGCCTCGTTCAGCCCCTTACCGGCTCGATTCACAATCTCACGCAGGACACTTGGCATGCCACGATTCAGGCGGCCCTTGATCTGGCGCACTATGGGGACGAGATCATCCTCTCACCGGGAACGTATAGCGGCGCCGGCAATCACGACATCGTGCTCGGCGGCATGGCCGTCACGATCCGCAGCGCAGACCCGAACGACCCGGACGTGGTTGCAGCGACGATCCTGGACCTGCAGGGCAGCCCCGCCGCGCCGCGGCGAGCCTTTCTGACCGGGATCGGCGATGGGCCGGACACCGTTATCGCCGGCCTGACGATCCGCAATGGCTACGCCAGCGGCGGCGGCGCGATTCGATGCCAGCAAGCGAGCAGCCCGACGATCCGCGACTGCGTTTTCCAGGACAACGTTTCGTCCTGGAATGGTGGCGCAATTACGAACACGGGAGGCTCGCAACCGATGATCCTGCGCTGTCGGTTCGTGAACAACACGGCGATCCATGGCGGGGCCGTCACGAATGAGGGCGGCAGCCACGCGGCGATCAGCGATTGCACCTTCGCGGGCAACGGCGCAGCGGGCAATGGCGGAGCGATCGACAACTACAAGAGTTCGCCCACGATCGTCCGCTGCACGTTCCTGAACAACGCGGCCGGAGGATACGGCGGTGGGGTGCTGGCCAATGCCGACAGCCACCCGCTGATAGAGGACTGCACTTTCACGGCGAACACCGCCAATTACGCCGGCGGCGGTGCGGCGGCGGTCGGTCTGTGCAACGTGCAGGTGCGGCGCTCGCTTCTATCGGGGAACAGCAGCCTGTACGGCGGCGGCATGTTTATCGGCGACCAGAGCGCCCCGGTTATTGAGAATTGCCAGTTTCTGGCGAACACGGCGAGCGGCAACGGCGGGGCTGCAGATGTCAACAACAGTACAGTCCAATTCCGCGATTGCCTGGTGGGCGGAAACCAGGTGACCGGCGGCGGGGCCGGCGGCGGGATCATTCTGAGCACAAATTCGAATGTCGCCATCTATAACAGTACGGTTGTCGGCAACTTCGCGCCGAACGGGGGCGGCGTTTGCATCGCCGACGCCACGCTGAACGTGCGGAACACTGTCCTCCGGGGCAATAGCGATAACAGCGGCGGCGGTCAGGCCGCGCAGTTGTTCCACTCCGGCGGAACACTCGCCGTCAACTACAGTTGCGTCGCGGGCTGGACGGGCAGTTACGGAGGCGTAGGCAATCATGGTCAGAATCCGCAATTCGTCGATCCGGATGGCGCGGACAATGATCCGAACACGTGGAAAGACAACAACTACCGCGTCAATCGCGATTCGCCCTGCACGGAGGCGGGCGACCCTGCCTATGTGCCGACCGCGGGAGAGCGCGACCTGGACGGTCAGCCACGCGTGCGTGATGGAGACGGCGACGGCGCGGACCGCGTCGACATGGGCGCCTACGAGTACGACCGCGAGGACATCGACGGCGACGGCTTCATCAATCTGTTTGACTGGGAGGCGTTCGCCGCGTGCATGGCTGGGGCGGAGGTCGCCCTGCCCGGGGGCTGCGCGGCAGCAGACCTGGAAATCGATGGCGACGTGGACCTACGGGATTTTGCGGCCTTGCAGGCCGCATTCAGCGCGCCATAGCCGGGTACAGTTCAGCTCACTGTCGACGATGGGCGTGGCGCTATGCGCCGCCGGCCATCTTCGCCGGGTCCAGAACTTCGGCGATTTGTTCGTCCGTGAGGATCTTCTTTTCGCGCACCAGTTCCACGATGCCGCGGCCCGTTCGCAGGGCCTCGGCCGCGAGTTCGCTCGCCGTGTCGTAGCCGATCACCGGGTTCAATGCGGTTACCAGGCCGATGCTGTGTTCCACGTGATAGCGGCATACGTCGGCATTGGCGGTGATGCCGTCAATGCAGTGTTCGCGCAGCGTGCGGGCCGAGTTCATGAACAGCGTCTGCGAGTCCAGAATACACGCCGCGATCACCGGCTCCATGACGTTGAGTTGAAGTTGGCCGGCCTCGGCCGCCAGCGTCACGGCCAGGTCGTTGCCGATGACGCGATAGCAGGCTTGGTTCACGACTTCCGGAATGACCGGGTTGACCTTGCCCGGCATAATGGTCGAGCCCGGCTGTTTGGGGGGCAGGTTGATTTCGTTTATACCGGCGCGCGGCCCCGACGAAAGCAGCCGCAGATCATTGCAAATCTTTGAAAGCTTGATCGCCAGGCTCTTGAGTACGGCGGAGTAGAGGACGAACGGCTGCGTGTCCTGGGTCGCCTCGACCAGGTTTGGGGCGAGGCGGTACTCTTTGCCGGTGATCTGGGCGAGCTGACCAACGCACTTCGTCGCGTAGCCGCGCGGGGCGTTGAGACCCGTGCCGATGGCGGTCCCGCCCATGTTGACCTCGAGCAGAACGTTTTCGCTGTGGCGCAGGGCTTCCACTTCGTTGTCGAGGCTATGGGCCCAGGCGTCGAACTCCTGGCCCAGGGTCATGGGGACGGCGTCCTGGAGCTGGGTGCGGCCCATCTTGAGGATGCCCGCGAATTCGCGGCCTTTGCGGCTGAGGGCGGCGACAAGCAGATCAAGTTCGTCGATCAGCCGGTCGTTGATGAAGATGAAGGCCAGGTGCAGTGCGGTGGGGTAGGCGTCGTTGGTCGATTGCGAGCAATTCACGTGGTCGAGCGGGCTGCAGTATTGGTACTCGCCTTTTTTGTGTCCCATCAACTCGAGGGCGCGGTTGGCGATGACCTCGTTGGCGGCCATGTTGCTCGACGTGCCGGCGCCGCCCTGGATGAGGTCAACCAGGAACTGGTCGTGTAGTTTGCCGTCCATGATTTCGTGGCAGGCGCCGTCGATGCCGTCGAGGACGGTCTTGGTAATCTTGCCGCATTCGTAGTTGGCGCGGGCGGCGGCGAGTTTGACCGCGGCCAGGGCGCGGATCAAATCTGGGTACTGTTTGATCGGCACGCCGGAGATATGGAAGTTCTCCATGGCGCGTGCGGTCTGGACGCCGTAGTAGGCGCCTGTGGGTATTTTCTTTACGCCGAGCAGGTCGTGCTCAATTCGGAATTCCTCAGTGGAAGACATAGCTACGTTTCCTCATGGGAGTGTGTTGGAGCCACAGGTAGTCATAATGGGGCGAGCGGTTTACGACCCGCATCGCCGTAGACTGAGAGACTCCGGCTCACCGTGCTCGAAGTTACCGCGTATCCGGGCAGGCGTAAACAAGGCAACCGTCAAGGGGCCATGAGTGCCTGGGCCGCGAGGATGATGAGGCGGCCGTAAACGGCAGGGGGGCAGAGCGTCGTCCGGCAGGTTGGGTGATCGGAAGGTGTGAGCGATAGTCCTATAAAAGCAGTCTTGCTGGGTTGAGCGACGTTGGTCTCAAAATAATAGCGGCTCGCTAAGGTGACACAGATCGCGCAAGAGGGCTAGGGCAGGCTCACGGTCTCCAGGCGTTGGTCGTAATCCTTTTGCAAGATGTCAAGACGGATTTCACGCGGCCCGGCACCAGACGCATCTTGCCGTTCCGCTTGGCGTTGCAGCAGCGCCGGCTTATTCAGAGCCGCTTCCAATTCACCCAGATTGCGTATCTTGCGGTCATTAACTGCGGTGATGACTTCGCCGCTCCTGACGGCAGTGGCGCACGGACCGTCTTCGTCAACGTGCGTCACAAACACGCCGCGGTCATCGGCCTCAAATCCGTTGACAGTCTTCGGACGCAAAGCGCGGCCAGACAGCCCAAGCTGCGGAACGTACCGGCCACGAGCCTCATCCAGCAACAACGAACGATCGTTGGGGTTGTCCGGCTGTTGGGCAAGCCGAATGTCAATGTCCTGTTTCCGGCCGTCGCGGAACACTTGCAGAGTTAGCTGTGTGTCCGGCAGGAAATCGCCCATCAGATTCGTGAATTGGCCGGCGCCGTTCAACTCCTGACCGTTAATGCCCGTGATGTAGTCATCCACCTGCACTCCGGCGGCCATTGCGGGCGATTTTGCCAGTACGCTACTCACGAGTACGCCGCGGTCATGGGGCAAATCCAGAATTTCCATGTCGGCCGAGGTCACGCCGGCCGGGGCGAAGCTGATTCCCAACCAGCCGCGGGAGACGACGCCCTTTTCGATCAGAATGCGGGCTATTTTGAGAGCCATATTCGAGGGAATGGCGAAGGCCACGCCGTCAGTAGCGATGGCGGTATTGATGCCGAGCACCTCACCGCGCATGTTCAGCAGGGGCCCGCCGGAGTTGCCGGGGTTGATGGCCGCGTCGGTCTGGATGAAATTCTGGTAGTAAATACTGTCGAGGCCGCGAATGTGGCCGCGGCCGGTGGCGCTGATGATGCCGTGCGTGACGGTCTGGGTGAGGCCGAAGGGGGCGCCGACGGCGAGGACCCAGTCGCCGACTTCAGCCTGGTCGGAGTCGGCGAAGGTGAGGGGGTGGAGGTCCGGGGCGTCGATCTTGACGACTGCGACATCGGTTTTGGTGTCGACGCCGACGAGTTTGGCCGGGTAAACACGTTCGTCGGGCAGGCGCACCTCGATTTCGTCGCGTTCCCGTACAACGTGGCTGTTGGTCAGGATGTGGCCGTGCCGGTCGAAGATGATTCCGGTGCCGGAGCCGCCTGGAATGCGGCGTGCCAATTCCTGCAACTGCTCGTCCGGTACGACTTCGGCGAAGCGCTGGCGCAGGTAGTCGAGCAGGTCGGGATCTGGTTCGGCGGATTTGGCCGATTCGACGACGATGTAAACGACGCCGCGGCGCGACAGGCGTGCGAGTTTACGGAAGCTGTTGGAAAGCGTTTCGAGGTGGGCCAGCTCGGAGGGGGTGAGGGCGTCCTGCGCCGGCGAAGCGGACTGGGTCGGCTCGGCGGCGCGGGAAAGTGGAATTAGCGAGCAGGCGCTGACAGTGATAACTGCGATCAATGCGGCGCTGCGGGTCGTCGTAAAGCGCGAGTGTTGTAGGGGCATGAGTTCTCCGTCGAAGGCGGGTAACCGGGCGCGTCGTGCGCTGACGCACGGAAAGCGCTTCCCTCGTGTTCATTATATTCGATGCGGGCGAGAGGGATGCAGGGGGTGATGCCGGCGGCGGCGGGCGAAATGCGTTGAGCACTGCTTCTTGACCGGCACTGCTGAAGCGCCTGCTTCAGCAGTGGCACACCTGACGCTTCAACAGTGGCACACGCGATTTTCAGCGTGGTAGGGCTGGACGGGGCGGCTACTGCCAGCCGGCGGCTTCGACTTGGCCGGCTTGGTCGGCGGCGCTCTTGAGCAGGGCGGCTTCGGCGTCGCTCAAATGGACGTCACGGCGGGCCATGACGATGCGCGCGATGTTCAGGGCCTTCTCGACGCGGTAGTTCGTCATTTCCGCCTCGGTGAGCCAGGCGAAGGACGGGACGAACCGCGGCACGGCGCTCTGGCGGAACACGTTTGAAGCGATGCCGACGACGCAGCCCGTCGGCAGGATGGTGCCGATGCCGGTCTTGGAATGGTCGCCGATGATCGAGCCGATGAAGTGCTGGCCGGATTCGACCCCTACGCCGTTGATGTAAACGCGGATGGCGCCGTACGTGTTTTTCAGGTTGCTGGTGACCGTTCCGGCGCCGAGATTGACCCATTCGCCGATGAGGCTGTGCCCAACAAACCCATAGGACTGCTTGTTGCTATAGCCTTGAAAGATCGAGGTCTCGATTTCGCCGCCCACCTTGCAGACTGGGCCGATGGTGACGCCACCGCGCAGGACCGCACCCGGGCGGACGATGCTGCGCGGGCCGATGTAGGCCGGGCCCATGATGACGGCGTTGGCTTGGATTTCGGCGGCGGTGTCGATGTGAATCGGGCCTTCTTCGGCATCCAGCACCACGCCGGGCTTGATGACCGCTCCCGGGGCGATGTGAATTTCAGCCGGGTTGAGCAGATGGGCGCCGGGATGGATTTGGCCGCCGTGAACGCCGCCCGAACCGGCGCACTGGCGCCGGATTTCGTCGGCGTTGGCCAGCGGCAAGTCCCACGGGTGATCGATAAGGGTTACGGTGTCGGGCCGCGACTCGAAGCGGAAGCCGCGGGCCAACAGCCAGGCGTCAACCGCTTCGTCGTCGCAGAAAAAGCGTTCCGTGAGGTTTTCCACGTCGGCGGCCAGCGCGCCGGCGGCGACTAGCGTCCCGTTCCGCTTCCAGGCCACGCCGCTGGCCGGCGGAGCAGCCGGGCCGGTGAGCAGGACGCGCGCATTGACGAGCAGCCATTGCCCGTCCGGCGTTGGCGGGTCGAGCTCGACGCGTTCGGCGACCACGTCGCGCAGCGCCTCGCGCACCCACAAGCGCGAAATCTGCGGGCCCCAGTGCGTCCGCAGCTTGTCGATCAGGCGGTCGCGTCCGCAGCGCAGTTCGAAGCAGGCGCGCAGCCAGGTCATTGGCAGGAGGTTCTGGCAGCCGGAGTCTTCGAAAAGGCCGATGTTCATAACCTCGCCGGCGGGAGCCGGTGCCCCAATAAGCATACGCCGGGGGGACGCCGGTGCCACAGGACGCCGGCGCCACAGGGGGAGACCCGTCGCTGAAATGCTATCGCGCTGCTACACTTCGGGCCATGGCCAGAATTCGGGCGGCCCAGCCGGTGAAACTGATAGTCGGTCTTTTGGGCGGGGACGTGGACTTGCTACGCCGCGCGCGGCAGCTCCTCGTGCACGAATACGGGAACATCGACCTGGAAAGCGATTTTTGGCCGTTTGAAGAGACGGATTATTACGCGGCGGAAATGGGTCCGGGCCTGCAACGCTGGTTTCTGAGCTTCGAGCGGTTGGTGCGACCGGAGGCGCTGGTTGAGATAAAGCGGCGCACGAACGAGTTGGAGAGCAGGATCGCCGAGCAGTGCCTGTCGCCCGAAAGGCCACGCCCGGTAAACCTGGATCCCGGTTATGTAAGCCTGGCGAAGCTCGTGCTGGCTACCACCAAGGACCGTGATCACCGGGTTTACCTGGGCGGCGGCATTTACGCTGAAGTGACGCTGCACTACCGCGATAAGGCTTGGCAGGCCTGGCCGTGGACGTACGCCGACTATCGCCGGCCCGAGTACATGGCTTGGTTCGAACGCGTCCGCAGCGTGTACCGTAAGCAGAGTGAGAATATGACGCGTTCCACGCAATCTGGCGCCGGGGAGCCCGGATGAGCCGCCCGGTACTTCTACTGCTTATGTCGGCTGCCGCGCTCGGGGCGGCTGGGCTCTCCGCGGTGCTGACGGCCGCCGCGGTGCGCATTTGCCCGCGGATCGGGTTTACTGATCACCCCGGCGGGCACAAATCGCACAAGGTGCCCATGCCCTACGGCGGTGGCGTGGCAATCTTCATCGCGGCCTGGCTGCCGGTCGCGGCGGCAATCCTCCTGCTGCGCTGGATGGGGCCGGATTGGGGCATCGAGCGTTTTGGCGAGAGCATTCGGCCGTATCTCGGCGGGCTGGAGCAACGGTCGGGGCAGGCGCTGGTCTTGCTGATTGGGGCGGCGGTGCTGCACGTGCTGGGTCTGATCGACGACGTTCGCGCACTGGGGGCGTATCCCAAGTTGATCGTGATCGCTGGCGTCGGCCTGCTGGTCACAGTCTGGGGAGGGCTGCGCATCGGCGCTATGTGGGGCGATGCGGTCTCGATTCCTCTGACCGTGGCCTGGTTCATCGTGATCGTCAACGCCTTCAATTTTCTGGACAACATGGACGGGTTGAGTTCGGGCGTTGGTTGGCTCTGCCTGGTGTCGCTGGCCGCTTGTGGGCTGATGGCCGGGCAGGTCTTCGTGCCGGCGCTGGCTTGCATTTTCATCGGGGCGGTGCTGGGGTTCTGGTTCTTCAACTTTCCGCCGGCCCGCATATTCATGGGTGATGCAGGCAGCCTGGTCGTGGGCTACATGCTGGCCACCACCGCGGTCATGACGACTTATTTCCGTAGCGGCATGGATGCCCCACCCTATGCCCTGGCCATGCCGCTCGTCATTCTGGCCGTGCCTCTGTACGACTTCGTAAGCGTCGTGGGCATCCGCTTGGCGGAGGGCCGCAACCCGATGCGCGGCGACCAGCGTCACTTTTCGCACCGGCTGGTCGACCACGGGCTAAGCCGCCGGTTCGCCGTGCTGACCATCTACCTCGCGACGGCCACGACCGGCTTGACCGCCACTTTGCTGCCGGGCGCCGACCTGCGGCGGACGCTTACGGTTGCCTTCATCGTGTTGATGGTGCTAGGGATTATTGCGATTCTGGAATCTCCGGCGCGGAAAACGGCATGAAGGAGGCCGCGGCCCAGGACACGTCCGTTCGCCCACCGGCCACCGTGCGAGTTGCCTTATTGGAGCGCGTGCTGTTCTACGTGCTTCTGGGGATCGTGTGCGCCCGGCCGCTCATCAGCGAGTCGTTCGAACGCCTGGCCATCTCATTCCTGCCCCGTACTTCCGGCGGGACAACGCCGGCTTGGACCACCTGGCTGGATTCGCTGACGTTGATCGCGTCGGCCGCGATCCTGGTGCGCGGCTGGCGGCGCCAGCGCGGCGGCGGTTGGGTGCTGGCCAGCCTGGGGGGCCTGATGTTCGCCGTAGCGCTTTCGGTTTCGGCGGCGGGCGAACAGCGGCCGGCGCTGAACGCGGGCTTCAGCCTGCTTGTTGCAGTCCTGGCCGGAGCGGCGCTGGTGCAGGTTATGCGGGCCCCGTGGATGCCGCGCCTATTGCTGGCCGCCACGCTGGCCGGCGGGGCCACCATGGCAACCAAGTGCGCGCTGTGGAAAGCTTACGAGCACCATGACACCATGGCAGCGTGGGCGGAATACAAGCCGCAGCTTGAAGCGGCGGGGCATGACCTTAGCGCGCCGACCGTAATTAACTTTGAGCGGCGCCTGCAGTCCGGTGAGGCCATTGGATATCAATCGCACCCCAACGTCACCGGCTCGTTTCTGATGATGTGGCTGCTGACGGCGGCCGGGGTGTGCGCGGCATGGCTGGCCGCCGGACGAGCCGCGGTGCGAGTCGACCGCTCGGCGGCGCTGCTTTTCGGCGCCGCGCTCATGCTGCTGTTGGGAATCGGGCTGTGGTACACGCGGAGTCTAGGGGCGTTTGTCGCTCTGGCCGGCGGGTTGCTGCTGCTGATCGCGCTGGGTTTTCTGCGGCTGCGGATCGCGCAGCGGCCGGGGCGGGCGCTGGCGCTGCTGGTCGGCGTGTACCTGGCGGTGATCGCCGCGGGCACGACCTACGGCGTAGTTCACGGCACTTTCCGGCATCCGTCGCTGGCGTTTCGATGGCAGTACTGGACCGCGGGAGCGCAGGCTTTTCTGGACGCGCCGCTGACGGGTGTCGGGCGACTGAATTTCGGCGATGCTTACCTGCGGCACAAAGCCGCCGTCAGTCCTGAAGAAGTACGCGATCCACACAACCTGTGGCTCTCGTTACTGGTGGAGCTTGGGCCGCTGGGCCTCGCCGCCGGTTCGATTCTGCTGTTTGGTTCGATCACCGCCGTGTTCCGCCGTATGAATGGGCAGACCGATGGCGGAGCGGCACAGCCGGCAGTCTCGTTCAGCCACGTGATCGCGGCCATGCTCGTTGTTCCGTTAACGCATTTCACATTCTCGGGGCGCGTCGAGGGGTCGGCCACGGTGCTGCTCTGGGCTTTCGAGTTTGCGGCCGTGTGGCTGGTGTGTTTCGCGGTTATCACGCGGCTGGTCGACCTGCTGCCGGACAGCAATGCGGCGCGCGGCTGGCTGTTGGCCGGGATTGCCGGGGCCTTGCTGGCCGCGCTTATCCACGGATTGATCGACTTCGCGCTACTCACTGTCGGCGGTCTGTATCTATTCGTGACGCTGGTGGCCGCGGGGATCGCATTTCGGCCGCCGCCCGTCGCTCAGCCCGCGCCGCACCGAAAGTGGTTGGTTGCCGCGGCCGCCATTCTGCTGGTGTTCTTCCAATTAATGGGCGTGACGCTGCCCACCATGCGAACCGAGTTCTGGCTGCAACAGCTCAGACTGATTGCGTTTAGCCCGCCGGGATTTGCGGGACGCGACGACATCCGCGCGCTCGAGCGGCGCGTGCTCGGCAGCGATCCGCTGGACGCTGAAGCGGCACGCCAAGTTGCCGGCTGGGCCATGCTCATCGGCGCCGGCGAAAGCGGCGCGCAGGAGCGACTGAAGCTGTTGAAACAGGCGGAGGAACTGGGGCTGCTTGCGCTGGAGCGTAATCCGCACTCCAGAGCGGCCGAAGCGCGGTTGGGCAAACTGTACGAAGACATGCAAGAGGCATACCTGCTGGCCCTGCTTCCGGATGAGGCGAGTGAAGCCTTGCACCAGTCTGCATTGCATTGGCACAGAGCAGTCGAGCTTTACCCCACCGACCCGCGTACTCGCATTTCGGCTGGAAAAGTCTGGCTCGAATGGTCGCAGGAATCGGACGATCCGCAGGCGCGGGAAATCGCGGCCGAGCACTTCAATGCGGCTCTTGAAATAGACGATTCCCGCCCACCCGGGGAAGTGATGCGTCTACGGCCTGCGGAGCGTGAGGAGCTCGAGCGCTTCTTGCGGGAGGTACAGGGTTGAAAGTTTCGCTTTCCCGGCGGCAGAGTGCTGTGCTGCGCTTGGCTCCTGAGGGCTTTGTTGGTGGTGGCATGCCCGCGCTTGCAGCTTGGAAATTCAAAGCCCCTGGCTTCTGCGGATAACCGGCCATCGGGGGCCCGAAGCCACCGAATATTATGGGATGTACGGCCGAGGCTCATCCTCGCCGCTTCATGCCTTTGCGTCTCTCAATTCCGATTGAATTCGGCCCCTCATAACGATTATCATGAACAGGTCGGTCGTTCGGTAAAAACCCGACACCGGCGCCCGGCGCGGCCGTGGAGTGCTCGTTGCGCTGAGGCGATTCCGTTTCCCGCGCCAGGCCGGCGGTAAGCGAACCGTTGGGGCGCGCTCGTCGAGGTTGGCTTTTCAATGGAGGATGGAAAAGTGAGGAAACTCCTAATTGCAGTAGTCGCGGCAAGTGCCGTGATGTTGGCGCTGGATGTTCAGGCTCAGAATTGCATCATCATCAGCGAAATCGTGCATGGCGCCGGCAGCGGCGGCTGCCCGGTCTGGATGGAGATTACGAACACGGGCACCAGCGACTACACCTTCCCGGCCGGCGGCGTGATCGTGCAGACGCCGCCCGGCACGTCGGACCTGATCGTCGATATCGACCTGACGGGCGTCACGATCAACGCCGGCGACTCCTTCATTATTGAGACCCGGAACGGCTATTGGTGCACGGGCTCGTTTTACGGCACGTACGGTTTCCAGTCCGACATGATCGTCAATAGTGTCTGGGGCGAGACGCAGGATGGCGAGGGCGATGCGGCGTTGATCCTGACCGACACTGCCGATGGCTCGCACCTGCTGGATATCTACGGGGAGTCCGGTGTTGATGGGACCGGTTTGCCGTGGGACACAACGCACGGGTACTCGTACCGTCTGCCAGCGTACAGCACCGGCAGCGGCGGCACGTTCGTCGCCTCCGAGTGGTTCCTGGGCGGCGCGGAAAGCTCTGTTCCCCCCGTTATGGAGCCGCCGATTTCCGACGAGGAGTGGCTGCAGGCGGTGACGACGCCCGGTACGCACGAATTCGAGCCCTGCTCGCCCTGCGGCGCCCAGCACAAAGCGGACGCGAACTGTGATGGGGCCGTCAACGTCTTTGACATCGACCCATTCGTGTTGAGCTTGACCGACCCAGAGGGCTGGGAGGCTGCGTTCGGATCCGTCGGCTGCGACCTGCTTTGCACCTGCGACTGCAACAGCGACGGCTCCGTGAACGTGTTCGACATCGACCCGTTCGTGGCCTGCCTCACCGGCGGCTGCTAGTAGTTACGGGCTCGACTTCGATCATCCCCCGCGGGTACCACTGCTTGAAGCGCCAGGTTCAAGCAGTGGCTACCGAATAGTCCGCCGAGTCTGGCTCAACCTGAACGCGACCAACCTTAGCCTGCCGCTGAAGCCGCCTTCCTCGGCGTGCGACTCGGCCAGCGCCCGAGCACAATCGGCGCATATCGCTCAATCAGCCAGACGATCGGCAGGCACACAGCCACTGATAGCAGCGTCAGGCCCACACACGTCGCCGTAAGAACAAAAACGCTATCCTTGGGAAGAAGCGGCGCCACCCGCTGCGCCAGCGGCATATTGACCAGCCCGTGCAGAATGCCGTTCAGACACATCAAACCCAGGGTGATCTGCCCAAATTTCGCCAAAATCCCGCTAAACGACAGCAGACTGGACAGGCCCACCATGAACAAGATGCCGGCAAAGGCCGTTAAGAAAAACCACCCGACGCTTCCATACGACCCATGCGCCACGTAGGCGACCGTCTGCACCTCGTTATAGTTTAGGGTCACCAATGTAATGACCAAGCCGACTGCTCCAGCCGCAGCCAGGGGCAGCCGCCGCGAAGCGAGCCCCATCGCGTTGACCCGTTGGAACAAAATGCCCCCCTGATAAAACACAATCGCGGCCACTACCGAGCTGAACTGCCAAAAATCGATCTTGAGCAGCCCCATGTCGAACGGCAGAGAACCCCAGATACCAGCGATCTGGCTGTGATAGCACGTAAACACGTAAGTTATTCCGGCGAAAACCGCCATCGACACTACCAGCCAGAGCGTGCGGCGGAACTGCTTGCGCAGCGCGAATTGAATCAGCTCCACCACGAACAGACACACCAAGAACCACACCAGCACGTTAAAAAACGGCCGCCCACACAGGGTCTCCCATCCGAAGCGCACGGCCTTCGCCTTAAATATGGTCGCGAGCTGCGTGGCCGGATTGGAACGCCCCCAGAATTCAATGAACACCACCAGGACCATGCTGATGAAATTAAACACCCATACCGGCGTCAACCGTGAAAGCGTTTGCCGCTTCAGAAAAGTCTCCGCCGTGATCGAACGCTCCTTGTACACCAGGCCCGAGAGGAAAAAGAACAAGGGCATGTGGAAGCAGTAAATCCAGCGCCATTGCTCCAGCGCCGCCTGCCGCCATGCCACGAGGTCCCCTTGACGCGCGGAGCGGAAAAAGCACTCGATCAGGTGTCCATAAAACACCAGCAGAATGCCTAGAGCTTTGGCTACATCGACGTAGGCAATGCGGGTCGCAGGTGCGCCGCTCGGCAGAGCCGTGGCGGCCGGCGCGCCGCCTGGGTGGGCAGTCATGGTTTGTCCTTAATCTGGCTACAGCCGCGGGCCGACCCCGGCTGCAATGCGTGCTGGTTCGTTACTGCGGCCGCCGGGGCACACATGGTTTGGCGCGCGCCCAGGTGGGCGCGTGTTATCGTCAGAAGCCAAGCCAGGCTGATGGTGGTCAGCAACCCCAGCACTGCCGCCAGCAGCGGCATCCATGCCTGTGAACCCGACGGACGGCGATGACCTCCGTGTCGTTTCGCCATAGTTCCTCATCCTCTTCCTCGCAGCCACGCGGAAGCTCGCAGGCTGCTTCAATGGTATAAGCGCATTATCAAAACCGCGCTCAGTACCGCCAGAGCGCCGACGCCCAATATCGCGGCCACCAGCATGATCAGCAGGAAGCGACGCGTTTGCTCCCGGACCAGCATGGTGAGCGCCTGGCGCTGCTCGCGCTCGGCTGCGTTCAGTCTCTCCAGCGTCTGCACCTGGGCCGCGCCGGCCGCCTGAAGCGTCTCGACCGCCTGTCCCAGTTTCTGCAGCGAGTGCATGAGCTGCGTGTCGGTTTCCTGGGCCACATCCATGCGCCGCACCATTGAGCGAACCGCGTCTGCTTCCGCCTGCAGCAGCGGCGGCAAGAGGCTCAGCGTTTCCGACATGGCGGCCGTGTGGCGGCTGGCCAGGCTCACGTTATCGGCCATTGCACGCACGTGCTCCTGCTGCCGGTGGCCGTCATCCGCAAGCTGTTGAAGTATGCCGCTGATGCGCTCGGTCTGCTGCTCGACTCGGGCCGCCCGCTCGTCTTGCTGGCGATAGTGATCGCGCAATGTTTCGATCATCTCCGCCATGCGCTGATAAGTGGCCAGTTGCGCGGCGCGCGTCTCGCTGCGGCGAAAGCGCGCCAGGAACCCGCCGGAGGAGGAACCGGGCGCGGGGGAGAAACCGGGCGCGGAATTTGGCTCGGCCTGTGCGGTGCGCGCGGCATCAGCGCTCATCGCTGGGGCGGCGTCAGGCTGACCGTCAGATGCGCTTTTTCCAAAAAGGCTGCCGATACGGCGCCAGAAGGACGTCGCCTGCGACATCGGCGTACCTCCAGGGCTAGTTGAACCCTCACTTGCCGGGGCATTATACCGGGTCGCCCGGCAATATCGAGCAGAGCCGGGGCGGGCCGTAGCAGAGCCGGGGCGTGTCGCCCCGGAATGTCGCCGTGCCGCGCCGGTATGTCGCAGAGCAGAGCCCGGGCGTGTAGTCCGAGAATTTCCCACGAACTTCCCCCAGCCCCTCGTCCCGCAACCTTCTATCCTTTGCGGTCTTCGCGCTCTTGGCGTCTCGGCGGTTGCCTTGGGTCGCCTTCCAGCACGCCGCGCTTTTCGTGTAGTATGTCCCGCGCGACGCCGCCCTGGTTGAACGGATGAGCACCATTACCGACCAAAGAACTCGCCTGACCGAGCGCTCCTCCCGTCGGCAGGTTGTTACCGTGCCTTGGTGGCAACGCGACATGGTGCTCGCGGCCGCGGTGTTCGTGCTCGCAGTGGCGGTATTCGCCAACTCGTACGTGAACGACCACGTTTACGATGACATCGGCATCATCGCGACAAACACGCGCCTGGACTGGCCGTGGGACCTGAAAGCCCTCTTCGCCACCGACTATTGGGGCGAAAAACTCACTAACTCCAAGTTGTACCGGCCCTTGACCGTTCTGACCCTGGCCGTCGATTGTGCCCTGTTCGGCAAGGACCCGCCCAGAGGGATCCACGCCAACAACATCCTCACGAACGCGGTGATTGCCGTCCTCGTCTACGCGCTCATCCGACGACTGTGGCAGCGGCGCGACCTAGCGTTCGTGACGGCCGCCTTGTATGCCATTCATCCCGTGCATACTGAAGTGGTCGCCAACGGCGCCGGACGGTCAGAGCTGTACATGGTGCTGACCCTGCTGGCCGCGCTGCACCTGCACCTGACCTACGCGCGGCGCAGGTTCGAGCGCGACGAGAAAACCTCTCGCACGCAGGCCGGCCAACCAAAGCCACGCACCGCGCCGCAGCGGCGAAGCTATCCGTATCTGGCCGGCGCGGCGGTGCTTTATTTTGTGGCGCTGCTCTTCAAGGAATCGGCGGTCGTTCTGCCGGTGCTGGCGTTGCTGATCGATTGGCTGGTTGTGCGGCGCGGTCGCCGGCCCGCCTGGCGTTACTGGCTCGCGCACCTGGCCTACTTGCCCGGCCTCGTCATCTACACAACCATTCGACTGGCCGTCCTCGGACCGGCGCTGCCGGCTGTCCAGGAGGTGATGTCGTCGGCTACCGGTTGGCAGCGGTTCCTGTTCGCCAGCGAAACCATGTTGCGCTATATTGGCCAGCTCATTCTGCCCATCTGGCTATGTGGCGAGTACGCCGATTTTACGCGGATTATTCGCCCGTCGGTTACCGAGCCGATGGTCCTGGCAGGTTTGGCCGCCTGGTTTGTCTGGGCCGGATTGATCGCTTGGTTGGCGCGGCGCCGGCACTATCTCATTCTGACCGGCATTGCCTGGTTCTTCATCAGCATTTTCCCGGTGAGTAATTTGATTGTGCCGGTGGGAACGATCCGCGCCGACCGGCTATTGTTCCTGCCTTCCCTGGGGTTCGCCATGATTGCCGGGTGGGCACTGGTGCGCCTGGCCGGCGTGCAACGGGCCGTGGGAATCGTGGCCACATTGGGCCTTCTGGGCTTCTACGGCGTGCGCAGCGCGCTGCGCAACCTTGATTGGCGCGATCAAGATACATTTTGGACCAAGACGATCAGCCAGAATCCTGGCAGCGCGGTCGGTTGGCTGGCAATCGGACACGGTTACAACGTGCGCAACGATTACGTCCAGGCCGCGGCCGCCTACCAGCGCGCCTACCAGTTGCGCGATAGCGCCGGCTTCTTCTACGAAGACGCCCATCTGGATCGCGCCTTAATGCTCGAGGCCCTGGGCGATCTGAAAGGCGCCGCCGCTGAATACCGCGCGGTCCTGGAGCAAGATCCGAAGCACAAAGCGGCGCTCATGAACCTGGGCCAAATATCTCATCGTGATCCGGCTACCCGCACCGAAGCGCTCGAGCTGTTCAAACGTTACGTCGCGGAAGAGCCCACCGATTTTCGCGGCCACGCCAACCTGGCGCAGGCTTACAAGTACGCCCGGCAGTACGCCCCGGCGCTCGAGGCGATCGAGCGCGCCCTGGCACTCGAGCGCGGCGGGCCCGACGAGGGCAAGTTGCTATTGGTCAAAGCCGACATTCTCCGGCTCAGCGGCAACTTCGAAGAGTCTGAACGAGTGCGGGCCTTGGGTGAGCAACGGCAGGCGGCTCAAAACCGTGGCGGCTGATCAAGGTTGGCGCCCCGGCCCGCGGGCCGCATCCTTCTGCGACCGAATAGTCTTCACGATCTGCTTCGCCGCTTCCGCCGGCACGCACAACTCGCTGCACAGCGTCCGGCCGTGCAGGTAGCCTCCATAGGCCACCAGCGGCAGCGACGTATCCGGCGCTGGCGCCGTGGTTCCGGTTCGCCCGGACCGGTCCGCGCGCAGCACCAGATCCAGCGCCTGCGCCGCATCCAACAGCAGCAGCACTTGCGGGCGCGGCGAAAGGCGGGCCCACACTTGCCGCACGCGCGGGTTTTCCGCCAGCGGCCGCCCTTTGCCGGACGTCATTCGCACGAGCTGCGCCGCCGCCCGCTCTGCGGAGGCGGTGGCCGAGACCAGGCCGACCGGTTGAGCGGCGTAGTAAGTGGTCAGGGTGCGACCGTACAGCATTTCGATCGCGCGACGCGACTGCTCATCCGGGGCGGCAAAGGACACCTCGCAGGCAAACGCGTCGATTGACTCAATCCGCTCCGCGCGACAGGTGACATCCGCGCTTGCCCCGCCCCCAAGGGCGCTCAGAAATTCGGGCATCGTCTCGTATGCCAACCGCATGTTACTCAGGACTTGCTGCGGTCGAGACGAAAACTGCACCGCACTGAATACCAGCAGCGGTTCGGCCGGCCTCGCGCTTACCGCCGTGCAACTGCCGCTGATGTCGTTATAGGCTGCCAGCAGAGCCTCGTATCCCGGTAGGAACTTCTCTTCCCCCAGACGCTCCCGCAGCGTTCCCGACCCAAGCAGCGCTGCGACCACCGCCGTATTCAGGCCTTCCGTGCCCGGCTCGAGTTCCCACTCGTGCGCAAAAACAAAAACAGTCTCGTCATCCACAAGGCCGCGCAGCAGGTCGCGATCCGTCTTAATCACTTTCTTCAGGTACGCTGCCGCCGCGCTGTCCGGCGCGAAACTCAACGCGTCCCGAAAAAACACCCCGGCCGAGTCGATGCGCACCGCCGCCGTGTACGTGTCGACCTGGCCCAGCAATTGCTCGGCCTGCTCGAAAAGCCAGCCCACCACACGCAGCAGATTCTCGTCGCGCTGCCCGGCGAGCATCATGCTTAACTGCAGCGAAGTACGTCCCGCGCCCAGCATGGGCGAGATGAGGCCGGTCCATGGCGGCACGCGGATCGCGACCACGAGCTGATGGTCCGACAACCACGCCCGCGCACGCGGCCCGAACCGCGCCGCGTAATCAAAGCTGCCGCGCAGCGCCGAACGCACCGCGTCCGGTTCGTCCCCCACGATCAGCAGATTGCCCGCGCTGGCGGCGTAGGCCGGTTCGCCGAACATCTGCACCCGCCACAGCTCCCCATCCGCCGGCTGCGCGCCGGAGGCCGTACGCCACTCTTCGGCGTCGAGTACCTGGCATACCAGCAGCGGGCTCAGTCGGGTCGGCTCGAGCGCTATCACGAGCGGTCCCGCGGGATCCAGCCCGTTTATGCGCTCCAGCACGTCCAATTCGCTCAGGAGTTTCGCCGGACCCAGTGTGCGCAGCCTTTCAACCCCGATGCTGCCGCCAAATTCGGCCAAACCGCTGACCAGTTTGTCGAGGCTGGGTGCGACGATTATGAGCGCGCTTTCCTCGGGAACGTGTGAAAGCGCCCGGTCCAGCCTATCGCCCGCTCGCGCAATACACACGCTGGCGAGTGCGAACCAGAACACCAGGGGCCATTTCATAGCGCCGTTCCCAATCCGGCCGCCGCAGGGCTCAGCCGCGCGCGTCCATACCTCCCCTTTCGGATTAAAGCATAAGACGGACCTTTCTGATGCGCGCTCTGCCGGCGCCTTACAATTTTCGACACCCACCCGGCGCCGGGCGGTCACTGCGATAAGTTCGGTGACAAGCGCGGCTCCATAAGGCCCCAAACAAGCGACCCGATAAACGCGGCCAGCGGAGCCGGCGCACCCCGTATTGGAGGCGCATCGGTTGTGCGCCGATGCTTGTGGTAAGGTTTCGATATCGACCTGTTTCTCTGCGCGCCACGGGAATCAAGTGACCGACCGCGAACCCGACGCAACAACTGCTGTACTGGGATCGTCCCAATCGGGCGACATGTGCGAGCCCACCGCGCCCCAGCCCCCCGACGCGGTACCTGTCGTGCCCGTTCCAGTGCCGGCGCACGTGCAGCAGCCCAAGCCGCGCGCGCCCGCGGTCACCGCCGGCCCCGAACAGCAACAGCAGGCCCAGCAACAGCGAGAGCCCAGCCCTACGACGTCCTCGCAGCCCAGCGAGCCGCCACTCTCGCACGCCGGGGCGCAAGAAGAGCCCCGGACCCCGCTCCAGCGAATTCTGCATGCGCTTCGGCCGCGCCACCGGAAGTCGTCCCGCGCTCAAAGCGCCGCGGAAATAAGCGAAACAAGCGAACCAGCCGCCTGCGCCAGACCCGCCGCCATAGTGGTCATCCTGGATTTCGTGCTGCGCCTCACAAACCGCCCGTTCGCCTTCCTCTCGCCGGGCGCCCGGCACGTCGTTGGGCTCGTCGCCATTGTAACTCTGGCCATCGCGGCCGTTACGGCAGTGCTCGCTCCGCTGGCGCCAAAGAACGACGCAATTACGTTCATTCGCCAGAAGCGCGCCGAACTCGACCAGCCACCCCCGCCGCCGCCCGCGGCGCAGTCTGAGAAGCCGGAAAACGCCGACGGCTCAGGGCACTGATCGGCCGCCGCCCAGGCGCCCCCGTTTCCAACCTACACGCTACCGCACCGTCACATCTGCCCGCTGAGCACTATCGCCAGGTTATAGGCCGCGTGGCAGCCCGCCGTTATCCCCAGCCCGCGCAATAAAAAGATCACCGCCAGGTACGCGCCCGCCGCCGTAAGCTGCAGGAACTGAGCCAACTCAAACGGCTCGATGCCGATGGGTTGAAAATGGCACGCCGCGAACACGGCTGCCGACACTACGACGGCCGTACACGGCCCGGCCGCATTCCGAATCCGCAACCCGTTCTCGAAAAGCCACAGCACGGCACAGACCACGCCCAGCCGGAACACCAGTTCTTCGTATAGACCGGCCCCCAAAGCCATCACCATCTGCTGCCGCAGGTCGGCCAGATTCGCGGCGGAGCTGGGCGCGGCCTGCAGGAGCCGGCCCAGCACAAAGAGCGGCACGATGAGTACGACGCTCTCACAGGCCATCAACGGCAAGACCCAGCCGCGCACGCGCCAGTCTTGTCCCGACAGCACGTGCCACACCAGCAGCGTCGCCAGCAACGCCAGCGCCGGCAACAGCGTCCCGTTGGCGCCGAACCAGCCCAGCAAGTTCTGGATCAGGCTGTGCGCCACCAACTGCCGGCTCGGGCAGCTTACCGGCCGCAGCAGCAACGCTCCGAATTCGTACGCGGCCACCAGCGGGAACAGGAACAGGAGGCAATATAGCGGGCGTTGCGCGTCCTCCATGTAGGCATGCCAGGCCGACGTGGGCTTGCGGTTGGCGGGCCGCGATTTGGCGCGCGAGGCAGGCATCATGGCGGCATTATGCAGCTTTTCGCGCCGCTGGACAGGACCTCAAGGCGCCGCTCGCGACCGGACCTCATCCTGCGGCGTGAGATGGCGCGCTATCAGCCCCTCCATGTACGCCGCAAACCGCGCCGCGAACTCGCCGTCCAGCGGCCCGAAGATGTTTTCGAACTGCTCCAAGGTGCCGCCTGCCGGCGCTTCGTCCGCGGTCGTCACGGCCCGCACGTACGCGCCGAAGTTCGTGCGCTGCCGGACGTACAGGTACTGTGTCAACGCCCACGCCAGCGAGTAGTCCGCCCCGCCGTGCCACGATGTCGTCGCCACGAGCCGTCGCAGCGCCGGGAGCAGTTCCTCGCCCCTCTGGAGCTGCTGAAACTCGCGCAGCCGGTAGCGGTTTACCGACAGTCCCAGGCTCGCACCAGTTTCCACGAAGGGCAGCTCGAACATCTCAGCGAGCCCTTCGACCAGCCAGGTCGGCGCATTCGATTCGGGCGGAATCAGCCCGATGTTCGCCTGGACCATGTGCGCCGCCTCGTGCTGCAAGATGCGCTGATTCATTCCGGCCAGGCTCTGATCGATTTGCGCCGCCAGCCGCCTTCGTCGGCCCTCGTCCTGCCGGTGCAGCTTGTCCAGTTCCTGCCGCAGGCCATTAACCGCCGGGTGCGTGTTGAAATCGAAGAACACGCAGCGGTTCTCGGCGGGGCTGAAGTAGCCCAAAATCTGCTCATCCAGCCCGTCGGCGCGCAGCCGGGACTGAAAGTCGGCGTAATCACGCAGGAGAAGCACGGCCAATTTGCCGGCCGGGGAGTTAACTTCCAGGCGGAGTTCACGCGCCAACCGCACATTCGCCCGATACACGGCCTCCAGCCGTGGGGTCAGGGCCCGGGCCTGAGCTTCGTTTTCGGCCTCGATGACGAAGTGCTCCGAGCAAGACGTGGCGCCGGGTTCCGGCGCAACCCTGCTCGCTTGCCAAGCCGATGACTGGCCCGCCGTCAGGCCGAGCACCAACAACAGGCTGGCGAGCCGGCTCACCGGCCGCCTTCCTTTGTCAAGCCTGCCCCCGCAAACTGCTCCAGACGCAGGACTTATGGATAATCCTTTGGCGGCAGCAGGGACCGTTTGCGCGGCAGTTCCATTATATACTTCCAGAAGTCATCGACCCATTTCTGATCGATGGTGCCGAAGCAATCCTGGAATTCGCGCTCGCGCTGTGAATAGCTGACTGCTTCGCCGGGATCGCGGTTACTGATAATGTGATAGTACTCGATTAATCCCGGGCGTTTTTCCTCCCACAGGTAATAGACGAGGGCCCACCCCATAGGATAGTACCAGCCGGTTTGCAGCCAGATCTCGTTGCGCACCACGAATAGCTTGAAGAAATCCGGCGACCACTTCTGGGCGAATTTCGGGATAGTCTGGAACTGTTCCACGCGCTCATAATTGATCACGCCCAAGCTGGCGCCCTCGGCGGTTGGGGGAACTTCGAACAACATTGTGGTCCCCTCCACCAGCCATCTGGGAATACTGTCGAAGCTCTCCATATCGAGGAATACAGCTTGCGGAAACAGGCCGAGATTGA
>ERZ747221.1385-NODE-1385-length-24361-cov-5.364520_pt1 | contig 24361 bp, 21 predicted proteins | sample MGYA00374949_ERZ747221 | MGnify/ENA primary metagenome ERZ747221 (study PRJEB28779, sample SAMN05720172) | bioreactor metagenome | isolation source: Anaerobic biogas reactor | place: USA:Washington, USA | collected 2015-08-08 ... | reverse complement strand
GCCCGTCCGTCTCGGCGGCGTCGGCGCTGCCGTTCCTGATCCTGCCGCTGCTGCTGGCCGTCCCGCTCTGGGTTTGGTACGGCTGGCGCATCGAGCACGACTGGATCGTCTGGCTCCCCAGCGTCGTCCCCGGGCTCAACCTCGCCTGCGACGCCTTCGCCGCCCCGGGAGAGGCGGTCCTCACGGTCACGCCTGTGTACCCGCCCTTCCTCGAAGCGCCAGCGCAGCGCGACCGGCGGTTGACGACGGTCGCGGCCGAGCTCCGCGACGGACGTTGGGAGTTGCCGCTCGCGGCGCTGGAGGAGGCGGCCCCGGACACCCGCGTGATGCTCCTGTGCCACCCTCACAATCCGCTGGGACGGGTGTGGCGGCGAGACGAGGTCGTGGCGCTGGTCGACCTCTGCCGTCGCCACGACCTCGTCCTGATCAGCGACGAGATCCACTGTGACCTGGTCCTCGACGACCTCCCGCACGTGCCGGCGGCCCTGGCCTGCCCGGACGACGCCGACCGCATCGTCACGCTCATGTCGCCGAGCAAGACGTTCAACCTGCCGGGCCTCAACTTCGCCTTCGCGATCGTCGCCGACCCGGACCTGCGTCGCCGGTTCCTGCGACCCGGCGACGGGCTTCTTCCGTTCCCCGGGTGTTTCGCCGTCACCGCCGCCGAGGCCGCCTACCGCTCGGGCGGCGCCTGGCTCGGGGAGCTGCTCACCTATCTGCGCGACAACCGTGACATGCTCGAGACGTTCGTGGCCGACGAGCTGCCGCGTGTGGACATGACGCACGTCGAGGCCACCTACCTCGCCTGGCTTCGCGTGGACCGATCGGGGCTGGACGACCCGGCGGCGGCGTGCCGCGCCGCAGGGGTCGAGCTCTCGGCCGGGGCCGCCTTCGGCGACCCAGCCTATCTGCGGCTCAACTTCGGCTGCCCGCGCACGACGCTGGCCGAGGCGCTGCGGCGACTCGCCACCGTTCTACGCTAGGCCCGGCTGTCCGGCGGCCGTCACGGCGTCGTTTGCTACACTCCGCACCCATGAGCGGCCACGGCAGCAGTCCCCGTCCGCCCCACCGCCGGAGGCGGCGCGCCGACCGGGCGCGCATCTACCGGCGGCGGCGACTGGCGGCGCTCGCCGTCGCGCTGCTCGTCGTCGGGGGCGCCGTCGCAGTCTGGGCCGGGGTCCGCGCCTGCGCGACGGGCCCGCCACCCGGCGACACGCCGAAGGACGGGTCTCCCGCCTCCGCCCGCACGGGAGGAGCGGCGGCGCAACGCACCCCGTCGTCCGGTCCGGGCACATGGACCGGGCCACCCTCCTCGTCGCTCAAGCTCAAGCTGCGCAGGACCATCGTCGACCCCGACATCGCGCCCAAATCGGTCGTGAGCTCCGGCACCGGCTACGTCTTCGCGCAGAACATGATGTACAAGCACACGATCACCGTGTACGACTCCCGGACCCTCAAGCTCGTGGAGACCATCCCGGATTCCATCGAGGCGGCGGCATACCGTATCCGCGGCCACGGCGAGACCGTCCGGGGGGCGCCCGTCGAGTGCGCCTTCCTCCCCGACGGACGCTTCGCCTACGTCTCCCAGTACTCGATGTACGGCGCAGGCTTCGTGGAGGGCCACGACGTCTGCTCGCCGGGTCAGGCCTCCCGCAGCTACGTGTACCGGGTGAGCCTCGCCGACCTCGCCGTGGACAAGGTGATCAAGGTCGGCGAGGTGCCCAAGTTCGTCGCCGTCACGCCCGACCAGAAGTACGTGCTGGTGAGCAACTGGTGCTCGTACACGCTGAGCGTCATCGACGTCCACACGAGCAGGGTGGTCAAGGACATCTACCTCGGCCCCTACCCGCGCGGCATCGCCGTCGCGCCCGACTCGCGGACCGCCTACGTGGCCGTCATGGGGAGCTTCGACATCGCCGCGGTCGACCTCACCGACTTCTCCGTCTCCTGGATCCGCGGCGTCGGCAGCGGGCCGCGGCACCTGTGCATGCCCGCCGACGGCGCGTACCTGTACGCGACGCTCAACAACGAGGGCAACGTCGCCAAGATAGACCCTCGCACCGGCAAGGTCGTCGACAAGGTCCACACGGGGTCGGAGCCCCGCAGCATGGCCATCGCCCCGGACGGCGCCTCCCTCTTCGTGGTCAACTACAGCTCGAACACCATGACCCAGGTCCGCACCCGCGACATGAAGGTCGTCCGTAGCGTGGCCACCAACGCCCTCCCCATCGGCATCACGTACGACGCGCCCACGCGGAGTGTGTGGCTCTGCTGCTACTCCGGCAGCATCATGGTCTTCAAGCAGATGTGAGGAATCGCCGTCAATGCAGCCGCACCCCGGACCGGAGCCGGACCCAGAACCTCTCGAGATCCCCGGCGCTGATCCGGACGCGGTCGTACCCGTTGATCACGGCGCGGCGATTGACGGTGAAGCGCAGGCCGTCTGCCGACGAGACACGCCGACTCGCACGCACGCGGCCGTTCTCATCGAACGCGAGAGCCTGAAGGGACACCCCCGCGGCGACGGACAGCCGGCGCGGCGGAGCATAGCTGCGGGCCGCCGCCGTGCCGATCAGGAAGGCCCTGCCCGGACGCTCCTGCAGCCACCACCCCGCCAGCGTCCCGCCCGAGCGTACACGCAGATAGACGGGCGAGCCGCGCCACAGCCGGCGGCGGCAGTCGGTCCGCCACGTGACTCCGCGTCGGAGCGTGACGGTGCGGCGCGCGACGGGCGTCCCGGCGGCGTCGATGCGGACCGCCCTGCAGACGCCAGGCTCGACCCGCAGTCTGCCGTTGACGGCGGGGCGCGGATAATCGCGGCTGAACGAATCGGCCGCCCGCGCGAAGACGAGGTCGCCGGTCAGTTTGTAGAGCTGGAGCAGTTGGCCCACGTGCATGGCGTGGTAATGCGCGTTCGGATGGCGATGCGCCAGGCAGTAACAACTGATCCAACCCGGGTTCCGGAACCGCGGAAGATAATGGCGGATGGTCGTGGCCGCGCCCTTGAACAGCTCCGCGGCCCGTTCGTCTCCGGTCACCATGTGGTACTCGTACAGTCCGAAAGCCGACGAGTTGTGACCGTTGAGCGTAGCGTCCGGCTTCATGCCGGCCCAGGGCCACTCCTCCAGCCAGTAGTAGCCTCTGGCGTCGACGCGCACCACGTAGGGCCCGCTGCAGGGGCCGGGCCGCAGGAAGGCGAGGAAGGTGTGATCGGCCGCCTCGCGCCATCGCGGCGACCCCGTCATCTCGGCGAGACGGGAGAGGAACATGAGGATCCGGCCCTGCGGGAGCGCCGAGTAGTACGGAGCCCTGACGTACTCGCCGGGCCGGCCATGACGCTGCCGCGACGGGTAGTTCGGGTAGTACCACGCCCCGGCGGCCTCCGTGTGGTAGGAGACCAGCCGTCTGGCCTGCGCCAGGGCCCTCTCGAGGAAGAACGCGTCGCCGGTGATGCGGTACGCGTTGAGGTTCTCGAGGCCGTAGCTCGCCTGGCCGCGAGGGAACTCGTAGAGCCTGCCCTTGACCCGGCGCATGCGCACGCCCTCGGCGTCGTGCAGCCCGGTGTCCACCCTGGGCACGACGCGGCTGTTGGAGAACGCCCGCGAGGGCAGCTCGAGACGGCGCAGCTCGAACGGGTAGACGGCGAAACGGAACGGGATGCCGGCGACCGCGGCGGGCGGCGCCTCCGCCGCGCCGGCCTCCCAGACGGCGTCGGTCACATCCGCCGCCGACTCCTGAGCACCGGCAGCGGGACTCGCCACGGCCGACAGGGCCAGCACGGCCGTCGCCACACAGACAAGCACCGCAGCAGAGCCCCGGCCACGAGATCCCCCCACGCGTACCCCTCCTTCACGGCGGTCGACACACCCTCGCGGCAGGATAACGCGTCGCGCCGCCGGACGGCCAGCCCCTCGCCGTCCACCGGATGCACCAGCGCGCCCGATCGGGCGCCTGCGGCCTGCCGCCGGTCGCCCGAGGCCGCACAGGAGTCGCGCGGAGCGTAAGATGCACAGGGGCAACGAGATGAGTAGACTCCTGACATCCACGGTCGCCGTGCTGGTCGTCGCCGTGCTGGGCGCCGTCGCGCTCGATGTCCCGGCGGCGGCGTCAGGCGCCCCTGCCCCGGACACCGTGGACGCCGCCGGGCGCAGCACCTACCCCGGGGACTTCGTCCGCGTGCTGCAGCTCATCGCCGACCTGCGTGCCGACCCTCCGACAGACCCGTTGGTCTGCCTGCTCGGCGGCTCCTCGGCGCGCGAGTGCACGGTCAGCGACCGCTCCTGGTCCCGCGCGGTCTCCCGCCTCCGCGGTCATGAAGTACGGTGCGTGAACCTCGGCTCCAAGCACCGCCTGTTCACACAGGACCGCCGCCTGGTCCGCTATCTCCCGGCGGGCACGGGCGTGGTCTTCATCGGCGTCAACCCCGGCAGGTTCTGCAACGGTCGCAGCGACCCGCCCGTCGTCCTGCCTCCTCCCCGGGCCGCCTCATCGCGAGGCCTCGACCGACGCGGCCTCAGGTCGTCCACCGTGACCTGGACCGACCAGCGCAAACGCCGGGCGGCACGCTTGTGGATGGTCCAGCGTTGGCCGAAGTTCCGCCGGCGCTGGAAGAACAACATGCGCGTGTTGGAACTCGTCTGCAAGGAGAGCCTGAGGCGCGGACAACACCCCGTGATCATCGATCTCCCGCGCAACATGGCGATCATCGGCCGCCAGCTGGACCAGCCTCTCCGCCTGTATCATCGGGCCTGCCGCAGGCTCGCTGCGCGTCTCGGGATCCCCTATGTGCAGTTCCAGGCCGGCCTTGGGCTCACCAACCGTGACTTCTCCGACCTCTGGCACACGGTCAGGTCCGGTCAGGTCAAGTGGGAGCAGGCGCTCGTCAAGACCACCGCACGTCTGCTGAAGAAGTATGCAATCGAGCCTCCGCCCACGCCGTCGCCCGATCCTGACGCCGGGCCTTCCGGTCCCGACCCGCCCGCCACACCGGAAGGATGAGCCGGCGGGGCGTCGGCCCCGCTCCACGATGCGGATCAGGCCGGCACCGTCACGGTCCGGAGGCCGGCCTCGGAGCCGACCAGCGCCACATCCGCCCGGCGCCGGGCGAAGATGCCGCTCTCGACCACGCCCGGCAGCAGCGCGAGCGTCGCCTCCATCCGCTCGGGGTCGTCCAGGGCGAGTCCCGACACGTCGAGGATCGCGAGGCCGTCGTCGCTCCGATAGCCGGCCCGGAGGGCGACGGCGCCGACGAGATCGCGCACCCGTCGGCTCACCAGCGGCACCGCCAGGGGAACGACGGCCAGTGGGACCGGCGCGCCGCCGGGATAGTCGCCGGTCGGCCCGTCGAGCCGGTCGCTGAGCTTGCTCGCGTCGACGATGCAGACGAACAGGCGCGAGGCGCTCGCGACGATCTTCTCGCGCACCAAAGCCCCGCCGGCGCCCTTGATCAGCCGCAGTCCGGGGTCCACGGCGTCGGCGCCGTCCACGTAGACGGCCGGCGCCGGCGCCTCGTCGAGCCCGGCCACCCGGATCCCGGCGTCGCGCAGCGCGGCGGCGGTCGCCTCCGAGCTCGGCACGGCCGCGGCGGCGAGCTCCGGACGAGCCGCCAACTCCTCGATGAAGAACGCGGCGGTGCTCCCCGTGCCGACCCCGACGACCCCGCCGGGCTCAAGGTACGCCAGCGCCGCCCTGGCCACGGCGCGTTTCTGCTCGTCTCTGGTCACAGAAGGGTCATGCCCGCTCCGGGACCCGGCCTAAGCATGAGCCCGGGCCGGCGGGGGCGGTCCGCGATCCGCCCGCGACGCTCCTGACGGCCGCCGGATCCGCCCGCCGGGTGCGCGCCCGGGTCTCCCGGAGACCAGCGCCGCCTCAACGCTGCGGCCAGACCCGACGCGGCGGCGACCAGCCCATCACGGCTTTCACCTCGAGGTACTCCTCGAGGCCGAACACGCCCCACTCGCGGCCGTTGCCCGACTTGCGGTACCCGCCGAACGGCGCCGCCGCATCAGTCGGAGCGCCGTTCAGGTGCACCATCCCCGTGCGCAGGCGGCTCGCCACGCGCCGCGCCCGCTCCAGATCGGCCGACTGCACATACCCGGAGAGGCCGTACTCCGTCGCATCGGCGAGCTCGATCGCCTCATCCTCGTCGCGGAACGGGGTCATGCAGAGCACGGGGCCGAAGATCTCCTCCCGGAAGACGCGCATGTCGGCGCTGACGTCGGCGAAGACGGTGGGCCGGACGTAGAACCCCTTGTCGAGCCCGTCCGGCCTCGCGAGTCCACCCGCCACCAGCCGCGCGCCTTCGCGGATCCCGCCCTCGATGTAGCCGCGCACCCTCTCGTACTGTCTGCGTCCGGCCACCGGCCCCATGAACGTCGCGGTGTCGCGGGGGTCGCCCACCACGACGCTGTCGGCCGTCTGCGCCGCGACCTCGACGGCCTCGTCGTAGATCTCCTCTGCCACCAGCATGCGCGTCGGGGCGTTACAGGTCTGGCCGGAGTTGTGCATCACGGCCAGCGTACCGGCGCGGACGACCTTCGGGACGTCGACGTCGCCGAACACGATGTTGGCCGACTTGCCGCCCAGCTCGAGGGACACGCGCTTGATCGACGGCGCCGCGGCCACGCCGACCGCCCCGCCGACGGCGGTGGACCCGGTCAGCGACACCATGTCGACCTCGGGGTGGACGGCGAACGCCTTGCCCAGAGCCGACCCAGCGCCGTTGAGCATGTTGAAGACGCCGGCGGGCACACCGGCCGCATCCACGGCCTCGGCGAAGACGAGAGCCGACAGCGACGCCAGACGGCTCGGCTTGAGCACCATGGTGCAGCCGGCGGCGAGCGCGGGGGCGACCTTGCAGGTCACCTGGTTCATCGGCCAGTTCCACGGAGCGAGCAGCGCGCACACGCCCACCGGCTCACGCCGGATGCGGGTGCTGCCCCAGTCCTGCTCCAGCGGGAAGCTGCGCAGCGCCTCCGCGGCCTCCCTGAGATGGCTCGCTCCCGCCAGGGCCTGACCCCCCGCGGCGAGACCTCTGGGGATGCCGACCTCGGTCGTCATGGCTTCGGCGATGCGCGGGATACGTCGTTTGTACTCCTCACGCAGGGCGAGGAGGAGGTCGAGGCGCTCGTCACGCGTGGTCCGCGACCAGCCCCCGAAGGCGCGCCGGGCCGCCTGCACCGCCGCGTCGACATCGGCGACGGACGCGGCCGCGACCTTGCCCACCTCCTCCTCGGTCGCCGGGTCCACGACGACGATCTCGTCACCGGGCCGGACCGGCTCGACCCACTGTCCGTCGATGTAGAACCTGGACCCGTCGGTCACCCGTCCTCCTCTGCATCGGGCCCGGCCGGACCCCCGGTCCGGCGGGCGTGAGTGCGCCTCGATCGGCGGCCGCGACGGGAGGGCGGCCGTGCGCCGCCACCGGCCGCGGAGCGGACGCCCTCGCCGCTCCCCCTCGATATCCTACCTGTCCGCCCATGCCGCCGACGCCCCGACGAGGGCCGCAGGCAGCTGGGGTATGCTTCCCGCCATGCTGCCGCCCCGGCAAGACGCACGGACCTCGCGGGCCTAGATGCTCGCCGCCCTCCTCGCCCTGTGTTCGAGCCTCGCCTGGGGGACCTCGAACTACCTCGCCGGGGTGGAGACGCGGACGCGCTCGGTGTGGCAGGTCACGGCCTGGAGCCAGATCGCCGCCGCGCTGGCCGCCGCGGTCGGCCTCGCCGCCGCGACGCAACCGCCGCCGGCCGGCCGGGACGCCCTCCTCCTCATCCTCACCGGCGTCGCCACGGCGGCCGGCCTCGTCATGTTCTACAAGGCGCTGGCCATCGGCACGATGAGCGTGGTGGCGCCGGTCATCGCCGCACAGGTGCTCCTCCCGGTGACGGCCGGGATCCTGCTCGGCGAGCGCCCCGGACTGCATGCGTACGTGGGCATGGCGGTCACGATCGCCGGCGTGGCGCTGATCTCGCGGGCGCCGCAACACGGCAAGCACCCCGCACATGCACGCAGAGCCGTGCTCCTCGCCGCGCTGACGGCGCTCGCCTGGGGCTTCATGCTGCTCATCTACGGCACGACCGGGCAGCAGAGCCCTGTGTGGGCGGTCTTCTCCACACGTGTGGCCTCCGCCGTCGTGCTCGCCGGCTACCTGCTCCTGAGCGGCCGCGGCCTGTCTCTCCGGGGGCAGAACGTGCCCGTGCTCGCTGCGATCGGCCTTCTGCTCGCGGCCGCCAACTTCCTGTTCATCATCGCCACCGGGCTGGGCTACCTGAGCGTGATCAGCATCCTCGGCTCGCTCTCGCCGGTCGTGGTGACAGCCTACGCCCAGCTGCTGCTGCACGAACGGCTCGCCCCGCGCCAGTGGGCCGCCTTCGCGGCGGTGTTCGTCGGGATCGCGTTGCTCTCACTCTGAGCCGCGTCCCCCGGCGAAGTGGCGTCCGCCGGACAGGTCCTTCTCCTGCTGGACGGGCCGGGCGGACGGCGTAGACTGATCCGGCGCCTGTGACACCCGCCGGAAAGGAAGCCCGATGGAGATCGCCCTGAAGTACGGCTGCAACCCGCATCAGACGCCCGCGGGGGTCACGGTCCCGGAGGAGGCCGGTCTCCGCGTGCTGAGCGGACGGCCGGGCTACATCAACTTCCTCGACGCGCTCGGCGCCTGGCAGCTGGTGCGCGAGCTGAAGGAGGCGACCGGGAAGCCGGCGGCCGCGTCCTTCAAGCACGTGAGCCCGGCCGGCGCCGCCGTCGCCGGCGAGCTGTCCGCGCCGTATCGCGCCTCCCAGTTCCTCGGCGACGAGGAGTACTCGCCGCTGGCGACGGCCTACGTGCGCGCCCGCGGCGGCGACCGCATGTGCTCGTTCGGTGACGTCGCCGCCGTGAGCGACGTGGTCGACCTCTCGCTGGCGCGGATGCTCTTCGACGAGGTGTCCGACCTCATCATCGCCCCCGGGTTCGAACCGGCGGCGCTCGAGCTCCTGACGGCCAAACGCGACGGCGCCTACATGATCCTCGCCGTCGACCCGGACTACGAGCCGCCCGACATGGAGTCGCGCCAGGTCTTCGGCTTCACCATGGCCCAGAAGCGCAACACCGCCCGGATCACCCCGGGACTGTTCCGGGCCGCCGGCAGCGCGCCCGACGCGGCCGCCCGCGGCGCGGCCGCTGGAACCGCGCCCCTGCCGGACGACGTGCTCGAGACCCTGATCGTGGCGACGGTGGCCCTCAAGTACACGCAGTCCAACTCGGTCGGCGTCGCCTGCGACGGGCAGGTGATCGGTATGGGCGCAGGCCAGCAGTCCCGCGTGCACTGCACGCGTCTGGCCTGCGACAAGGCCGACAAGTGGCTGCTGCAGCAGCATCCCAAGACGCTCGCGCTGCCGATCCGGCAGGAGCTCCCCAAGCCCGAGAAGGCCAACCTCGTCGACTACTACCTGCTCTGGGACGGACTCTCCGACGTGGAGAGGCGCAAGCTGCGCGAGGGACTGACGGCGGACCCGGACCCGCTCACGCGCGAGGAGCGCGAGGAATGGGTCAAGCGCTTCGACGGCATCTGCCTGAGCTCCGACGCCTTCATCCCGTTCCCCGACAACCTCGACCGCGCCGCCAGGAGCAACGTGCAGTACGTCGCCCAGACTGGGGGTTCGGCGCGCGACGCCGTGGTCACGGAGACGGCAGCGGAGTACGGGATGACGATGGTGCACACCGGGCTGCGCCTGTTCCTGCACTGAGGGACGTCCTCGCGCGAGCGGAGCGTCCCGGCAGCCGGGACGCCTCGATCGTGAGCCCGAGCGCTGTCGTCAACGACTTCGAGCCGTTCTTCGCCCGGCATGCCGGAGTGCGCGCCGTCTTCTTCAACGGCTGCACGGCGCGCGGGCTCCGGAATCGTCGCGTGGAAGGGAGTCAAGCCCTGCCCGCCGGCTTGGTGCTCGCGACGTTTCCGTCCACGGCCCCCGCCGACGCAGGGCTGACGTTCGAGCGAAAGGCGGCGCCGTGGCGACGGGCGGCAGAGGCCGCCGCGGGCGACCCGCCCTGATCCAGCCGAAGCCTCCGCCCCCGGATGCGGGTGGGTGAACCTGATCCGCTCCCTGGGGATCATGTCGCCGTCGCCGGCGTCCGGGAAGTGCGGCCTGCGGCGACCGGCCCCCGTCGACCGGAACACGCGCGCCGCCAGGATCCACACGACGATCGCCGGGACGACGGTCACAGGGACGACGTGCGGCAAGACGGAGGCTCGTCATTCGACCCCTCCCATGGGCCTGCCGTAGCACTCGACCGGACCGACGGGGCGTCCCTGTGGCGGCGGGCAGCACTCCGTCCGCGCCGGTCGAGCAGCGGGACTCCCGCGGCGCGAGCGCCCTCAGCCGTCCGTCGTGGCCTTCTTCCCCGCCTTCTTGCGCAGCTCGGTACTCAGGACGGCCTTGCGCACGCGCACGTTCTTCGGCGTGACCTCGACCAGCTCGTCGTCGGCGATCCACTCCAGCGCTCTCTCGAGGGTGAGCGTGCGCGGCACCTTGAGGCCGGCGTCGATCTCCTTGGTGCTCGAGCGGTAGTTGCCGAGCTGCTTGCGCTTGGTGGGATTACAGAGCATGTCGTCGGCGCGCGCGTTCTCGCCGACGATCATGCCCTCGTAGACCGGGTCCATCGGGCTCACGAACAGCGTGGCCCGCTGCTGCAGGTTCTCGAGCGAGTAGGAGGCGGCCTCGCCGGCGGCTTGGCTGACCAGTGAGCCGCGCTCACGGCCGGGGAGCTCGCCCCTCCACGGGCCGTAGCCCGTGAACCGCGAGCTCATCACGCCCAGGCCGCGCGTCTCGGTGAGGAAGCTGCTGCGGTAGCCGATCAGGCCGCGTGTCGGGATGCTGAACTCGAGGCGGACGACGCCCGTGCCGGTGGCCTCGACGCCGAGCAGCTCGCCCTTGCGCAGACTGAGCTCCCGGATGATCGCGCCCTGGAACTCCTCGGGCGCGTCGACGACGAGATGCTCCATCGGCTCGAGCAGCTTGCCGTGCTCGTCGCGGTGGGTGATCACCTCCGGGCGGCTGACGCAGAGCTCGAGGCCCTCGCGGCGCATCTCCTCGATGAGGATCGCGAGGTGCAGCTCGCCGCGGCCGGAGACCTTGACCCCGTCCGGCCGCCCCAGGTCCTCCATGCGGAGCGCGACGTTGGCGCGCAGCTCGCGCTCCAGCCGGTCCTTGATCTGGCGCAGGGTGGCCGCGCGGCCGTCCCGGCCGGCGAACGGCCCGTTGTTGACGAGGAAGAACATGCTGACCGTGGGCTCCTCGATCTCGAGCGGCGGCAAGGCCACGGTGGCCGCGCCCCCCTGCGCCTCGACGAGTCCAGGCGCCGCCAGCGTGTCGCCGAGCGTGATGTCCTCCGGGCCGGCGAGCCAGACGATGTCGCCGGCGGCGACCTCGTCGACCGCGCGGTTGTCGAGGCCGCGGGTGACCCAGAGGTGCGTGACACGCGCAGCCTCCGTCCCGGTCACCCTCCACCCGGCCTCAGGCTCTTCGGGCTTGAGGCGCGCCGTGGTGACGCGCCGCAGCTCATCGCCCACCTTGAGCTGGCCCTCGAGCACGCGGCCGCAGCCGATACGGCCGATATAGTCGCTCCAGGCCAGCGTGCTCACCTGCATGCGGAACGGCGCCGTCTGGTCCACGGCCGGCGCCGGCACCTCGCGGACGATCGTCTCGAACAGGTCGCTCATGCCGGCGTCGGCCAGCTCCTTGAGCAGCGTCGGGGAGAGCCCGCCGCCGTCCACGAGGCGCTCCTCGCGCTGGTGTTCTTCCTTCATATACTCGTGGATGTCCTCGACGATCCAGCCCTCGAGACCGGAGCCGTAGAGCACCGGGAAGTCGAGCTGCCGGTCGTCGGCGCCGAGCTCGACGAAGAGGTCGAAGGTCCTGTCCAACGCGCCGGACGGATCGGCGTTCGGCCGGTCGACCTTGTTCACGACCACGATCGGCCGCAGCCCCAGGCGGAGGGCGCGCATCAGCACGTAACGCGTCTGCGGCATGGGGCCCTCGTTCGCGTCCACCAGGAGGAGCACCGAGTCGACCATGCTGAGTACGCGCTCCACCTCTCCCGAGAAGTCGGCGTGGCCCGGCGTGTCGATGATGTTGATGAGGTAGCCGCCCCACTCCACCGTGCAGTGCTTGGAGCGGATCGTGATGCCGCGCTCGCGCTCGAGGTCGCCGCTGTCCATGACGCGCTCCTCGACCCGGGCGTTGTCGCGGAACACACGGGCGGCGCGGAAGATGCTGTCGATCAGGGTCGTCTTGCCGTGGTCGATGTGGGCGATGATGGCGAGATTGCGGATCGTCTGGGCGGCGTGCACGGTCGGTCTCTTCAGTCGGTCGGCAGTCGGACGAAGGCGCCGGGAGAGCCTTATGGGCCCGGCGCCTGACGGCCGGTCGCCCGGCCGGGTTCGCGCCGGCCGGGCGACCGTCATCCAGTGTACTCCGTGGAGCGGACCTCGTCTTCCGCCCCCTCGTCCGGACTCCGCCTGATCTCAGCGGCCCACGGGGTCTCCGGCTCCCTCCCGGGGCTCGGTGACGAAGCGCCGCGCGACGAGATGGACGGCGAACCCGAGCAACACGCCGACGAAGTTGAGCAGCACGTCGTCGATCTCGGTCACCCGATACGAGTACCCGAGCGCCAGCGAGACCGCGAGCTGCGCGAGCTCGATGCCGAGCGGGAACAGCAGCGCCGCGACGGCCATGCGCCGCCAGGTGGCAAGGCGCGGCGCCGTGAACGGCAACAGGAACCCGAAGGGGACCAGGGTGAGTACGTTGCCGCCCAGGATCCAGGCCCGGACGGACGGTGAACCGTGGTTCAGCACGTCCCGGATGCCGGCGAGCGGGACGAGCTCGACCGACACGCCGCCCCTGCCGGCCGCCTCCAGCTCTGCGACCAGCGCCCGCACCGGGAGCGGGAAGAGCGTCGCCGCGACGACCCAGCCGAGGTAGAGCACGAACAGGACGCTCGACGCCACGACGAAGGCGGACCGGCCGCGGCCCGCGGCCCGCCACCCCGCGAGGACGGCAGCGGCGAGGGCGAAGGGGATGACGACGACTCCGGTGAGCACGGGCCTCCCGGGGATGTGTGGTACGGCCGAGCCTACCTGCAGCGGCGGGACGGAGCACCTGGACGCAGGTACGGTCCGCTCCCGTCCGCCGGCCGCGGCTCAGGCGCCGGGTGCCCGCACGCCCGTCCGGGGACCGCCACCCAGCGCCTCCACCTCGATGAAGATACGGCTCACCTCAGGATACGGCCCGTTGATGCGCCTCTCGATCCGGTGCACGGCGGCGTGGATCTCCTCGGCGGGCAGGCCCGGCGTGAAGACGACCTCGAGGTTGAGCAGCACGTCCTCGGGGCCGAGATGCATGGTCAGCACCGGACCCACCCCGGTCACGCCCGGGTCCTCGAGCACGATGTCGCGGATGGCGGCGACCATCTCCGGGTCCGCCGCCTCACCCACCAGCAGGCTGCGACTCTCGTACGCGAGCCAGAGAGCCGCGAGCGCCAGGATGCCGCCGATGACGATCGAGGCCAGGCCGTCGAGCGCCGGCGCCTCGAGCCGATGGCTCAGGAAGATGCCGACGAAGGCGACGGCCAGGCCGAGCAGCGCCACAGTGTCCTCGAAGAGCACCGTGAAGAGGCTCGGGTCCTTGCCGTGATGGATGGCGGAGAACGTCCGCCGGGCTCCCTTCGTCTTGCGGAACACGCCCCAGGCGACGCTGAACGAGTAGGCCTCGAAGCACGCGGCGACCGCCAGCACGACGTAGTTGATGGTGGGGTCCGTGAGGCTGGCGGGGTGCCGGATGTGGCTGATGCCCTCGTAGATGGACATGCCTCCGCCGATGCCGAAGATGCTCACGGCGACGATGAGGCTCCAGAAGTAGACCTCCCCGCCGTGACCGAACGGGTGGTGCTCGTCGGCGGGCCGCGCGCCCCGCTTGAGCCCGTGATACAGCAGCCCTCCGTTGCCGGTATCCACCACGGAGTGGATGCCCTCGCTGATCATCGCGGAGCTGCCCGTCATGGCCGCGGCGACGAACTTGACCGTCGCGATGGCCAGGTTGCCGACGATCGCCGCGACGACCGCCTTCTTCGATTCCGCCGCCATGAACGCAGTCTACAGAACGACGGAAGGAGAATCCGGGTCTTCGCCCGAACGACTAATGGGGATTCCGGGTACAAACTCCGTGTGGCTTCTTGAAGGGAGGACCACGATGTCCGGGAGCAGCGAGTACCAGTGTGGCCAGTGCCGCCACCGCTTCCGCACGCCGGAGGGAGCGCCGCTCGACGTGAGGACGCTCATGTGCCCTGCCTGCGGAAGCATCGACCTCAACCTCGTGACCGTGCAGCGCCCGGCTCCCCCCGTGTTGGTGGCCCGCGAGAGGACGCCCGCCGAGCACCGGCGGGCGAAGAGCCGGGCCGCGACCTCGTAACCCGGCCCCGCCAGTCGAGGTCGGATGCCGGACTCACCGCGCGATCCCGATCGCGCCGTGATCCGCCGCCCGGGCTCGGCCGCGCGCTCACGCCTCTGGTACCCTAGGCTCATGCTGAGGGCGGTCACGTTCGATTTCTGGAGCACCCTGTTCGTGGACACGCGCGGCGCCGAGCGCGAGAAGCTCCGCGGCGCCGTGCTCGCCGAGACACTCGCCCAGTCAGGCCACCACTTCACCGACCAGGCGCTGAGCGATGCCCTGCGTGCGAGCTGGGACTACTTCGACTCCGTCTGGGTGCGGGAACACCGGACGCCGCGCTGCGCCGAGCTCGTCGACGCCATCCTGGCCTCGCTCGGCGTCCGCCTCCCGGACGAGTCGGCGGGGCCGCTCGTCGACCGCTTCGAGCGCCTCGTCCTGGAACTGCCGCCCGAACCGATGCCCGGCTGCGTCTACACCATGCCCGGCCTGGCGGAGCGCTACCGGCTCGCCATCATCTGCGACACCGGATACTCGCCGGGCTCCGTGTTGCGGCGCCTGCTCGACCACCACGGCCTCCTGGGCCACTTCGCCTACGCCTATTTCTCCGACGAGCACGGGATGAGCAAGCCCGACGCCCGGGTGTTCATCCACGTCCTCGAGGAGCTCGGCGTGCGGCCGGGAGAGGCGGCCCACGTCGGCGACATCCAGCGCACCGACATCGCCGGAGCCCAGGGGGCGGGGATGATGGCGGTGCACTTCGTCGGCGCGAACAACAGGGACGCGGCACGGTCCACCGGCGACGTCCTCGTCAGCCACTTCGAAGACCTGCCGCAGGCGCTCGGCAGCCTCATCTGTGCCGGATGCTGAGCGCACACCCCGGGTCACGCCGGAGCGCCGCCGCTTCCTGATCGCGGCCGCGACGGGGCTGGCGGTGTTCGCGCTGGTCGCGGTCCTCATGCGGAGCGGTGCCCTGGACGGCGTCGACGAGCGGGTCGTCAACCTGCTCGCCGGGCGACGCCGCCCGCCCCTGATAGACGGCGCCAGGACGCTGGACCGGCTCGACACGTGGTGGCTCCTGTCCATCCTCGTCGCGGCGGTCGTCGGCGGGCTGTGGTGGTCCGGCCGCATGGCGCAGGCGGTCTACACCGCCCTCACGATCGGAGCGGCGTTGCTCCTCAACCCGCTGCTCAAGCTGGTCTTCTCGAGGGAGCCCCCGGGCTCGTCCGATGTGACGCCCGCCGTGTATGCCTTCCCCAGTGGACACACGACCACGACCACGGCTGCGGTGACGGCCCTGGCGGTCGTGGCCTGGCGTACGCGATGGCGCTGGCCGGCGACTGCAGCGGCGGGAGTCGCGGCCCTGCTCATGGCGCTCTCGCGCGTGTACCTGGGCGTCCATTGGCCGTCGGACGTGATCGCCGGCCTCGCCCTTGGTTCCGCCGTCGCCATGGCGGTCCGTGCGGTCACGCCCTGGCCCCAGCCCCAGGAGGCTGCGGAGGAGGTCGAGGGCCGGGCCGACAACCGTGGCGATCGGGGCATCGACGTCGTCTTCCTCGACTGGGGCAACACCCTGATGGTCGACCCCGGTCTGCGCGAAGGGCCGATGAAGGACTGGGAGACCGTGGAGGCCGAGGCGGGCGCCACAGAGGCGCTGGCGCGCCTGGCGGCCCGTTACCGCCTGGTCGTCGCCACCAACGCCGACGATTCTCCTGCTCCGGACGTCCGTCTCGCACTCGCCCGCGTGGGCCTCGACGAGCATATCGAGGACGTGGTCAGCTCCGCCGACGTGGGCGACCGCAAGCCCAACTACGCGTTCTACCGCACGGCGCTCCTGCGCGAGGGCTCGGGCGGCGTTCCACTCGACCCACGACGCGCGGTCATGGTCGGCGACGGCACGAGCAACGACATCGGCGGGGCACAGAGGGCAGGCATGCGCACCATCTGGTACAACCCCACCAAACGCGCCTTCCCCGAGGGGAAGCGACCGCCGGACGCGGTGATCCGCAGACTCAAGGAACTGCCCGGCGCCGTCGACCGTCTGGCCGGAGACAAGGCCCGGCTCCGCCGGCGCGGACGGCGGCGGGAGGAGGAGGCGGCAGCCGAGGCGGCGGCGGCCGCCGCCAGGGACCTGCGCGCCGCGGCGGCGGCCGAGGACTCCGCCGCCTCGGCGGCGGCCGCCTTCCCGGGCGGCGCGGACGAGGCGGCCGCAGCGGTCACCGTCGACCGCGGACCGGCCCGGCCGGACCAGATGAGGGGGTAGTCATGGAGCTTTCGGGCCCCGATCAGTGGCGCCGACGGGCGCTCCAGCTCGGCGCCGACGCGGCCACGCCGCTGGATGCGGCCGCCGTGGTCGTCGCGGAGTGGGTGCGCATGAAGTGCCTCTTCGGCTGCTACGCGGTCGGCGAGCGCAGGACGTGCCCACCGAACCTGCCCGCGGTCTCCGTCACCGAACGCCTGCTGTCGGAGTACACCCGGGCCATCCTCCTCGAGGTCGGACCCCTCGTCGGCAGAGAGCGCAGCAGCCAGGCGGCGCGCGCCCTCAACGACGTGGCCCTGGCGCTCGAGCGTGACCTCTTCCTCGCCGGCTACTACAGGGCGTGGTCGATGGGCGCCGCGCCGTGCGAGCTGTGCGACGCCTGCGCGCAAGGTGCGGAGTGCCCCACGCCCGAGCACGCCCGCCCCTCCATCGAGGGCTGCGGCGTGGACGTCTTCGCCACCGCGCGCAACGCCGGGCGCACCATCGAGGTGGTGCGTCACGAGGACGACGAGTACCGCTTCTTCGCCCTGGTCCTCGTCGACTGACGCCTGCGAGACCCCCGCCCGGGGCGCCCCGCGTCCGATCCTCGGCCGACCGCAGCGCGCAGGGGAAGACTCAGCTGGTGCCGCGGCCGCCGCCCCTCGCAGCCTCCAGACGGCGACGGCAGAGGTCCAGCCCGCCGTCGTCCAGCCAGCCGGCGAACGTGCGGAGGCCCGGGTGCACACTGCGCAGCCAGTCGATGTCGTGCACCGGCGTGGAGGCCTCCTGGTAGATGAAGACGCCCTCCACCTGGACCGCCTCGTGACGGACGGGCTCGCCGAGCCCCGCGGAGAGCTGGGCCACGAGCTCCAGCGGGGTCGCGATGTCCCCCGCCACGGCGATGGTGCGGTCCGCGAACTCCTCCGGGCGGGTCACCGCCAGGGCGGCGAGCACCCCGACGTCCTCCAGTGCGACCAGCGGCAGGTGGGCGCCGGCCTCGAAGGGCGTGGCCAGGATGAGGTCCCTCCCGAGACGGCTCAGCCAGTACCACGGCACCTCCTCCATGAAGGTCGCCGGGCGCAACACCGTCGCCGGCGCGCCGATCTCGCGCAGATGCTGCTCCGTCGCCGTGCTCACGTCGCACGCGAGCCGATGATGATCGGCCCCCGTGGCGGCGACGAAGACGAGACGGCCGACCTCCGCCTCCAGCGCCGCGTCCGCGAGCGCGCGCCCGTGCCGCAGCCGGTCGTCCGGGCCCGTGGCCGGATCCTCGAGGACGACGATGAGCGCACCCGTGCCATGCAACGCACTCGTCAGGGAGCCGGGGTCGTCGAAATCCGCCACGAGCGTGCCGGACTCGTCCCCTCCCCGGTCCCGCCGGCGCTCGTCACGTTCGTCGAACAACTCCCGCGTCTCGACCGCCAGCGAGCGAAGATGGCGGACGGCAGCCGCGCCCTGGTATCCGGCGGCGCCCACCACGACCACGGGTCGTCCTGTCGCTTTCATCCCTCTCACCCCACCTTCGGTGCACGATGGCCTCTGCTGTCCGGGTAGTTACCCCGAAGAGCGCGACTGGGACACCCACCGACCCTCTGGTCGACGGGAGGCGCCAGCTCCCGCCGTCGACGCCGGGGGGCGCGGCGGCGACTCAGGCGAGGAGACCGGCGGCCTGCTCGAGGCGGGCGACCGCGTTGTCGCGGCCGAGCGCCCAGAGGCTCTCGAAGAGGCCGGGCGTGACGCTCTGGCCGCTCATCCCGAGGCGCAGGGCGGCGAACACGGCCTTGGGCTTGAGCGTGAGCGCCTGCGGCAGCTCCCGGACGAGCGTCTCGATGTCCGGGATGTCCCAGTGCTCCAGTCCGCGCAGGCCGGCGGCCGCGGCGGCCAGCGTCTCCGGCGCACCGGCCGTGCCGCGCAGGCGCTCGAGCGCCTCGGGAGCGAACTCGAGCGGCCGGAAGAACCAGCCGGCCATGGGGACGAAATCGGCGAGCAGATCGAGCTTCTCGTGGACGAGGGGTGCAAGCGTGCGCGTGAGTGCGTCCTGCTCCTCGTTCGGGCAGACCGGCGGCACACGCCCGGCCTCCGCCTCCTCGACCGCCCGCGCGAGCGCCTCCGCGCCCCGCGCGGCGCTCTCGCCGACGCCGGCCGGGTCGCCGTAGAAGCCGACGCGCGTGAGGTACTCGACGAGGCGGCTCCCCAGCCACTCGTCCGTCATCGCTCGCAGGTAGCGTCCGTTCATCCAGCGCAGCTTCTCCGGGTCGAAGATGCTGGGGCTGGTCCCGAGCCCGGTGACGTCGAAATGTCGCACGAGATCGTCGAGCGACCACGTGATCATGGTCTCGTCGAACTCGGCGCTGAGGAAGCAGAGGTAGTTGCGCACGACCTCGACCAGAAACCCCTCTGCCGTGAGCTGTTCCAGCTTGGTGGCGCCGTGACGCTTGCTGAGCTTCTTCCTGTCGGTGCCGAAGAGCAGCGGCATGTGCAGGAACTCGGGGACCGCGGCCCCCAGCGCCTGGTAGATGACGACCTGTTTGGGCGTGTTGCTGATGTGGTCGTCGCCGCGGATGACGTGCGTGATCTCCATGGTCACATCATCCACGACGACGGCGAGGTTGTAGGTCGCGGAGCCGTCAGAGCGCACCACGATGAAGTCGCCCAGCGTGTCGTTGTCGAAGCCGACCTCGCCGCGCAGGATGTCGTGGAACACGGTCCGGCCCTCGGGGACGCGCACGCGCAGCGTGAACGGCTCCCCCGCCGCCTGCCGGCGCCGCACCTCGTCCGCCGACAAGCCGCGGCACCTTCCCGAGTACACCCATCCCCCGCCCGCCGCCTGCGCCGCAGCGCGCTCGACCTCGAGCTCCTCGGCCGTGCAGAAGCACGGATACAGATGTCCGGCCTCGAGCAGCCGCCCCGCGTAGTCCCGGTAGATCTCGTGGCGCTCGGTCTGCCGGTAGGGGCCGTGCGGTCCCGGGACGCCCGGCCCCTCGTCCCAGTGCAGGCCCATCTCTTTCATCGACTCGACGATCTGCACGATCGCCTCGTCCGTGCTTCGGCTGAGGTCTGTATCCTCGATACGGAGGATGAAGGTCCCCCCGTGCTGCCGGGCGAAGATGTAGTTGTAAAGCCCGGTGCGTGCGCTCCCAAGATGCAGATAGCCCGTCGGCGAGGGTGCGAAGCGGACGCGGATGTGGGAGTCCTGGGGCATGGGCCGCCCATGATACCGCACTCTGCGACGGCGACGGTCCGGGTGGTTGCCACACGTCCGGACCGCACTACAATGGCCACATGGACACACGAGTGAACACGGCATGCGTCACGGTCGAGCGACCGCGCGGCTTCCGCCGCGCCAGTCGGCACTCGGTGCCCCACCACACCGTCGAGGACGTCCGCTTCACCAGCGTCTGATCTCCATGGAGCCAGATCCACAGCGCCGGCACGTCCGGGTCACGACGCCCTGCACTCGCGAACAGATCCAGGAGATCCGCATGCGGGCCGGGGACAGCGTGGCCGTGGGCCACCGCAACCAGCAGCACCCGGCCTTCGTGTGGTGCGCCACCGAGGACGGGCACCACGGGTGGGTGCCGGAGGACTACCTCAGCATGACCGGCGCGCACAGCGCCGTCGCCCGGCGCGACTACGACTCCACCCACCTCACGGCGGGCGAGGCCGAGGAGCTCGAGGTGCTGGAGCGGGTCGACGACTACATCTTCTGCCGCAACGCGACGGGCGTCGAAGGCTGGGTGCCCGTCGCGTGCGTGTCCGGACTCGAGGAGGAGTGATGATCGGCACCAGGCGACCGAGCAGGGTCCGTGTCGTCGAGGCGCACGTCACAAGCGACGTCAACCCCGTCCGCTTCCACGCCGGCGACACGATCGGGATCGGTCATCGGGACCAGATCTGGAAGCGCTACATATGGGGGACCGACCAGGCGGGACGCTCGGGCTGGGTACCAGAGGAGTACCTGGCGGCGAACCCGGACGGCCGCACGGCCGTGGCACGACGCGACTATGACTCCACTGAGCTGACCGTCGGTCGCGGGCAGGTCCTCGACGTGCTCGACGACGCCGGTGGGTGGTATCTCTGCCGCACCGACGCGGGCACGTCGGGCTGGGTGCCCGGCACCTCCGTCGAGCTCGCGGAGGACTGAGCACCCGGACGGGTCGAGGCCCGACCGCCCGGGGCCGCCGGGCCTCGACCGTTCACCGCCCCGGACTCCGGCTCCTCGTCACTCCCCGGTGTACTGGACCACGTCGGCGATCCGGCAGAAGCGGACCTCCGTGAAGTGCTTCGGGTACCAGTGACCGAGGGCGACGCGCCGGCGCGCGGCGGTATGGCTGTCGTAGACCCACTCGCCGCCGCGCCTCCCGCTGCAGAAGATCACGTGCTGCCACTCGACCGCACCGTCCACCACGTTCCCGAGGTAGACGATGTCGCCGCGCGACCAGCCCGGCGGCTGCCTTCGCGTCGTCCGCGAGATGTACCTCGTATGCGTGGCGCCGCGTGTCGAGAGCGCCCTCTTCTGGGCGCCGCAGTTGACCCAGGCGACGCTGGGGAACTCGACGCCGTCGGCATGCCACTCGAGGCCGGCGTCCCAGGTGGGACGAAGGCCGCCGGCCGCGAGGCACTGCGAGACGAAGTTGGCGCAGTCGTTGTCCGGCGACGACCAGTAGCGCGGGTTCGTCTTCAGCGCCCAGGCGTCCGCATAAGCGACTGCCGCCTTGCGGTCGTACCGGACACGGACGGTCTTCGGGCTCGCGCCATGGGCGGTGACGATCACGAGGAGTGCGAGCGCCGCCGCGACGAGCACCGCGAGCGCCGACCGGCGCCGCCGCGCCGCGCGAGAGCGGTAGATGCGGCGGCGCCCCGGCTCACGGGACATCGTCCTGCGCGGCCGCCGGAGCGCCTGTGGCCGCCGTCTCCGGAGCGGGCGTGACGACCGCATCTGAGCCCGGCACGACGGCGCCCGCCGGGTCGGTATCCAGGGCGGCGGTGACGGCGGTCGCGGCCGGCTCGCTCGGCGGACCGACGGGGAGTGCGACGGTGAACGCCGTGCCCACACCGACGGCGCTCGAGACGCTGACCTTGCCGCCCATCGCCTCAGTCAGCTCCTTGACGATCGCCAGCCCCAATCCGGTGCCGACCGGCCTGTCGGTCCCATACCGGCTGTAGAGATAGAACCGTTCGAAGGCGCGCGGCAGGTCGTCGCTCGTCAGGCCGCGGCCGGTGTCTGAGACGGTGATCGTCCCCGGTGCGGTGGCGATGGTCACAGTGCCGGGCGCCGGCGTGCAGCGGATCGCGTTCTCCACGAGGTTGGACACCACCTGGAGGACGCGGTCGTGGTCGGCGACCGCTCCGCCGCCGGCCTCGGTGTTCAGGAGAAGCGTGAGCCCGGCGTCGCGTGCCGTGGCTTCGTAGCGGCGCGCCACGTCGGCGGCGACCGCGGCGAGATCGACGGCCTCGCGGCGCACAGTGAACGCCGCCTTGCGCATCCTGCCCGACTCGAGCAGGTCGCCGACCAGCCGCTCCAGCCGCGCCGACTCCGCCCCGATGACCGCAGCGCCCTGGTCCGCCTCGACCGTGCCGTCGCCGATGCCTTCCGCGTACCCACGGATCGAGGTGAGCGGCGTCTTGAGCTCGTGACTGACCGAGAGCAGGAACGCCTGCTCGGTCTCCTGGGCCTTGGCCATCTTGGCGTTCATGTCGTTGAAGGCGACGGCCAGCTCGCGCAGCTCACGCGGGCCCTCCGGCGTCACCGTGACGCCGGCTTCGCCTTCGGCGAGCCGGCCGCTGGCCTCCGCCAGCCGACGCACCGGCCGCACGACGCCCCTCGAGAGGACCCAGGCACCGAGGAGGCCGAGGACGACGACCACGGCGAGCCCCATGCCCCCCAAGACCAGGAGGCCCTCTACGGTGCCACGGTCGATCGGGCTGTGGCCGTAGTAGTCGAACGGCTCCGACAACGCCTCTGTCGTGAAGTAGCGCACCTCCCGCGGCCCACTCCGCCAGGCGACGATGTCGGGCATGGACCCCCGGGAGACGCCGCCATCAAGGGCTCCCACGGCATGGCCATGCCTGGCGAGGCCGCGGATAGCCCAGCGGGGCAACACGTGCAGTCTCTTGACGTCCGCCATGGTGGAGCGCCATGCGCCGCCGGTGTTGCCGGCCGCGTAGGCTTTGACGATCGCCTCGCCCACCCGTGCGCGCGCGGCGGGGCTCAGGCGATCAGGCGCGGAGCGCAGGGACCGTACATCGTCGGCGAGCCGTGCTGCGGAGTACTGCGTCTGCTCGGCGCGCAGGCTCGCGGCGGAGTCCCACACGCGCATGTACGCATACGCACCCAAGGCGGCCAGCAGCAGCGACGGAGCGATCATGGCGACCACGAGGACGACGAATGTGCGGGTGCGCAACGACGTCGCCCGCGTGCGACTGCCCGGCAGCACGGCGAGGGCGCCGACGACCACGGCGGAGGCGATGCCCAGGAGCGCGATCGCCCCGGCGCCGATCAGCACGACCCTGCCGGGGAGGCCGTAGCCGTAGCCCAGACCCATGCCGGCGAAGGCGGAGAAGAAGAGGACGGAGCCGGCGACCAGCGCCGCCGCGACCGCGATCATGACCACTCGCCGAAGCACCCGTGGATCGGATGATCCATCGCCGGCCAAGGTGGCGCCCGGCTCCACACTCATCCCGCCGGGCGTGCGGCGTCGCGAGAGCGTCACCGTGAGGACGATGGCCACTGCCACGACGAGGCCCGCGACGCCGGTCGCCACGGCGGTGTCCCAACCGAGGAGGGGGACCAGGCCGAAGCTGGTGCTCAGGCCGGCGGGCCAGGGCCACGATCGAAAGGCGGCGCCGAGGAACAGCGCGAGCACCAGGAGCAGCCCGGAGAAGACGGCGATGACCGCGGCGATCGTCAGCCACGGCGCCGGGCGGCGCCCCTCGACCGGGGTCGTGACGGCAGAGACGTGCACGCCGCCTCGCGGCGGGACGGCGACCGGGGCGCTCACGGCCGCACCAGCTTGTAGCCGACGCCGCGCAACGTCTCGATGGTCAGCGCGCCGCCCAGCTTGGCGCGAAGCTGCGCGACGTGCTGGTCCACGGTGCGCGTGCCGCCGGGGAACTCGAGGCCCCAGACCTGCTCGAGGAGCTGCTCGCGCGTGAGCGCCAGCCCGGCGTTCTCCATGAAGCAGGCCAGCAGGTCGAACTCCTTCATCGTCAGGTCGAGCGCAGCGCCCGAGGACGAGGCCTCGCGGGCGCCGCGCCTCACCTCGACATCGCCGAGTGTGAGCACGTCGCTCGGCGGCCGTGGCTGCGTCCTGCGCAACACGGCCTTCACCCGGGCGACCAGCTCCCGCGGGCTGAACGGCTTGGGCACGTAGTCGTCGGCGCCGAGCTCGAGCCCGAGCACCCGGTCGACCTCTTCGTCGCGCGCCGTCAGCATGATCACGGGCGTCTCGCCCAGAGCGCGGATGCGGCGGCACACCTCGAACCCGTCGATACCGGGCAGGCCCACGTCGAGCACCACGAGCGACCGGGGCTGCCGGCGCAGCTCCGCCAGGCCCTCCTCTCCACTCCGTACCCAGGTGACCTGGTACCCGTCGCGCTCCAGGTACTGCCGCACCAGGTCGCCGATGTTGCGGTCGTCTTCGACGATGAGGATGCTCTCGGCCATGCGCCACCGCATGGTATCAAGGTCCCCCGTGTGCCG
>ERZ747221.1384-NODE-1384-length-24374-cov-4.729802_pt1 | contig 24374 bp, 19 predicted proteins | sample MGYA00374949_ERZ747221 | MGnify/ENA primary metagenome ERZ747221 (study PRJEB28779, sample SAMN05720172) | bioreactor metagenome | isolation source: Anaerobic biogas reactor | place: USA:Washington, USA | collected 2015-08-08 ... | reverse complement strand
TCCCCTCTAAGATGTAGTTGCCCAAAATGGCCCGCATGAAGTTCTCCAGCGTCTTCTCCTGCTGGAAGGCGTTGTAGATATCCCCGATAAAGGTGTTGCGGGCCAGCAGGCGCTCGTCATCCTTCCACTGATAAAGGACGGCGTCCCGCTCATGGGGCTCGCAGATGGAGTCCAGCATATAGGAATAGCTCTGGGAGTGGAGCACCTCCTGATAGGTCTGCAGGCACAGGCAGAGGTTCACCTCGTTGGCGGTGATGTACTCCCCGATGTTGGGGAGGTTGGCCGTCTGGATGCTGTCCAGAAAAATCAGGAAGGACAGCACCTTGTCATAGGCCCGGCGCTCAGCCGGGGGCAGCAGGGGATACTGCTTTTTGTCCGTGGTGAGGTTGATCTCCTCCGGAATCCAGAAGTTGTTCATCGCCTGGCGATACCAGGGGGAGACCCATTGATACTTCAGGTTGTTGAAGTCGTTGAGGTTGGTGGTGTTGCCGCCGATCATCCGGCGCAGCCGCACCTGGGTGTCGCCCTGAGGGTTAAACAAGGGCTTTTTGGTCATCTGGCTCATGGTCCCGCTCCTCCTTTTTGGCTTCACGCAGCTTTCTGTTTTGAAAAAGGATGCAGCCAGGCATCGCTCTTGCAAAGAGCATAGCACGATGCGCGGGGCGGAGCAATCAGGCGGCCGGCTTTTCACGCCCCGGCATAAACCACAGCCGGATGACCCAGGCGCCAAAGAGGAAGCAGCCGGTTAACAGGATAAAGACAAAGTCCTTAAGCATCTCCCAGGAAACGGTGTGAAAGCCCTTGATGAGCAGGTGCCCCGCCAGCCAGGAAAGGGGCAGCCCCAAAAGCATCCGGATCACCCGGCGCGCCTTCTCTTTCTTGCGGAAAATAAGCAGCAGAAGCCCCAGAATCAGCGCCAGTCCCAGGGCCAATACCAGGTAATAGGCCAGCGCCAGCCGGGGCATCGTCCAGCGCCCGCCGTTTGGATTGGGGTCAGGGCCAAACACCAGCCTGTCCTCCCGGCCCGGCTCCAGGTAGAAAACCACCGCCCGGCTGTCCGGATCAAGGCTTTCAGTCAGCTTAAGCTCTCCCTGCCCTCCGGTCCTGTCAAAGGGATAGGAGAACACCTCCAGGTCAAAGGTCTGAAGGCCCGGATCCTCCTGCGAAGCCCAAGGGAATGGAATCAGGCGGGCCCGATACCCCCGCCGCACCGTGACCACCAGGCTGTCCCCCTGCTGATGAATCTCAAACAGCCCCTCCTGATAGGGCGCGAATTGGGGAGAGGTAAGGGCGGAAAGAGCCGCGGCAGCAAAGGCCAGCACCAAAAACATGGCCAAAAGCCCCGTTAACAGGCGGCGTTTTTTGATTTGCCGGCTGATCTTTTCAAGCGGCAGGGCGGCCTGCTGCGCAGCCGGAAGGTTCGCCTGAAGTTCCTTTAGCGTCTCAGAGCAGGCGGGGCAGTCCTTCAGGTGCTCTTCCACCAGCTCCCGGCTTTCGGGGCTGGCCAGCCCCTCCGCGTACAGGGGCAAAAGGTCCTTAATGATATCGCAGTTCATGTTTCCTCCTCATAGATGTCTTTGATCATCCTGCGCGCCCGGTGATAGACCACACAGGCCCAGTTGGCGCTTTTGCCAAACAGCCCGCCGATGGCCCCGAAGGGCATCTCCCCCCAGACCCGCAGCGCGAACACCTGGCGGTAGGGCTCCTTGATGCCTGCGGCAATGGCGGCAAGGCTTCTGGCCTCCTCCCGGTCAAAAAGAGGGCCCAGGGCGTCCTCCGCCTCCGGCTCCGGCAGCCCTTCAAGGGGCCTCAGGCGCTTTTGCTTCCGCAGGTGGCTTAAGTAAAGGTTCCGGGTGATCTGGCACAGCCAGACCCTCAGCTGGCTCTGGCCCCGGAAGCCCTCCAGGACGTCCATGGCTTTTAGAAAGGTTTCACTGGTCAAATCCAGCGCCAGCTCCCGGTTTCCCGCCAGCTTCAGCGCATAGCGGTAAACATCCTGGAAATAGGCCTGATAGACCGCGCCGATCTCCCGCAAAGCCTCACCCCTTCCTTAACCATAAGACGCGCGAAAAATGGAAACATGACAAAGAGGACGCTTTTGGCCCCTTCCGGCGTGGTACAATCCCCTAAGACAAATGAAGGGAGACCAAAGGATGCCAAGTAAACGCTGTGAGATCCTCTGTGTGGGCACGGAACTGCTGCTGGGGGACATTCTCAACACCAACGCCCGCTTCCTGGCGCAGGAAGTCTCCCAGCTGGGGCTTGATCTCTACTACCAGACGGTGGTGGGCGATAACGAGCGCCGCCTGGAGGAGGCGGTGCGCCTGGCCCTGTCCCGCAGCGATTTTCTGCTGATCACAGGCGGCCTGGGGCCCACTTCTGATGACATCACCAAGGAGGTGGTGGCCCGGGTGTATGACCGGCCCCTGGTGATGCACGCCCCCAGCCTCACAGCGCTTCAGGCCTTTTATGACACCGTCAGGCGCCCCATGCCCAAAAACAACCAGCGCCAGGCCCTGGCGCCTGAGGGCGCCCTGGTGCTTGAAAACCCCCAGGGCACCGCCCCCGGCTATATCCTGGAGGATCCGCCCGGCCCCACCGCTATCCTGCTGCCGGGGCCTCCCCGGGAGGTGAAGGCCATGTTCAAAGCCCATGTGGCCCCCTATCTGCGCCGGTTTTCAAAGGGGCTGCTCCTCTCCCGCATGGTGCGGGTGATCGGGCTTGGGGAATCCCGCATGGCGGAGATGCTGGAGGACCTGATTGTGGAAGGCGTCAACCCCACCCTGGCCCCCTACGCCCGGGAAGGGGAGGCCTTTGTGCGCGTCACCGCCCGGGGAGACAGCCCGGAGGAGGCCCGCCGCCTCACCCAGCCGGTGGTGGAGGAAATTCTCCGCCGCCTGGGCCGGCATGTGTATGGCGTGGATATAGACAGCCTGGAGGAGGCGCTTTCAGCGCTGCTGAAAAAAACCGGGCTTAAGCTTGCCGTCGCGGAGGCGGGCACGGCGGGGCTGGCGGCCTTCCGCCTGCTGGCCTTGCCCGAGGCTAAAGGGCAGATGGCTCCCTGCCTGAGCGGGGAAAGCCTCAGCGATATAAAAACCCTGCTGGAGCCGGATGGTGAAGCCCTCCCCCCGGCCCCCGAGGCGGCCTGCGCCGCCCTGGCGGGCGGCGTCGGCGACACAGTGGCTGAGGTGGTCCTCGAGCAGCCCGAGCGACACGTTCACGCCCACCGCCACGCGCATCGCGGCGCCGGCGAGCAGCGGCAGGTCCCGCCGCAGCAGGGTGCCGCGCGTCGTCACGGAGAAGGGCGTCCGCCCGTCGGCGAACGCGGCGACCTCGACCAAGCCGTTCTTGGAGATCCGGTTGGCGAACATCTCGCCCCTCGCTGCATCGAGGAGACGTGCGGGATCGGACAAGAGATCATTGAGCGGGGCCACCAACACCGGACAGTGCTCGATGGGCACGAGGGTGTTGCTCAGCCGGCCGAGAAAGCCGACCTGCTTGGCACGCAGGTCGACGAAGAAGCGGGCGCGGCTGCGGTACCCCCAGCCGCTGTGCGTCGCCTGCTCCTCAAGGTCATAGGAGCCTTGCTTGACACCTCCGGTGCGTTCGAGGGCGTCTGCGACGATCGCCTCCTTCAGCTGAGCTTGGTAGGCGTCTTCGGCATACTGGAAGTCACAGCCACCGCAGATGCCCCAATAGGGGCAGGGGGGGATGATGCGCCTCGGGTTTGCCTCAACTATCCTTGTCGCCCGGGCCATGAGGTAGGAGGCGTGCTCCCGCTCGATGGCCACCTCGACGATCTCGCCGGGCAGGACCTCCGAGACCAAGGCCTGCTTGCCCTCAGGGGTGAGGGCAAGACCACGGCCTTGGGAGACGAGCCGCTCAATGCTGAGCGGCATCGACGAACTCCTTGATGTAGCCATTGACGATGCCCATCGCCCCATCCCAGAAGCGGTGGTCGGCCAGGTCGATGGAGGCCAAGGAGGCTACATCACGCACATTGCGGCTTCCCGTGGCCTCGAGGATCTTCGTGTACTGGTCGAAGAAGGCGGGGCCCTGCTCCTGGGCCTGGGCGAAGAGGCCGAGGGCGAAGAGCAGGCCGAAGGCGTACGGGTAGTTGTAGAAGGAGAACCCACAGCTGTAGTAGTGGCTCTTGGCCGCCCACATGTACGGATGGTAGAGAGACAAGCCATCCCCGTAGGTACGCTTCTGGGCGTCCTCCATCAGGGCGCAGAATTCAGCGGCGCTGAGCTCTCCCGCCCCTCGTTTCTCGAAGACGGCGCTCTCGAAGTAGAAGCGGCTGAGGATGTCCACGCAGACCTGGGTGGAATCCTGCAGGAAGTGCTCGACGAGCGTGATGCGGCCCTGTTGGTCGCTCGCCTTGAGCGCCCCCTGGAAGATCAACTGCTCACTGAAGATCGAGGCGGTCTCAGCGAGCGGCATCGGGTAGTCTCTCAGCAGGAACGGTTTGTCCAAGACCACCGAATCGTGCCAGGCGTGACCCAGCTCATGGGCCAAGGTCGACACCGCGCCGAAGGAGCCGTCGAAGTTGGAGAGGACCCGGCTCTCCTTGGCCAGGGGGAAGGAGGTATCGTAGGCTCCCCCGACCTTGCCCGGCTTGCTGTAGGCATCGATCCAACCGTTCTTGAAGGCGTGGTCGGCAAAGGCGGCCATCGCCGGCGAGAAGGTTGAGAACTGCGTGACAATGAAGGCGTGGGCCTCCTCGTAGGAGTAGGTGCGCGCACTCTCCCCCACTGGGGCGAAGAGATCATAGAAGGTGAGGCTCTCAAGGCCCAGGTGGGTGGCCTTCGCCTTCAGGTAGGCCCGGAATTGGGGCAGGTTCGTCTCGATGGAGGTGATGAGGGCCGAAAGAATCTCGCGGTCCATGCGCGAAGAGGCGAGGGAGCGGTCGAGCGGAGAGTCCCACTTCCTCCGCTTGGAGAGGGTGAGGGTGGTGCCGGTCACCCCGTTGAGGGCACTGGCGAAGGGAATCTTGTAGGCTTCGAAGAGGCGGACCTCGCTCTCATAGGCGCGACGGCGGACTGCACGATCCTTGTCGCTGGCCATGTTGCGCAGCTCCACGACGGTCTTGGGCCCCTCCTCCCCCCACTCGGTGCTGATGGCCGACCCCATTGCCTGTTGCAGACGGCTGAAGGCGTCGCCGCCGCTGCGTGCGAGGTCGGCGGCCAGATCCTCCATCTCCGGGCTCATCAGATGGCGCTGTTGCTCCAAGAGCTCGCTGAGGGGGAACCGGTAGGCTGCGAGGTCCGACCCCTCTGCGGTGCGCCGAGCGATCTCCTCTGCTCGGGTGGCAAGGAAATTCATCAAGGTGACGTTGGCCTTCTCCACCGTGAGGGAGACCTCCTCAGCCTGGCTGATCGCTCGTAGTGCGACCTCATTTGCGGTGTTGAGGGTCAATACCGCCGAGGCATATGCGTACAGGTTGACATAGCGGTCCAAGACAGCTTGGTAGCGGTCGATGACCTCGTTGAGCTCACACCCCTCCCGGCCCAGGTACGCCTCGAGGCCTTCGGCCTCTCTTCTGACGGTGGCCAGATCCGAGACAAATTCACTGCTCTCGAGGCCCGGATAGATGGGATTCAAATCCCACTCTGATCGAATCTTCATCTTCATGACTCCTATAGATCCAGATTATATTCGGCGATCTTGTTGATCAATGTCCGTCTGCTGATGCCCAGCTCCTCGGCCGCCCGGGTCCGGTTTCCCTCCCAGCGGTGGAGGGCCCGTACGATGGCCTCGGCCTCCAGCTCCTTGAGCGAGTGCGGCTGACCGCTTCTCACCGTCTCCTCCCTCTCACCGCTGCCGGCAAGCGGGACGGAACCACGCAGGTCGAGTTCATCGCTTTGAATCACCTCGCCGTTGGCGAAGATCACGGCTCGCTCGAGGATGTTCTCCAGCTCCCGTACGTTGCCGAAGAAGTCGTGCTGGCAGAGCAGCTCGAGCGCCTCCGGCGAGAGGCCGACGACCCGGTGCCCCATCTCGGCGCGCAGGCGTTTGAGGATCCCCGCGGCGAGGATGGGGATATCCTCCCGTCGCTGCCTGAGCGGCGGGATGACGATGCGCACCACGTTGAGGCGATAGAAGAGATCCTCGCGGAACGCTCCGCTCTGCACCCGCTCCTCGAGGTTCTTGTTCGTCGCGGCGATGATCCGGGCGTTGATGGGCATCGCCGTCGTCCCCCCGAGGCGGGTGATGCGTTTCTCCTGCAACACGCGCAGGATCTTCACCTGGAGGGAGAGCGGCATATCGCCGATCTCATCGAGAAAGAGCGTGCCTCCGCTCGCCAGTTCGAACATCCCGGTCTTTCGGCTCACCGCACCGGTGAAGGCGCCCTTCTCGTAGCCGAAGAGCTCGCTCTCCAAGAGGTTTTCCGGCACCCCGCCGATGTTGATGGCGACGAATGGGCCGCTGCTCTGGGTGCTCGAGCGGTGGATCTCCCGGGCGACGACCTCCTTGCCGGTACCGCTCTCCCCGGTGATGAGGACGATGGAGGAGGTGTCGCTGATCCGGTTGATGATCTCCTTGATCCGCTTGATGGCGGGGCTCTCCCCGACGAAGACCGGTCCCCCATCGTCAGTTCTGAGCCGGCTCTCGCTCTCCACCACGTTGCGCAGCTGCTGGGCATCGACGAGCTTCTTGAGGCGGATGACCAGCTCCTCGGGGTCGAACGGCTTGACGATGTAGTCCTGTGCACCCTCCTTGAGGGCGGTGACGGCGTCGTTGATCTCCCCGTGGGCGCTGATCATGATGATCGGCATCCGGAAGCCCTCACTGCGGATCCAGGTGATGAGCGACAGGCCGTCCATGCCCGGCATCTTCAGGTCTACGAGGCAGGCGTCGTAGTGGTCCTCGCTGAGCATCCGTTGGGCGGAGAGCCCGTTCTCGGCGCAGTCGCTGTCGATGCCGTCCAAGCTGAGGTAGCGGTGCATCAATTCACGGATATTGGGTTCATCGTCGACGATCAAAATTTTCATGGTGTCTCCTTTGCGCCCTTCTTCACCGGATGGATGCTCCGACTCAGCGTCACCTCGGCCACCGTCCCCCCACCCTCGCGCCGGTAGAGGCGCAGGTTGCCGCCGCGGGCCTTGACGAATTGACGGGAGATGGAGAGCCCGATGCCCGAACCGTGGATCTTGGTGGTGAAGAAGGGGTCGAAGATCTTGCGCAGCTCCGTCGGCGGGATCCCCTCTCCTCGGTCCATGATGAAGACGTGCAGGAGGTTGCGCTTGCCGCTCGTGATCTTCACCTCCACTTGGGGATCTCCCTCCCCGGCGCTCTCCACGGCGTTCTTCAACAGGTTCTCGAAGACCGACCGGGCCCGGTCCTCATCGAAGGTGATGGTGTAGTGCTTCTCACTGGAGAATGCGATGGGCTTGTCAAAGCACTTGATCAGGGAGAGCAGGAGTTCGTTGAGATCCACCTGGACGGGGTTTCCCAGCGGATTGCGCAAAAAATCGCTCACCTTGTTGGTCAGTTGCGTGAGACGGTTGAGCTCTTGGTCGATGACGATGAGGTCAGTGTCATACTCGCTGGGCAACGTCTTCTTCAGGAGGGCCAACTGAATGGTGATGGCGCTCAGCGGATTCTTGATCTCATGGGTCAGCGTCCGCGCCGCTTGGCCGAGATTGACCAAGCTCTCCTGTTTGGCGATGGTCTCCCGGTAGCGCCGGTTGGAGCGGTAGATGTTCAGCACCAAGAGGAAGAGGCCTATGAGGACCAAGGACGAGCTGATGCCGATGGCCCCGATGATCACCAGGCGCTGGTGGTACTCCTCGCCGTCGAAGATGAGGTAGAGGACATCGGGAAAGTCGATGGGAGTGGGCAAGAGCCCACTCTCGGTGAGGGTGAGCTGGCCGGTGTCCAAGAGGATCGTCAGACGGCTGAAGCGGATGTACTCGATCATCTTGGTGGCACGGTTGTACGTCGCCACCCCGGTGTTTGGATTCGACTTGTTGATGAGCTCCATGGAGGAGGAGAAGCGGTCGAGCGGGATGGTCATCGGGACGTTGCCGAGGCTCAGCACCCGCCTGCCCATCGAGCTGTACACGCCGATGCCGCTCACGTTCTCCTCGGCCATCGTCTTCTGCGCCTTGTTGGTGGAGTCCTGCAAGGCGAGGAAGACGGAGTTGAAGGCCCGCTCGGCTTCGCTCTGCATCCGCAGCTGCTCCCGCTCGATGAGGGCGGTGGTGAGGAAGATCACGAGGGAGACGAGCAGGAGGAAGGCCACAGCGAGGCTGGTGATGACAATGTACGGTTCCCTTGCATCACCGATCATCCATCGATTGCGCTTCTTCTCCAATGATCGATCCCCCGTTTGGGTTACTCGTAGTTCAATGCCTCGATCGGGTCAAGCCGGGAGGCTTTCATCGCGGGATACCAGCCGAAGAAGATTCCGACGAACATCGAGAAACCCATGGCAAGTATGAACGAGGTATACGATAAATGCAACGACCAGTCGAGCATGTTGGTCGCCGCATAACTGATCAGGGACCCGAGGGCGATGCCCAACAACCCCCCGAGCACCGTCAGGGTCAGCGCCTCCACGAGGAACTGGCCACGGATGACATTGGGGCTTGCCCCGAGCGCCTTGCGGACCCCGATCTCCTTGGTACGTTCGGCCACCGAGACCAGCATGATGTTCATGATGCCGATGCCCCCGACCAAGAGGCTGATGGCCGCGATGAGGGCAAGGAAGGAGCTGAAGGTACCGGTGATCTGCTCGGCCATCTCGGCAAGCGAGGCGGGGCTGAAGATGCTGTATCCATCGGTACCGACGATGTTGTCCAGGTATTCGGTGATGTCGTCACTGACGGCGATGGTGTCGTACCCATCGGCGACCTTGACGGTGTAGGAGCCGACCCCACTGGTGCGGATGAAGCGCTGGCTATAGGTGTTGTACGGGATGAAGACGGTATTGTTGAAGGAGAGCGACAAGGAGGCATCCTTGCTCTCCAGCACCCCGACGACCAGATAGCTCTTCGCCTGGTTTCGAAAGAGGCTCACATATTGGCCCACCACCACCTGGTCGGGGAAGAGCTCCTCGGCGATGGAGGATCCAAGGACGATGACCTGCCTGCGGTTGATGTTGTCGATCGCGCTGAAGAACTCCCCCTCGGAGAATTCAAGGTTCAGCGCCGAGCCGTAGGTGCTGAGCACCCCCGCAACCGAGGCGTTCATGGACTCCTTCCCATTGCGGATCCGGGCGTTGGAGCTGTTCTGTGGCAAGACGGCTTGAATGCCTTCGACATCACTCTTGAGCATGTCGGAGAACGCTTCATCGAAGATACCGGTCGAGCGCTGCCCTGATGCGGGGTAGATGGAGACCATGTCGAGGCCCCCGATCGCGATCGATTCGGTGATGGACTTCGAGGCGCTTTCGCCGATGGTGAGGATCGCGACGACAGAGGCGACCCCGATGATGATGCCCAAGAGGCTGAGGGCGGTGCGCATCTTCGATCCGCGCATGGCGTTGAAGGCGAGTTTGATGTTTTCGAGGAGCATGCTAGGCCTCCACCTTTCCGTCCCGGAGATGGATCTGCCGGTGGCAGCGCATCCCCAGGTCGCGGTCGTGGGTGACGAGGACCACCGTCCTCCCCTCACTGTTGAGCTCTTCGAAGAGTTCCATGATCTGGTTCCCGGTCTTGGTGTCCAACGCCCCGGTGGGTTCGTCGGCGAGGAGAATCGTCGGGTTGTTCACCAGCGCCCGGGCGATGGCCACGCGTTGCTTCTGCCCACCGCTGAGCTCATTGGGACGGTGGTCCATCCGATCGGAGAGGCCGACCCGCTCCAAGGCGTGGATGGCCATTTGCTTGCGTTCGCGACTCACAACCCCTGCGTAGAGCAGTGGGGTGATGACGTTTTCCAACGCGGTGAGCTTGCCGAGGAGGTTGAACTGCTGGAAGACAAAGCCGACCTTCTGGTTCCGGATATAGGCGAGCTCGGCTTCGTTCATACCGGCGGTATTCTCACCATCGATGTCGATATAGCCACTGGTAGGGGTATCGAGACACCCGATGAGGTTCATCATCGTCGATTTGCCGCTGCCCGACGGTCCCATGATGGCGGTGAACTCACCGCGCTTGATATCTATGGAGACCCCGTCCAGCGCCTTGACGATGAACTCACCCATCAGGTAGTAGCGAGTCACATCCTCCAGCCTGATTACACTCTCTGCCATCTTAGAACATCCTCATCTGCGGTCCACCACCATTCGTCATCGCAGAAAAGACACTGTTGGTTGAGTCGGAGCGACGGACGATCAGGGTATCACCGGCCTTGACCTCTCCGCTGAGCACCTGGCTCATCCCCTCGCCGAGGTACTTCACCGTCACCGGAACCCGGATCGTGCTCCCGTCGGCAAGCTTCTTGGTCACGCTGCTGCTGCCCCGGCTGCTGGTCACCGCATTCTGGGGCACGAGGAGGATCTTCGTCTCTCCCTCACTGGTGATGCTGCCCTCGAAGGTGTAGCCGGGGGCGACGGTGGCCGGAGGAGCGGGAATCTTCAACTCCACGTCCATGACCCCGATGCCCTGGTTGGTGTAGCGCCCGATCATGGGGATGTATTCGACCACCGCATCGATGGAGGATTCAGGGAAGGAGTCGAAGTAGAGCACGGCCTTCTGGCCAAGCTCAACATACTGCATGTCGATCTCGTCGATCTCGATGGTGGCTTTCAGCGTCGAGCGGTCGATGATCGTCATCGCCGTGGAGCCGGCGTCGAAGTAATCGCCGACGTTGACGTTGACGGCGGCGACCACCCCGTCGAAGTTGGCGTAGGCCTTGGTGTAATCGAGCTTCTTGCGCGCCGACTCGAGCCGCATCTCCGTAAGCTCCCGCTCCCGTTCACTGCCGGTGAGGATGATGCGCTCAAGATCGGCCTCCAGGCTGGCTACGTTGTAGAGCTGGTCGGCGTTGTCTATGGCGATGAGGACATCGCCCTTCTGTACCCGGTCCCCTTCCTTGACGAAGACGTCGGTGACCGTGCCGGTGGCGCGGAGGATCACCTTCTGGATATCGTTGGGCTCGACGTAGCCGGAGAGGTCGATGGTGGTGGTGAAGATCGATTCGGTGACTTGCGCCTCGACCTCCCTCACTGCGCCGATGAGCGTTTTCTTCTCAGCCCAGGGGAAGCGTCCATTCTCCTTGTAGAAGTTGTAGAGGAAGAGCCCCACTCCGATGAGGGCGACCACCACCACGATGGTGATGACCCGCTTGATGCGCTGGCGGCGCAGCTTCTTTCTCATTTGATTCCGTACTTGGTTTTCACTCTTGTTCTCGCTCATGAAAATTCTTCCTTATAGGTGGAGGCTCTTGATTTGATTTTCCAGTTTCAATCCTTCCAGCAAGCTGGAGTTCAATGAATACACATCCAGGTCGACATCAAACTGGGCGTCTTCGACCTGTCGGGCGGTGGCAAGGCCCCGCGCAAAGAGATCCTGCTGCTGCTGAAGGGTCTCCTGGTTATAGGCGATGGTCTGGAGCAGCAGCGAGTAGTTCATCAGATAGGAGGCGATGCTGTTCTGCAGGCTCACCACGCTCTGGTTGTACTCATCGAGCGCGGTTCGGTAGGCCAGATCGGCGGTCAAGACCGCATTCTCCGTCTGTTGATACTTCAAGCTGTCGCTATAGGAGCTGGGGTTGTTCGACCAGGAACCACCGATGGTCAGCGAAGGGGAGAAGGTATTATCTTCAAAATCATAGGATGCGCTCACGCTGCCGGAGATTGAATACCGCTTGCTGGTGGGGCCGAAGGAGGCAGAACCTTTTACCGTGAGGTCGTTTCCATACACCGTCTCATTCTTCAGATTGATCGATTTTGATGACGCATACCCTACGCTTCCCCCCAAGCCGAGGCTCGTATTGGTGTACTTGGCTTTCTCCAGGGCGAGATCTTCTTTTGCCAGGTCGAGCGCCAGGCTCTTGAGCGTGAGGGCGCTGTTCTTCTTCGCATCGGCTTCGAAGAGGAGGTTTGGCTCGGGGATCTCGTCCACCCCCTCCCAGTCGAAACCAGCGAGGTTCTTGAACTGCCTGAGGTAGAGGTCGCGCGCTGCATTGAGCGCCTCGAGGGTGGTCTCCTTGCTCTGGATAGCTTGTTCACTGGCCCGGTGGACAAGACTGCCCTCCTTGACCAACTTGAGGGTGAGATTTTGTTCGAGGGTTCGCTTCAAGTCGGCGAGCTCTTTCTCCGTCTTCTTTATGCTCTTCTCGTTGTCCAAGATGGTGGAGATTTGGGAGTACAGATTGGTGGTGAAGTTCACCCGGCTCGTTTCATAGGTGGAGGTGGCCAAAACCTCGGTCTGCCGATTACTCAAGCTCTTGCGGTTGTCGGTGGTCAGGCCGTAGGTGATGGTGTGGCTTGCCCCGACCGAGGGTGAGACCGAATAGGTATTGTCTGATGTCTTGTAGGAGATTCCACCAGTTGAGATCTTGATGGCGGTGTTGCCATCATTGGGAAGGGAGATGGTGGCAGCCACCCCGCTGGAAGAGAGGAGCGTCGAGGATTTGTCGAAGTCCACGGTGGTTGTCAGATCTCCACTGACCGTGACTCCCACCCCATCCTCTGCCTGGTTCAGGCCGATCTTCAGCACGGTATCTCGCTTGGTGAGTTCCAGATCCTGCATCCGCGGGCTCTCGGTGAGAGCCTTCTCCACGACAACAGAGAGCGGGAGGGCGGAGAGAGGGAACATGATGAGGCTTGCCAGTAGTATCACGGCAAGGCTCCGTATCCGAACATGGTGCATCATCTACACTCCTATTTTGGCGTTGATATCGTCTCAACTATCGTATGAATGGGTAAAAAGAAGCAAGGGAAGGCGGAGTAACTCCATACAATCTACAAAAGTCTGAGCCCACCGTCCACCACCAGCTCTTCCCCGGTGATAAAGGGGGATTCGAGCAGGAACTTGATGGTGCGCTCGATGTCGGCGGGTTCTCCGGTATGGGAGACCGGCAGCGCTTCCCGCATCCGTGCAAAATATGCTCCATCGGTTGTATTGGAGAGCACGGGACCGGGGGAGATGGCGTTGACCCGCACCGTCGGGGCAAGGGCGACGGCGAGGGCTCTCGTCTGGGCCAAGAGCGCTCCCTTGGCGGTGTAATAGGCAGGCCGTGAGGCCTTCGGGCAGGCCAGGGTCGCATCACAGATGTTGATGATCGTCCCGCTCCTCTCCTCTTCCCTCAGGTGTGTGTACAGCGCCTGGGAGAGGAAGAAGGGGGCGCTGTTGTGGAGGGCCATCACCGACTCAAAGGCATCGATGGTGATCTCCTCGATCGGAAGCGCATCGAATGAGGAGGCGTTGTTGACCAGGTGATCGACGCGGCCGAAGAGGGCGAGCGCCCGGCCGAAGAGATCGGGAATGCCGCGCACATCGCTCAGGTCGCCTTCGACTATCTTACATAAGAGGTGGTGTGCCTCGAGGGAGCGCATGAGCGCCTCTGAGCCTTCGCCCATTCGCTTCGTATGGATGATGACGGCATACCCTTCTGTGGCCAAGAAGCGGGCGATGTGGGCTCCAAGGCGCTGTGAGGCACCGGTGATCATGACGACTTCAGTCTGCTGCTCCATAGGGTACATGATATCGTGCGTGTTGCCGAATGACAATTGAGAGGGTATATTGGGGGTGCATGGACATCACATGCTCACCCTGATCCCAAGGAATACAACATGGCAAAAGACAATAAAGATTGGAAAGACTCCTTCAAGAAGAAGCTGGACGTTGAGCCCGGCGTCCACCTCAACGAGGGTGGAGGCAAGAACCAGAAGCGCTTCACCTTCTCATTCTGGTACTTCTTCATCATCATCATTCTCTTCATGATGTTGAACTCATTCATGGGCAAGAACCAGAGCAACGTTCACTCCGTCGATTATACCCAATTCAAACAGTTGATCGAGAAGGGGGCCATCAAGCGGGTGGCCATCGAGGAGGAGAAGCTGATCGGCTACTCCTTCAGCCGAGAGAGCCTCTCCAGCGACGCCCGTTCCATCACCTCGGACGATGCATTGGGGCTGCAGTCCTACACCACCTATAAGGTGGACGACCCCTCCCTCATCCCCCTGATGGACTCGAGTGGGGTGGAGTACTATGCCACCGCGCCGGCCAAGCCGAGCCTGCTGTCGACGCTGCTCGGCTACGCCCTCCCCTTCATCTTCATCATCCTCATCTGGCGCTTCGTCTTCTCCAAGATGGGCGGAGGCGGCCAAGGGGTGCTCTCCTTCAACCAGAACAAGGCGAAGATCGTCGCCGAAGGGGATACCGGCATCCGCTTCGCCGACGTCGCCGGCGCCGATGAATCGAAGTATGAGCTCGAGGAGGTCGTCGACTTCTTGAAGAATCCGACCAAGTACACCGAGATCGGCGGCAAGATCCCCAAGGGCGTCCTCCTCGTCGGACCTCCGGGAACCGGTAAGACCCTGCTGGCGAAGGCGGTCGCCGGTGAGAGCGGGGTCCCCTTCTTCAAGATGAGCGGCGCCGACTTCGTCGAGATGTTCGTCGGTGTCGGGGCGGCGAGGGTCCGCGACCTCTTCCGCCAGGCGCGGGAGAACTCCCCCTGCATCATCTTCATCGATGAGATCGACGCCATCGGGCGTTCGCGCGTCGCCGCCGGCATCGGGGGCAATGATGAGCGTGAACAGACCCTCAACCAGCTCCTCGTCGAGATGGACGGCTTCGATTCACGGACGGGGGTCATCATCCTCGCGGCGACCAACCGCCCCGAGATCCTCGACCCGGCGCTCCTGCGCCCCGGTCGCTTCGACCGCCAGGTCCTCATCGACAAGCCCGACCTCGAAGGCAGGTACGAGATCCTCAAGATCCATACCCGCAACATCAAGCTCGGTGACGACGTGGATCTGAAGAAGATCGCCCAGGGAGCCGCCGGCCTCGCCGGAGCCGACTTGGCCAACATCGCCAACGAAGCCGCCCTCATGGCGGTGCGCGCTGAGCGCAAGACCGTCAGCCAGGTGGACTTCGAGGAGGCCATCGAGAAGTCGGTGGCGGGCCTTGAGCGCAAGAGCCGGATCCTCAACGAGAAGGAGCGGACCCGCGTCGCCTACCACGAGACCGGGCACGCCCTGACCGCCTACCTCACAGAAGGCGCCGAGCCGGTGAGCAAGATCTCCATCATCCCCCGTGGCCTCGGGGCCCTGGGCTATACGCTCCAGTACCCCACCGAGGACCGCTTCCTCCTCAGTGAGGCCGAGCTCTTGGGCAACATCGACACGCTGCTCGGAGGACGGGCCGCCGAGGAGGTGGTCTTCGGCGAGATTTCCACCGGGGCGGGCAACGACATCAGTCGGGCAAGCGATCTGGTGCGGCGGATGATCACGGAGTTCGGCATGAGCGAGCGCTACCGCAACATCACCCTGCCGACCACGCAAAGCGGCATCGCCGGAATAGCCGGGGGCCGTGAATACTCGGAGAAAGCCCAGGAGTACATCGACTGCGAGACCGCTCGAATCGTCGGTGAGCGCTACGACCTGGTCAAGGGGAACCTGAAGAAGAATGAGAAGGCGCTGACCACCATCGCCGAGCACCTGCTCGAGCACGAGGTCATCAGCGGAGACGACTTCCACACCCTTGCAAAAAAAGAGGTCATTGGCTAATCTGAGCCCCTATGATCATCACCGAAATTTCCAAAGCGGAACTCATACAACACCTTGCCTCCCTTCCCGATGACGGAAGGGAGGTATTTCTCCTCCATGATGGGCAGGTCAGGCTCACCGCCATCGCGGCGACGACGCTGATCAACCAGATGCGCGCCAACCACGATCTCGGCCTCCTGGAGACCTATGTCCTTGGTCAGGCGTACCTGAGTGCCGGCATCTTGGCCAGCACGGTGAAGGAACGTGACCGCGTCCAGCTGAACATCGAGTGCGGTGGCCCCATCGCCGGCGTCTACACTGAGGCGTGGGCGAACGGGGCGGTGCGCGGCTATCTGAAGCACAACCCCATCCCGCTGGAGAAGCCGTTGGAGAGCCTGGACCTCAATGAGCTCTACGGCCCCGGTTTTTTGACCATCACCCGGATCCTCGAGGGGCGCAAACAGCCGTTCAGCGGCCAGGTGATGATGCAGTACGGGGACCTAGCCAAGGACCTGGCCTTCTACTTCAGCCAGTCCGAGCAGACACCGACGCTCATCATCCTCTCGATCCACTTCGACCAACAGGGCAACGTCGATGGCAGCGGGGCGATCTTCATCCAGGCGATGCCCGGCTGTGATGAGGAGACCCTCGCCCAGCTCGAAGATCTCAGCGCCACCCTCCCCTCCCTCGGCTCCTCCCTTGCCTCGGGAGAGAGCGTCAAACACTTCGTCGAGGCGCACTACGCCCCCTTCGGTGTACAGTATCTGGAGCGGCAGGAGGTGACCTTCTCGTGCCCCTGTTCACGAGGGCAGTACGAGACCTACCTTGCCCAATTGGATGAGGCTGAACAGGACGACATCCTCGCCCATGGCCCCTTTCCCCTCGAGCTGGTCTGCCTGAACTGCAACACCCACTACCACTTCAGCGAAGATGCGCTGAAGACGCTCTTCGAGCGTGGAGAGTAACGAGCCATGATCTTCTTTGCCACCAGCGCCCTGCACATGACCGACATCATCGAAGAAGAGGCCCGCCAAGCAGGAGCCTCCGCCATCAAGGCGGTAAGCGGCGGGGTCGAGTTCGAAGCCGACCTCGCGGCCGCCTACCGCTTCTGCCTCTCCAGCCGTACCTCCACCCGCCTCCTCCTCGGCCTCTGGCAGGATGATGACATCCAGAGCGCTGACGAGCTCTACGAGGCCTCGGTGGTGCTGCCGTGGGAGGAGTGGGTCAACCCCGACGTAAGCTTCTCCATCACCCATACGGTGAAGAACTGCCCCTACCTGCGCAACAGCAAGTTCGGCGCCATCCGCCTCAAGGACGCCATCGTCGATCGCTGTCGAGCGCACTTCGACGGAGCGCGCCCCGAGGTCGACACCGAGGAGAGCGACATCATCTTCCACCTCCACATCGAGGAGGATCGGGTCAGTTGGTTCGTCGACTTCTCCGGACGTGCCCTCCACCGGCGCGGCTACCGCGACGAGCAGACCGAAGCGGTGATGAGCGAATATGTGGCCAGCGCCCTGATCTACCGCAGCGAGTGGTACAAGGCGATGGTGAGGGACGGGAGGGCCGGTGTCCTCATCGATCCCTTCTGTGGCTCGGGCACCATCGCCATCGAGGCGGCGCTCTGGGCCGCTGACCGTGCCCCCGGCCTCGTCAAGGCGAGGAACTTCGCCTTCCTCTTCCTCCCGATCCACGACCCGGATCTCTACGAACAAGTGGTCCAGGAAGCAATGGAGCGTGAGGCGGCGGCCAAGGATCGGACGATCAGCATCTACGGTTGGGACAACGACCCCAAGGCCATCGCCATCGCAAAGCGGGCCGCCGAGGAGGCCGGCGTCGAAGACCTGATCGACTTCAGGGTCAAGGAGTTCAGGGAGATCGGCGAGGATGATGTCCCGCTTGAGGCGGGCTACATCATCACCGATCCCCCCTACGGCATCCGCCTCGAGGGCAATCTCATCGACCTCTATCGCACGATGAGCGACATCTGGCAGCAGTACTTCGGTGGGTGGCACATCACCGTGATGTGCGGGAACCCCGAGCTCTTGGAGTACATCGACATGAAGAGCGACCGGACCAATACGCTCAACAGCGGAGGCATCGCCTGCCAGGTCGCCCACTACCGTGTCTTCACCGAGGAGGAGCGGGCCTTGCTCACCCTCCGCGCCCAAGAGGCACGCGCTGCCCGCTTGGCCCAACCGCTGAGCGAAGATGCCCAGGGGCTCTACAACCGCTTGATGAAGAACCTTGAGGGGCTCGGAGGCGAGATGGAACGGCAGGGGGTGACCAACTGGCGCCTCTATGACCGCGAACTCGGCCAATACAACGCCTCCATCGACCTCTATGGGGATCGATGGGTGGTCATCTATGAGTATGAGGCGCCTGAGTCGGTCAGCGACCAGCTCATCGAGCTGCACCGCGAGGAGATGCTCGATGCCACCGAGCGGGCCACCGGGGTGGACCGTGAGCGGATCTTCGTCAAGATTCGGCGCCGGCAGAAAGGGCTCGACCAGTACGAGAAGCTTGCCAACAGCGACCGCTTCTTCATCATCGATGAGAACGGGGCGCGCTATCTGGTGAACTTCGTCGACTACCTCGATACCGGCATCTTCCTCGACCACCGCCCCGTCCGCTCCTTGATCGCCACGATGAGCGAGGGCAAGCGCTTCTTGAACCTCTTCTGCTACACCGGCACCGCCACCGTCCAAGCGGCCAAGGGCGGAGCCATCTCAACGGCAAGCGTCGACACCTCGTCCACCTACCTCAACTGGGCCGAGAAGAACATGCGCCTCAACGGCTTCGGCGGCATGAACCACTTCTACTACCAGAGCGATGTGATGGACTTCCTCTATCAGACCTTTGATCGCTACGATGTGATCTTCTGCGACCCGCCCACCTTCTCAAACGGCACCGGGCGCGAACACTTCGATGTCGGGCGCGACCACGCCAAGCTCATCAGGAAGTGCATGGACCACCTCGACTGGCAGGGCACCCTGATCTTCTCCACCAACTACCGTCGCTTCAACCTCGATGATTGGGTGGGAGAGCAGTACCATGTCCAGGAGATCAGCGACGAGACCATCGGCGACGACTTCAGGGGCAGCGGGAACATCCACAGCGCCTACCTCATCACCCACCGTCAGGTCATCAAGGTCGCCGCCCCCAAGCGGCCCAAGGTGGTATGGAAAGAGACCGAGGACTAGAAGCAGCGCTTTCCCTCGCTCTTGTGGCAGCTGTCACAGCGATAGCAGATCTCATGATCCATGACGGCGCCCTTGGCGAACGCATCGATGGAACCCATCGTCGTCGCGGCGATGTTGGAGAGGGCTTCCTCGGTGAGGAAGGCCTGGTGGCTGGTCACCAGCACGTTGGGCATCGAGATGAGGAGCATGAGGACATCGTCGCTGAGGATCGTGCTGCTCTGGTCCTCGTAGAAGAGCTCGGCCTCCTCCTCATAGACATCAAGGGCCGCCGAGCCGATCTTCTTGCTCCGGATCCCCTCCAAGAGCGCGTGGCTGTCGATCAAGGCGCCGCGTGAGGTGTTGATGATCACCACCCCATCCTTCATCCATGCGATGCTCTCCCGGTCGATGAGGTGGAGGCTCTCCTCGGTGAGTGGGCAGTGGAGGCTGATGATGTCACTCTCCCGGCAGAGCACCTCAAAGCTGCAGTACTCCACATCCAAGTCCGTGGCCGGGTAGGGATCATAGGCCAAGATCCTCATGCCGAACCCGCGGCAGATGTCACAGAAGACCCGCCCGATCTTGCCGGTGCCCACCACCCCGACGGTCTTGCCGGAGAGGTCGAAGCCCACCAACCCGGTGAGGCTGAAGTTGAACTCCCGGGTGCGTGCATAGCTCTTGTGGATATGGCGCACCGCACTGAGCAGGAGCGCCACGGCATGCTCGGCCACCGCATGGGGAGAGTATGCGGGGACCCGAACGATATGAATCTTCCCAAACGCCGCCTTGAAGTCGATGTTGTTGTAGCCGGCGCAGCGCATGGCGATGAGGCGTACACCGCCCTCATAGAGGGTATCGATCACACGTTCGCTGATCGTATCATTGACGAACGCACAGACCACATCGAAGCCTTGGGCAAGCGAAGCGGTCTTCTCGTTGAGCTTGGACTCAAAGTAGGTGATGGAGACCCCCATCTGCGGGGCCAACGCATCAAAGTGCGGCCGATCGTATGCCTTGGTGTCGAAGAATGCGATGGTGGTCATGACAGGGGCTCCTCTGACTGAACAGAGCCCGCAATCGCGGGCTCTGGATACGGTTGTTCTCGTGCCTTCGGTTAGAAGGAGAATCCAACAAAGAGATTGCCTTCCACGAACATCGGCAGATCCTCGAGGGGCTTGTAGTTGTTCGCGCTGAAAGCAATGCCGAATTTCCCGCTGACTCCGAGGCTGACGGTCTCGTTGAAGCGGTAGGCAAGCGATGCTTTGGCCAGTGGGCCGAAGAGCATGTTGTCGCCCGCATCGTTGGCAAACTCCGGTCCCCAGATGAAGAAGCCGCCGACTCCGAGGTCGAAGGCAACCTTTGTGGAGTGCATGTTCAGCATGACGGCCAGTGAAGCGTCGAGGGCATGGTCGAAGGTATCAAAGAGATCGGGGAACTTCAATTTCTTGGCATGCTCCCATGCAGTACCCCACCCCTCGCTTGCTTTCATGTACGGGCTATACGCCACATCGAGGTTAACGCCCAGGCCCATCACCTTGTTGAAGGTGACGAGGTTGTTGAGGTTCAATCCGAGGCCGGCTTTGATGTTGTACGGGGAGTAGGCAGCCATCTCATTGGCCAATTGGTAGTCGAAGGTACCCCCGAGGGTGATGGTCGTGTAGTAGCGGCTCTCCGGCTTGACCTTGGCAGGCTTCGCAACGGGAACCGGTATGGTCTCCGGTGCCTCCTCGGCCACTGCCTCAGGCGCCTCATCGACCACCGCCTCAGGTGCCTCGTCGAACACCTCTTCTGCAAACGATTCGTATTCGGCGTCGAGCAACGGTTCGGCCACGGAAATCGCGCTGCCACTGAAGTTGATCCCATCATAAGACTGTTGCAAATACAAGGTATGCGGCACATCCCCATCCAATCCCACCTCGGTATACGAGGTGACGAAGGAGTCCACCACCGTCCAGTTGGCCTCATCCTCTCCGTCGAGCTGATAACGGAAAGTGGTTACCATCGGATCTTCCAACATCCACTCCCAGGTGACGACCACGGGGGCGGCGAAGACAATGGCTGGTACCACGACCAAGGCGGTCAATAATGCGATGAATTTCACTCTCATAGTACATAACTCCTATTTGTAGCCACGCTTTGGCAGGCAACGATGAATGTAGACGGGCTCAGTGATACCATAATACACGCTCCATTGTAATATAACAAGTAATTCGAATAAAGGTAACTCGATCTTCCTCAACTCCCGCCAAATAAGACCGTCGTGGGCCTCCAACATCCAATCGCAGGCCGAAACCCACCCGGTTGGCTTCAATCGGTGATGGTGGCCCCCCCCTGCCCTTGCCCAAAGAGATGCGCTTCGGTAGGCTTTTGTGACATGAAGACGATCAAGAGCATCGCCCTCTTCTGTGGCAGCAGCGAGGGCAGGGATATCCGCTACCGAAGCGCGGCCGAAGAGATGGCCGACCTCTTGTATCACCACAAGGTGACGATGATCTACGGCGGGGGCAACCGCGGCTTGATGGGCATCGCCGCAGAGCGGCTCTATAGCCAGGGGGGAGAGGTCATCGCCGTGATGCCACGGCTCTTCGACCGCAGTGACGTACGCATCAAGAGCGTCGAGGCGAAGATGATCGTCACCGACACGATGCATGAGAGAAAGGCGCGCATGTATGAGATGAGTGACGCATTTGTCGCCATGGCCGGCGGTGTGGGTACCTTCGAGGAGATCCTGGAGGTCTTCACCTGGCTGCAGCTGGGCCTCCACACCAAGGCGGTGGCCTTGCTCAACACCGCGGGCTTCTACGACCCTCTCCTCACCTTCCTCCACCACGCAGGAGGAGAGGGGTTCATCAAACAGGAGCTGCTCGACGCGCTCATCGTCGACGACGACCCCGCCCGTCTCCTCAGCCGCATCGCTGTATTCTCGCCTCATCTTGGTGACAAACTCAGCTAGAGCTCGTATGCTGTGGACATGGACAGCTGGCGTTTCAAGATCCAAGAGTTCGCCTACATCGTGGTGGGCTCACTCTTCACCGCATTGGGCATCGCCCTCTTCTGCGGCCCCGCACGCATCGCCTCCGGTGGGGTGAGCGGCATCGCCATCATCATCCACCACACCATCGGCCTCGACACCGGCTTGATGATCCTCATCCTCTCGGTGCCGCTCTTTATCCTCGGCGTCGTCATCTTCGGTGCCCAGTACGGCTTCAAATCGCTGCTCGGCACGCTGCTCCTCAGCGCCTTCACCTCCTTGGTCGAGGCAACGGCCGGCGGTGGCCTCTTGGACTACACCAAGGAGCTCTCGGTCCTCCTCAGCGCGATATCGGGTGGGGCGTTGATGGGCATCGGGGTCGGCCTCGTGATGCGCAGTGGGGCAAACACCGGGGGCACCGACATCCTCGCCCAGATCCTCTCGCGGTACACCCCGCTCTCGCTCGGGACCTCTCTCTTCATCGTCGATGCACTGGTCATCGCCTCCAGCGCCTTCATCTTCGGCTTCGAGATGGCCCTCTATGCCGCCATCACCGTCTACATCACCAGTGTGACCATCGATGCCGTGCTCCTCTCCTTCGGCACGCGCTCGGCCAAGACGGTGTGGATCATCAGCGACCACCATCTGGAGATCGCCGATGCCATCATGGCCGAGCTCGGCCACGGGGTCACCCTCATCGAGGCGCAGGGGATGTACAGCAAACAGGAACGGCCGATGTTGATGAGCGTCATCGCCAACAACAAGCTGGCGTTGCTCACCTCCATCGTCCATCGTCACGACAAGAAGGCGTTCATGGTCATCGGAGAGGCGTATGAGGTCATCGGCGAAGGCTTCAAATCACTGGAGAGCGCCGCCTGGCGGGGGCGCTCCGATACCACACAAATGCGGTGATCACTTACTCCAGAGCTTCTCAGGGTAGACGCCGGAGGCGACCTTCTTGGCCAGCTCAGCCTTGACGATCGGGCGGTCCTCGCTGTACGTCATGCCGAACCAAGTGGCATCGGTGGTGTAGAAGCGCAATCGTCCCTCCCCCCGGGTGACGATGGCACTCGCCCCGTTGGGCAGGTAGCATTCGTTCTTGGCCGAGGTGACGTTGGCGTTGATGAACGCCTCCCAGTAGGAGGTGAAGCTCTCGAAGGCGGTGGGGGCGAAGCCGAAGAAGTTCATCGACACCGGCTCGCTGCCGGAGAGTTGCACCGGCCCATCCTCGCTTCGGCTGATGATCCGCTCCTCCTCGTAGCCGATCTTGGTATGCTCCTTCATGCTGACCAAATATCCGTCGTTGACTGAGCAGATCGCCCGGCTGACCGTCCCACTGCGGCTCATCGTATTGCGCAGCACATAGCCGACCATCGCATGCTCGACGCTCTCCGTCTCAATGCCACTGAGGTGCGTACCCAGGATTTGGAAGGCCTCGCGCCCGTAGTAGTCGTCAGCATTGATGACGGCGAACGGCTCGGCGATCACATCACGGGCACAGAGGAGGGCATGCACCGTTCCCCACGGCTTGGTCCGGCCCGCGGAGAGACGTTTTTGTTCGACGGTGAGCAGGTCGTCCATCCCTTGGAAGACATAGGAAGCATCGAAGTTGCGGGCGATGCGGTCCAGGTGCACCGGCCGCATGCGCGCCATCGAGACGTCGAGGAACCTGTCGCGCGGGCCGCGGGCAACAATGCCGAGGTGAAACAGCATCGGCAGGTTCAGCGATGCCGCGCGGGCATAGAGCGGCATATACTCGTCGGAGTCATAGTCATCCAGCGGCCGGATGACCTTGATGCCGCGCAGGCCGAGGTCCTTGATGCGGTCGACCGAGCGCGGTGTCTCCTCGCCCAGGCGCATGTAGCCCAGGCTGATGACGAAGCCAGACAGCGCGATGCCCGAGAGATGCAGGCCGGGGCGCCAGCGCTGCCAATAAAACACCGCCGAGATGACCGCCCAGGGCAGCAGGAACGGCCAGAACACCTGATTGAGCCGAACCGCCTCCGTGATGCCCCAGATGACGACGAGGACCATCGCGAACGCGAGCGACGGGTTCGATCGCAAGAGAAGGCCGGCAAGAAACGCGCCCCCTGCCCAGACCAGCAGGAAATCGGCGACGTTGCCGTCCATGTGGTACATCTGCGAGATGAGCATGATGCTGCCACCGAAGATGCCGACGCCGGCCAGGACCGCGGCGTGCGCGAACCCCGTCATGTTGCGCTGCGCCATGAGCACCGCGGCGACGTAGCAGCCCCAAAGCGCGGCAAGGAGCATTCCGACCCTCAGCAGCCGCGGCATCTCCTGCCAGTTGGCGGCGACGAAACTCATCACCGCAAACCCGATCAGCACGGCTGCAAGAATGGCCAGGGAATTCGCGAGCCCAAGGTGATACCCGCCCGCCGCGACCTCGCGCCGAATGGCGGCTTCTCCATCCGGCGTGACCCAACCGGCCGCGCGCCATCGTCCGAGATCGCGCTCTATTCGTTTGCGGTAGCTTCTCATGCGAGCGGGCGACCTCTCTGGCGAGTTCGATCATGACCGGGTGCGCCAACGGCCGCGTGCAACCCCGGCATGGGCCCTCCGGCTGTATCGATCCGGCTGAGCCGTAGCCGATGTTTCA
>ERZ747221.1380-NODE-1380-length-24404-cov-3.261849_pt1 | contig 24404 bp, 15 predicted proteins | sample MGYA00374949_ERZ747221 | MGnify/ENA primary metagenome ERZ747221 (study PRJEB28779, sample SAMN05720172) | bioreactor metagenome | isolation source: Anaerobic biogas reactor | place: USA:Washington, USA | collected 2015-08-08 ... | reverse complement strand
CGGACAATCCCGATCGGCTGGAATGTCCGCCGGAGTCGTGGCGGCAGTGGAAGGCGGGGCTGGCGGAGTCGGGCGAGCAGCCCGAGCCGCTTCCGCTGTTGCGGCGGGAGTTTGACGTTTTCAAGACCGTCAAGCGGGCCACGGTTGCGGTCTGCGGTCTGGGGCACTATGAGTTGCGGCTGAACGGGCGGAAGGTTGGCGAGGACGTTCTGGACCCCGGATGGACCGACTATCGAAAGACGTGTCTGTATTCCAGCTATGACGTTACGGGGCTGATCGGCAGCGGTCGGAACTGTCTGGGCGTGATGCTGGGCAATGGGATGTTCCATGAGCGGGGTTGGCGGTATTTCAAGTTTGTGGGTTCATTCGGATCGCCGCAGATGATCCTGAGACTGAAGGTCGATTTCACTGACGGAACGAGTCAGGTCGTTGCCAGCGATGAGGCGTGGCGCGTGGTTCGCGGTCCGATCGTGTTTTCGAGTATTTTTGGCGGTGAGGACTACGACGGTCGGTTGGAGCGGCCGGGATGGGACAGAGTCGGGTACGATGATTCCGGCTGGGAGAAGGTGACGGTGGTCGAGGGTCCGGGCGGGCGGCTCAGGGCCGCGTCGGCCCCGGCGATCCGGGTGATCGAGACGTTTTCGCCGGTGGCGGTGACCGAGGCGGTTCCCGGCGTGTTTGTGTACGATTTGGGACAGAACTTTTCGGGTTGGCCTAAGATCTCGGTTCGTGGCCCGTCCGGGGCGACGGTTCGCATCGTGCCGTCGGAGGTGCTCGATCGTGACGGGTTGGTCGATTCAAGAGGGTGGGGTTGTGCTCCGGGCGAAAAGCGGCATCTGACGTACTTCACCTATACGCTCAAGGGCGAGGGCATCGAGACGTGGCATCCGCAGTTCAGCTACTACGGGTTTCGTTACCTTCAGGTTGAGGGCGCGGTTCCGGAAGGCAAGCCCGGCGGGGATCTGCCGGTGGTGGTGAGTATCGAGGGGCAGTTCACCCGGAGTTCTTCGGATCGTGTGGGGAGTTTTGTCTGCTCCAATGATCTGATGAATACAATCCACCGGCTGGTGGACTGGGCGCTGGGGAGCAACCTGCAGAGCATCATTACCGACTGTCCTCAGCGGGAGAAGCTCGGGTGGCTGGAGATCGCCCACCTGACGGCGCCGTCGACGATGTACAGCTACGATGCGGCTGCGCTTTACGCCAAGGTCGCCCATGATACGATCGACGCTCAACAGCCCAACGGCATGGTTCCGACGACCGCACCGGAGTACTCGGTGTTTTCCACGGAGTTCCGCGACACGCCGGAGTGGGGCAGCGCGGCGGTGGTCATTCCGTGGCTGTTGTATCGATGGTACGGCGACAGGCGGGTTCTCACCGAATGCTATCCGGCGATGAAGCGGTACGTCGATTACCTGACGAGCCGGGCTCGCGATTATATTGTTTCGTACGGGTTAGGCGATTGGAGCGATTTTCCCAACGTCGAGGAGCACATGGGTTGGGCCCAGTTGACTCCGCTGTCGGTGACCGGCACATGCATCTACTTCCATGACGTGTCTATACTTGCCCAGGCAGCGGAGCTTCTGGGCAAACCGCAGGAGGCGCGAGCGTATGCGGCTTTGGCTGAGGACATACGCCGGGCGTTCAATCGGGCTCTGTTCAATCCGGAGACGAACCTGTACGCGTGCGGCACGAAGGTTGTGCCGCATGAGGTCCGGCATGACTACAATCGGGCATTGTTCGATCCGGCAACGGATCGGTATGTCGGCGGCAGCCAGACGTCGCAGGCCATGCCGTTGGCGCTGGGGATGGTCGATTCGGATCGTGCGGAGGCGGTGCTGGCGAATCTCGTGGCGATGGTGGAGGGGCAGCGGTACGTGACGTCGGGCGACGTGGGTCACCGTTTTCTGCTTCGCGCCCTTGCGGACGGTGGGCGGAGCGATCTGGTTTTTCGGCTGCACAGCCGGACGACCGGGTTTGGGTATGGGTTTCAGATTGCGCAGGGATGTACGGCGTTGGCGGAGGCGTGGGACGGCCGGCATTGCGCCTCGATGAATCACGGCATGCTGGGGCATATTCAGGAGTGGTTTCATGGGGATGTGCTGGGGATCGGAGCCGCGGCGGATGCGGTGGCGTTCGATCGGATCGTTCTGCGGCCGCAGGTCGTGGGGGATTTGACCTGGGCGCGGGGTCACTACGATTCGATTCGGGGCAGGATTGCCGTCGATTGGCGGGTCGACGGCGGCTGGTTGACGCTGGCGGTTACGATTCCCGCCAATACGACAGCGGCAGTCTGTGTGCCGACTACGGATGCGGCTGGGGTGCGGGAGGGCGGGATACCCGCGGATCAAGCCGAGGGCGTCACGCCGATCGGTGGGGCGAGGTACGAAATCGCGTCCGGCCGCTACGTGTTCACTGCTCCGTGGCGATGAAACACGTTCTGTGGACGTCGGCGCCGACGTGACGGCGATCCGCACCTTGCCGAAGAACCACCCGCGCCAGAACTGCAATCGCTTCACGCTCCGCAGGTGCGGGCGAGGCGTTCGAGGTAGTATCGGTAGTTTTGCGACGAGACGTCCGGGGGGATGGAGTGGTCGGTGTGGGGGACGTAGCCGCCGTCCTCCATGAGCGGGCGGAGGCGTGCCAGTTCGGCGTCGATGGCGGCTGGCCCGTGGGCCAGGGCCCGTTTGTCCACGCCGCCCCAGATTCGCAGGTCGCGGCCGTATTTTTTGCGCACGGCCAGGACGTCCATGCCGGCCTGGGTCTCGAAGGGGTAGAGGGCGTTGATGCCGGCGTCGAGCCAGACCGGGATCAGCGGGTCGATCTGGCCGTCACTGTCGAGGGCGATCCATCGGACGCCGCGGGCGGTCAGGTAATCGACGACGCGGCGGTAGCGCGGCAGCATGTATTTTCGCATCAGGTCGGCTGAGATCAACGGAGCGGTCTTGTAGGCCATATCCTCCCAGAAGATGAAAGCATCGACGCTCACGACGTCGAGGATCTGCGACATGATGGCGATGATGAGGTCGGCGTCGGCGTCCATCATCTCTTCGAGGAGGGCTGGATCGTCGTAGAAGAGGGTGCAGAGGTTTTCGACGCCGACGAGGTTTCGGAGCGGGCCGAAGAACCCGCCCCAACGGTCGGCGGAGGCCATGAAGGGCGCCGGCGCGTCGCGCCACTGGCGAAGCTGCTGTTGCCAGTCGGGTCCGCCGCGTTGGACGAGGTCCGGCTGCATGCGTTCTTTCCAGAACTTGCGGAAGTCCTCGCGGCTTTCGACGGGGAACTTGATGAACTGAGGCATCGAGCTAGCGGGGTTGTTTTTCATCTCCCGCATGAGGATGCCTTCGTGGTTGACGTAGAGGATCGTTTCGTCGGTTTCTTCGAGCACCTCACGTTCGAAGGGCGGGTTGGGAAAGAACCAGTCGAAGACGATGCGGTTGTCCGGTTCGACGGCGGGGCGGTCGCGGTTCGGGTCGAAGCCCTCTCGCAGCCATCGTTCGTGGGTCTCGGGCCAGCCGCCCCAATCCCAAAAGGGGGTCCGGTCGACCGGCTGGTAGTTCATGCACGCCAGGAAACGTTCGCGGTCATTCATGGTTGGTCCTCCGGCCCATCGTGAGGCACGGGCTGGTTGGTTTCAGGCGATAGTCGCCGGTTTGCGGGTTGACGAATTGCGGATCGGCCAGCAGGCTGTGGGCGTCCTGGCCGGTTTCCTTTTGGTACGCGGACCAGTCGGACGGGCGGTAGGTCTTGCCGCCCAGCAGGAAGAGCATGTTGCCGGTCGTCTGGCAGTAGTCGTTGTGGTCGATGACGAAATGTCGTTCGTACTCGGGCGAGGCGACCGAATAGACGGCTGCGCCGTGAGGGGCTTCGTGGAAGATGTTATTGCGGATGTAGATGGGGCCCATTTGGTCGGGCCAGTCGAGCCGCCAGATAAAGACGTGGTGTCCCATCGGCTGCGGGTAGATTTCGGACTGGCGTGGCGAGGGTTCGCCCTGCATGCTCAGGTCGCCTCCGGCGTGGATGCAGGTGTTGTTTTCGAAGTAGATATCGCGTGCGGCGGGTCCGCGGCATTCGTAAGGGGCGATGCCGCAGTGGACGAAGAGGTTGTTGCGGAAGTAGACCCGTTCCGGGACGCCGCTGGTGTCGCCGCCCTGGTGGGTGACGCCGGCGTCGTAGATGTCGTGAAAGACGCAGTCCTCGACGAGGCAGTCGACGGCGCCGTCCCAGAACTCGACGGCGTTGCCGAAGCGGATTCGGCGCTGGCGGCTCCAGACGGCTCCGCCGATGCAGCGGAAGTCGCAGCGTCGGATGGTGACGTGGTCGACGCGGACATCCTGGTAGGCGTGGACGCCGCTGTTGCGGAATTCGAGGTCCTGGAGGATCACGTAACGCCGGCCGTCGGCGAGGCGGCGCTGACCCCAGAGGGAGCATTCGATGCTGTTGTAGAAGCGGGCGGGATTGGACTGAGAGTAGAGGTAGAGGACGCCGTCTTCGCAGCGCGGGGCGGCGGATTGACCTTTGCGTTGATATGCGCTGTCCGCACCGGCGCCGAGCGCGGTGTAGAACCACTCGCCCTGATGCTTGAGGTCGTCGATCTGCCAGCGGAGATGGCCGCAGGATTGGCCGTCATTGAAGACAAGGTTGCAGACCTCGGAGGTGAAGGTGCCCTTGTACCGCCAGATGGAGGGCCGTTCCTTGACCCATCGGTCCGGATCGTCGGCGGCGACGGAGCCGAGGAAGCGGGGTTTGGGGCCTTGGCCGTAGGCCCCGTAGGTGATGAAGCCGTCCGACGAGCCCTCGCGGGTGCGCAGGGCGTCGCGGATGACGCCGCCCCGCTTGAACAGCACCGAGTCGCCGGGAGCGAAGGGGCGGTCGGCATACGTTCTGAGCGGCCGGTCCGGAGACGATCCGGGATTGGCGTCGTTGCCGCTTTGCGGGTCGATGTACCAGGTTTGTCCGGGCATGCAGCGGTTCCTTTCCATCTGTGCGATGCGGCGATGAGTTTACCGGGACCGGGGTCGAGGAATCCAGTCCCAGTGGAAATTGTTTCAGGCGTTCAGGCAGGACCGCATGAAGGCGGCGATATGGTCGATGGAGGCCCGTCCTTCGGGCAGGAGGGGTTCGTGGGAGGCGAAGACGTGGAACATGCCCGGCCAGACCTCGAGGGTGACGGCGGCCCCGTCGGCTTGGGCCCTGGCGGCGGCGCGGACGCTGTCGTCGCGGATGATTTCGTGCTCGCCGACCTGGATGAGCAGGGCAGGGACGCCGGTGTAGTCGCCGAAGAGGGGTGAGGCGAGCGGGTTGCGGAGATCGGCTTCAGCGGCGTAGCATTTGACGAAATCCGGGAGGCAGTCGGGGTGCATGATCGGGTCGCGGTCGGCTTGGGACCGGATGGACTCGCCGGAGAGGGTCAGGTCGGTGAAGGGCGAGATGGCGATGCCGCCTTTGGGCGGTGTGAGCCCGCGGTCACGAAGGGCCAGCATCACGGCCAGGGTCAGGCCGCCGCCGGCGGAGTCTCCGGCGATGAAGGTGGCCCGGGCGGAGGCGGGTCCGTCGGGTGCGTTGCGGGTGAGCCACCGGTGAGCTTGGATGCAGTCTTCCAGGCCGGCGGGAAAGGGATGTTCGGGGGCCAGGCGGTAGTCGGGCAGCAGGATGGCGCATCCGGCGGCGGCTGAGATGTGGGCGGCCATTGCGAGGTAGAAGTCGCCGGAGCCTGAGACGTAGCCGCCGCCGTGGAGGTACAGCAGCCGCAGGTCAGGGTCCGCGTTCGGGGCGAGCACCCACTGGCACGGTGTCTGGTCGATGCGGGTTGGGATGCAGCGGACGGCGGGGTCGGCGGGCTCGCGGCGGATGGCCATGCACTGGCGAAGTGCCGCGAGATCGAACCCGTCGGACCCGAACGGCCGGCCTTCGCACAGTCTCTGATAATGCTCGCGGCCCTGTGGTGAAACCATTGGCTGACCTCGATCTGCTGTCCCGTCACGTTTCATCCCTCTATTCAATCATTCGGGAAGAGACCGGCAAGGTGAAAATCTTGCGAAATCGGGCAGTCCTGTGTATCCACTGAGAATCGTACGATGCAGAGCCAGGCTGGTCTGTGAGACAGGAAGCGACGATGCAATACTACAAACCGGACGGTCCATACTTTGTGGGCGACTGTATGCCGTTCTATCACGACGGGGTCTTTCGCCTGTACTACCTGTTGGACGAGAATCATCACACCAGCCGCGGGTGGCTTGGCAACCACCAGTGGGCCCAGGCTTCGTCACCCGACCTGGTGCACTGGACGCACCACGGCCTGACCATTCCCATCACCGCGGACTGGGAAGGTTCGATCTGCACCGGATCGGTGTTTCACCACAAGGGCACGTACTACGCCTTTTACTCCACGCGGATGGCTGATGCGTCGCAGCACGTGAGCCTGGCGGTCAGTTCCGACGGCGTGAACTTCAGCAAGACGTCGCCGAACCCGCTGATTTCGCCGCCGGCTGGTTACCACACGTTCAGCTTCCGCGACCCATGTGTTTTCCGGGATGACGCCACGGGGGTCTTCCACATGTTGGTGACGAGTCAACGGGTGGGCTGCGGAGTTCCCCGCTATAACGGGTGTCTGGCCCATCTTAGTTCGGCGGACTTCAAGACCTGGAGTTTCGAAGAACCGTTCCTGTTTCCCGGTTATTGCGGACAGGACCCGGAATGCCCGGAGCATTTCTACTGGAACGGCTGGTACTATCTGTTGTTCGGGATCGATGCGATGGCGCGGTACCGGATGTCGCGGAGCCCGTTGGGGCCGTGGATTTGCCCGCCGGTCGATGTGCTTGAGGGGACATACGCCCGGGTGATGAAGACCGCACCATACCGGGACAATCGGCGGATAGGCGTGGCGTTTGTGGCCAGCCGTGAGGGCGGCCGGGATGACGGGCAGCTCATGTGGGCGGGCAACGCCGTGTTCCGTGAACTGGTGCAGCACGCGGACGGGACGCTGGGCGTAAAGTTCGTACCGGAGATGATGCCGATCGAGGGCGATCCGCTGGCGATGAGGTTTTCGGCCTTGACGGCTGGTGCCCGCGGCGACGGCATGGCTGTCGAACTGGATTCCTCGAGTGCGTTTGAGGTGGCAGCGCTGGATGCCGTGCCGAACGACGCGCGGATCACGATGCGGGTGCATCCGCAGGTGGGCGCCCGGCATTTCGGGCTGCGTCTGCGGGGCTTTGGCCGCTACGAGACGGGCTACGATCTGAGTTTTCGTCCGGTCGAGCGAACCGTGGAATTGCACAACCAGTCAATCGCCTGCGTGGAGGGCTTGGATAGGCCCTTCGACCTGGACATCGTGATGCGGGGCGACATCATCGACGTGTGCATCGATCGGCGGCGGTGCCTGGTCAACCGCTTGGGCCAACTTCGAGGATCGCGACTGTTTTTCTTCAGCCACAACGGCCGGGTGCGGTTCGAAGGTATCGAAACCCGGTGAGTTGCGCCTCGAGTGGCGCACGGCGGCTTGCGAGGTCTCCAGTCCAGCGCCCCGTCATGTCCAGGCGAGGAGCCGGGTGTCGTCCGTGGGTTTGGACCAGTCGATGCGGAGGGTTTTGTCGGCGCAGGGGATTTCGACTTGGCCGCCGGTCAGGAAGATGTCTTTCTGGGTGTTGGTCAGGGTTCGCAGCGGTCTGGGAACCATGGCTTTGAAGGCCTTAAGCATCGTGGTGGTCGGGGTCAGGTCGTGTTCGCCGCCCTTGTAGTACCGCACGGACGGCTTTTTGCCCAGCGATCTGAGTTTGGCGGCGAGGGCCTGGGTGTGGATGTCATGCGGCACGACGGTATCGCCGGTGCCGTGGTCGATGAACAGCGGGCAGTCGATCCGGTCGGCGTGTTCGAGCATGTCGCGGACGGAGAGCTCAGCGGCTGAGAAGTCGCGGCCGGGCCAGGTGAGCAGGTTCGGGTCCAGGTGGGTGATCGGCGAGGAGAGCAGCAGGGCGGCGAAGGTGTGGGGAGCGAACATCGAGGAGATCAGGGCGATGTGTCCGCCCTGGCTGCGGGCGAAGTGGAAGAGTCGCCGGCGGTTGATTTTCGGGTGGATGTCCAGCACGGTGCGCAGGCCGTTGAGCACGTCGAAGACCTGGTAGAAGCTGGTGTCGTACGGTCGGCAGTAGCCGGCGCCGGTGGCTGGGTTGAATTCGAAGCCGCAGTCGCGGTATTCGACCGAGACGCACACGAGATCGAACCGCTCGCAGGACCATTCGATCTTGTCGACGTCGTAGTAGCGGTTGCAGCCCCAGCCGTGGGTGCAGAGCATCACGCCGGTGCTCGCGGTGTGCCGGTCCGGTTCGATCACGAGGGCGGAGATGGGTTTTGGGGATCCTTCGGCGTTGACGCTGTTGAACGTGATTTCGTATCGTCGCATGGTTTGCTCCGAGAAGCCGGGTTCGTCTGATTGTCGGCTGATGATTGTAGCGGGTCTGGCGGGGCAATCTCAAGAAGTGGATGGAAGGGGGGAGATGAAAACTGAGATTGCCGCATATCAAGATGCGGAACCGGGAGATTCCGCGACCACGTTGGTTGGGCCGTTGTTTTCGATGGTGACGTCGGTGCAACTGCGGAGGTCGACGGTGACGCGGTCGCGGGAGAAGCGGTTGCCGGCGATGGTCAGGCCCTTGACGCTCTTGGCGGAGACGGCGTGTTCGCCGATCAGGTCGAAGACGTTGTCCAGGATGCGGACGTTGCGGTGGACGGGTTCCTCGGGCTTCTCGGTGAGGTTTTCCGGGGCGATTTCGATGACCGGTTCGTGGCACTGGACGAAGCGATTGCCGCGGATGGTCACGTCGCGGACGGGGCCGGACTCGAACCATGAGTTGGCGTCGTCGGCGATCAGGATGGCCGGCATCGTGGTCTTGATGAAGGTGTTGTTCTCGATGAGGATCGGCTTGCGGGTGGTCAGCAGGAATCCGCGGCAGGAGTCGACGGAGACGGTGCAGTTGCGGACCTCGACTTCGGGCGTCCAGGTGACGTTCTCGACCACGTCGCCTTGCTGGAACGCCGGGATCGGGGACTCCAGGGTCAGCAGGATGTTCTTGTCGTCCTCCATTGTGACGGCCAGGACCGCATTTGAGGCGTAGGAGTGGAGGGAGGCGTGGTTGACGAACTCGATCTGGTCACCCGGGAAGAAGGCTTGGAAGCCATAGGACTGAGGATGCATGAAACACACGCGGATGCGGTGGTCGTCGAGGCGCTCGACGATCCGCAGGTGGGTGCCGTGGACGTTGATGGGGTCGTCGTTGGTGCCGGACATCTCGCAGTCGGCGACGTGGATCTTGCCCTTGCAGCCGGAGAAGTGAAGCAGGTCGGCCCAACCGGCGCAGGTGCGTCCGGAGCCGCTGCGCGGAGCGAAGGTGATCCGATCATAGCTCAGGTTCTCGCTGAATTGATGGACGATGCCCAGGCCGTAGAGGTGGTGGAAGGCGCAGTCTCGCCAGGCCAGGTTGCGGCTGTTGCGGACGAACCCGCCGGCGCAGTCGCGGAAGATGTCGCGGAACTGGAGCACGCGTCCCGGAGTCAGGTTTGGATTGTCTTTGAAGAAGAGCCGCAGCGTGCGTGGCGCGAGTTCCTTCACGCACAGGATCGCCTCCAGGGGACTGTTTCGCCGCCAGACGCGGCCGTCGATGGGATCGTACTCCTGAATCAGGTCCAGCCCCGGGGATCGCCCCCTTCGCCGATCCAGATCAGCTTTTCGTCTTCGACGGCATAGTGCGAATCGGGATGGACCAGAACGTCGGCATGGTCGGTATCGACGGTGAGAATGGTGCATTCCGAGACCGACGGCCTGCGGTAGTCAAAAGTCAGCCCGCTCAAGTCGATGTTCTCGGCGCGGTCGACCATGACCTCGATCATCTTCCCGTGGAAGTAGAGGTTTGCCCCGTTACCTCGGACGTTCAGATGCTGGATGTCATCGAAGAGCAATCCGATCGATTTGGGGATATAGGGACCATCGTTGGTGTTGGAGATGTGAAGCGGGAGTTTGAGGGCGTCGGTCGGATGGAAGTCATAGTCGCCGGGGGCGAAATGGATCTCGACGGGATGCTCAGCCGTGCCGGACCCGGTGAGCCGGATCGTCTCGGTGAACCGACCAGGGGAAACCTCGATCCGATCGCCGGGGGCCAGCGCCAACCGGCTGAGGGGCTTGGGACCCCTCCAAGCCTCACCGGGCTGGAGCCCGCTGTTCTCGTCCTTTCCCCGAAGCGGGTCGATGTGGTAGGTCGTTCTGCCGGGGGATGTCATATCCGTGATTGGTTTTGTCGTCATCGATCGCTCGCCTTTACAGGCCGCGTTTGGCCGGCTCAAGGGGGGTTATCCTACTTCGGCCAAGCGGTTCTCCGCAAGTTCAACCATCTTGACGGACATTGGTTCGAGGCTGTGGGTTCCGGTATCGATGGCCTGCTTGCTCTAGGCCGGCTGGCAGGCGACGCGGGCTTCCATCGGGGCTGAGAGGAGGTTCATCACGAAGAGGACCGATCGCCGATCGACGGTGCGGAGCAGGCACCAGAGATTGGGGTTGGAGCAGGTGATTTTGGGCTTCAGGCCCAGCGGAGCCAGCAGGTTCTTGAGCATGGCTTCGTGTTCCCGCATGGCGTGGAGCCAGCGGAAGCCGAGGAAGATGAGCCTGCCGCCGCCTGGCGTATCGATGCGCCAGGCGATGGGTTTGCCGGAGAAGTCGTCCTCACCGACGATGCGGGCTTGAGGCGGCAGTTTTTCGGTGAGGAACACCTCGCCGTTGTTGTGGACGTTGGCGACGCCGGCGGCGCTGACCCGAACGGCGGCGTTCCGCGCGCTGGCGAGGGTCGGCTGGCCGAGATAGTCGGCGAGGATCGAACAGGGACGCAGGTTTTCATCCAGGTTCGGGATCACCGGCAGCAGGAGCATCCTGCCTCCGCGGTCGAGGTGGTCGATGATGCGTTTCTGTTTGTTCGCGGCCATGCTGGAGGAGCAGACGGCAACGAGCGGCGTATCGGCCTCGCCGATCCAATCGTCCGCGCCGAGGTCGCGGAGCACGGGCGAAAGGCCGGCGCAGAACGCGGTGGTCAGGAGGCCTTTGAGCAGGAAGTCCGAGGCCTCGGAGCTTCGCATGAGGGCATCGCCGTTCTGCTTCCAGTACTGGGCGGATCGCGGGTATTCGAAATCAACCAGGCAGCGGACGTCGTATTCCTGCTCGGTACGGGCGAACCAGGGACGGTCGGCCAGGAAGGTTCCGATCTCCTTCTGAACGTGATAGAGAGGACGGACGTCGCCGGAGGCTCCGATCGGCGCGCCGTAGTCATACATGTCGCTGGTCGCTCCCGCTCCGGGCGGGTTGGGCCCGCCGGTGAAGATGTAGTAGTTATACCCCTTCATGCCGAGGCCCAGGTGCATTCGGTAGAAGGCCCGGGCGTCGTGGGTGGTGATCGGCGGCCAGTCGGCTGCGCTTCCCGAAGGCATCTCGTAGACGGTGGGAGGAAAGCCCATCAGCCGGAGGGTCTCCAGCGACCAGAAGAGGCGGATGGCGAGTTGAGGGGTCGGGTTGTTCTGCGGCCAGGCTTGCGAGAGGCTGTAGTAGTGGTCCGCGCCAAGGAGAAAACCGCCTGAGTCTTCCAGCGCTTTGGCGGTTTCCAGGAAGTAAGGATTCATGTTGGGATTGGCGGAGTTGTGGACCAGCGGGGTGTCGATGCCGAATTCCTTCATCCAGGCGGCGAGGGCGGCGGAGTACTCGGCGATGGTCGAGAGGTAGAAGTCGAAGTAGTCCTTTCGCCGCCGCACGTCGGCTGGTGCGGAGGAGTTGCCGGGCGGCAGCGGGCGGACCTGCTCGAACGAGGCGAAGTCGGTTCCGTAGGCGTCGTTGAGGTCGGCGATGGCTTGGTATTTGTCCCGCAGGAATCGCGGGTACCGGCCGTCGGGTTTGCCGAACCCCATCGCCTCGGGATGGTAGTCGAGACCTCCGAACCACATGTGAACGCCGGTCAGTTCGTTGTCGAACTGGGTGAACGCGATAGGGCCGCCGCGGGAGACGGTGTAGCGGGCCAGGATCGGGCAGACCCGGCTGAACCAGGTCCGGACCTTTTCCAGGAAGAGCGGATGGACGTAGGAGATCGAGCTTGGGCGGAGGGGTTTGCCGTCGAAGCTTTGGGCGAGGACGGCTGGGTAGTGCTCGACCAGCCAGCCGGGCAGTCCGTCGTGGATGAGCTCGGAGTACTGGTAGGGCCCGGGCCGGGCGATGACGTAGAGGCCGGCGTCGCGGGCGGTCTGGAGGAATTCCTCGAGGTCCAGCCGGCCGTCGTCGCCGGTGAACTGGAAATCCCCCTCGGCCGGCTCGTGGATCAGCCAGGGCACGTAGGTGGCCAGACAGTTTCCGCCGGCCTCCCGCAGCAGCTTCATGCGGCCGGGCCAGTCCTTTTTGGGTACGCGGAAGTAGTGGAATTCGCCGGAGCACAGGAAGATGGGCTGACCGTCGATCGTGTAGCTGAGGGTGTCGAAAGCAATCGGTTTCATGCGCGTTCTCCTGACCGGCATTTCGTCCGCCAATTATTCATCCGGCGGCTTGTTCGACAAGAGAAAACGGATAGAATCGCGGCCTGCGGCGGGACTGGACGGAAAGCGAAACGGCAAGGACGAGGGCCATGATCTACAAGCCGAACGTCGGACGGTTCAAGGACACGTGCATCTACTGGCACGAGGGGCGGTATCACCTGTTCAGCATGTACATGCACCAGCGTGGTCCGGACGAACTGTTTCGCAATGTCTGGTCGGCGGTGTCGGACGACGGAGTGCACTGGGAGCACCTGGGGCCGGTGATCGCCGATACGCCGTTTAACATCTGGGCGATGGCCGTCCATCCGGTGGGCGGCAGGTTTATCATGAACCACGGGAGCTTTACGCGGCCGGGCATTCAGAACGTGATCCGGTTCTGGGAGTCGAAGGACCTGGTGCACTGGACGTATCGCGGCCCGCAGACCGACCTGACGCCGGACACGCGGTGGTATCATCCCGACAGCCGGCTGGACTGCATGGACGTGGTGACGGCGGAGGAGGACGGCCGGCGGGTCTGGTACGGCTATGCCACCGGGCCGGGCGGCTTCCTCAGGTCGGCTGACGGGTTGAACTGGGAGGGATTGCCGCCGCCGACGATCGACTGGAACGGCTTGGCTGCGCCGCCCACGCCGGGCGATGAGGGGCTCTTTGAGATCGGCGGGTGTGAGATCATCGACGGGAAGATTTACCTCTTGGGCGGATGGTTCAACTACTTCGGGTTTCCCGGCTATGGAGTCTTTACGTTGATCGGCGATACGCCGCGAGGGCCGTTCCGGGCCGATCCGGCGGCGTACCGGCTGTGCGGAAACTCCGGGCGTTGGGTGGCGCTGTGGGCGCGGTATATCCGGGCCCAGCCGGAACTGCTGATCAACGGGTACATGTACGATGGGTTCACCTACGAGACGGGCGAGACGTGGCTGCCGCCGATCAAGAAGGCGGTGGTCGACCGCGGCCATCTGCGGCTGGGGTACTGGCAGGGCAACGAGGCGCTCAAGGGCAAGCGGTGGCCGATCGAGCCGAAGCGGATCGGGCTGACGTTCCCGAAGGGCGGGTCGGATTGCGCATGCCGGCTGACCGATCGCGGCGTGGAAATCGAGGCGAAGCCGGAGGTTGGCAGTCACAGCCGGCTGGTGCTCCGTTCGCACGTGCCGACGGCGGTGGCGATGCTCGATCAGCCTCTGGAGGCGGCGGAGGGGCTGGTGATCGAGGGAACGGTTGCGGTGACCGCGAGCGATCCACGGCTGGTCTCACCGTCGGTTGGGTTCTTTCTGGAGGAGGCGGACGGCGAAGGGACGGCAATCATCCTTCACGCCTGCGGTCGGACGGAAATCGGCGAGATGGTTTTCGGTCAGGACGGAAGGGCGGAGTTCGCTTGCGAGGACGCTATCGTTCCCGGCTGTGCGGCGACGCCGGGAATCGTCCCGCACGTGCCGCACCGTTTTCGGCTCTTGTTGCGAAGAAACATGTTCGAGCTCTACCTCGACGACCTGTTGGTTCAGACGTTCAATACCACTCACAGCCCCGATGCGCCGGGCTGTTTTCCCAGGCGGCTGGGCCTGCTGGTTCAGAACGGGCAGGGCGTTTTCGGCGGCCTTGCGGCCTGGCGGATGACGCTGGGCAGTGACTGAGGATTGTTTGGTTTTTCCCTATTTCACGTGGAAAGCAAATAGCCCAGAAACGGAGACAGAAACATGGCTGTCCAAGAACGACCGATCCAACTGAGCAGGCGGGAGTATCGCGACAAGGTTCGCGGGTGCTGGCTGGGGAAGAACATCGGAGGGACGCTGGGCGGCCCCTTCGAGGGGCACAAGTACGTCAACGGACTGACGTTTTACGATCCGGTGCCGCGGGAGCCGCAGCCGAACGACGACCTGGACCTTCAGTTGGTGTGGCTCAAGATGCTCGAGGACACCGGCACGCTCGAACCGAGCCTGACGGATTTCGTCCGGTACTGGCTGGATTATTTGCGGGCGTATCCGGATTCGGAGTACGGCGTGTGCCTGATGAATCTGGAGCGCGGGCTGCGGCCGCCGATTTCCGGGTGTTTCGAGAACGGCTTCGCGGACAACATGGGCGCGCCGATTCGCAGCGAGATTTGGGCGTGCATCGCACCGGGCGATCCGCAGTTGGCGGCGGTGCTGGCCTGTCGCGACGCGCTGCTGGACCACGCGGGCGGCGAAGGGGTTTACGGCGAGATGTTCTGGGCGGCGGTGCAGAGCGCCGCGTTCGTGCTGTCCGATCCGCTGACGTTGATTCGCATCGGCCTGTCGATGATTCCGCTGACCAGCTACGTCGCCCAGGCGATCCGCGAGGTGCTCTGGTGCCGCGACCGGGGGATGAACTGGGCCCAGACGCAGCATCACATCGCCAATCTGTTTTCGAACCCGGCGACGGGTTGGCGAGGCATGGGCGCGGCGGCGCTGGCCGCCCCGAACCACGCCTTTACCGTGCTCGGCTGGCTCTACGGCAAGGACTTCGAGGATCGGCTTCTCAAGGCGGTCAACTGCGGCTACGACACCGATTGCACCGGGGCGACGCTGGGGGCGTTGCTCGGGATTCTCGAAGGGGCGGACGCCCTGCCCGCCCGGTGGGTCAAGCCGGTCGGCGACCGGATCATCCTCTACGAACGCACCAGGCGGTTCAACCATCCCAAGACGGTGGCGGAGCTCACGCAGCGGACCGCGGCGGTCATGGAGCAGGTTGTCGCCGGCCGATCCGATACCGTCTGTCTGGGCAACAAGACCGTCGTTCCGGATAATCTGCAGGACCTGCTGTGGCGAAACCAGAAGGCCCGGGCGGCCCTGAGCCTCTACGATCCGCTTTCGGCGGTGGAGACCGACAGGGACCTGGAGATCGTCTTCCACTACGATCGCGAGCCGGTGCTCTATCCGAAGGTGGAGATGATCGTGCGGATCAGCCTGCGGCGGGACGGTCAGCCGGTCGAGGGCGCGGCGATGCAACTGACCGGGCCGAAAGGATGGAAGGTGGTCGAGCACGGGCCGGGCGTTTTCGGTGTGCGCGCCGAACGGATGCCGGCCAACGGCTGGGTTCGGGTGAAGGCCAAGCTCGACGGCCGGACGTACGGCGCGCGATTTGTGCTGCTGAGTCCGGACCGCGTCAGCGGCTACCAGTGGGGCGTCGAGCGGTGCCCGGTCTGCCACGCCCGCAAGGGCGCGTGCCTCTGTCGCCGGCCGCCGTCCCGGAAGACAAAGGCTTGAACTTCGGTTTGGGCTACATTTGGCGGGCGGCTTCGACGAAGGCCCGGCAGTGGGCCAGCGGCGTGTTGTGGAAAACGTCGTCGCTTAAGCCGACGACGTGGCGATAGCCGCGGGTATCCTCGCGGACTTGGTGCACCGCGGCGCGGATCTGCTCGACCGGGCCGTTCTGCAGGAGATCGAGCGCGATATTTCCCTTGGTGATGATCGCCGGGTCGAGTTGCTGCCGGGCCCAGCTGAGGCTGGGCAGATTGCCGACCGGCGGGACTGAGAGCGTTTCAAAGATCTCCGGTTTGAACTCGTTGTAGATCCCAGCCTCCACGAATGCCTTGGCGTGCCCGCAGGTGTGCCAGAGGACAAACCCGCCGTCCGCCCGCCACTGGTCGAAGATGGCCCGCGTGTTCTGGGCTTCATGCGAGCGGAAGAAGTCCGGCGAGATCCACTCGGTTCCGCTGACGCAGTAGAACAGGTAGTCGAAGCCCGCCTTGCGGAACGTGGCGATCTTCTTGAGGATCAGAGCGGTCGTTACCTCGTGCAATTCGGCGTAGGCCTCTGGCCAGTCGGCCATGTGGAAGAATCGCTCATCGTGGTTGCAGAGGTTGACGTTGGGCGGCCCGGACCACGTGCCCAACACGCCGCGGTCGCCGATCGCCTGGCGCAGCCGCTTGCCTTCGGCGATGCCGGCGTCCTCGTCGTAGTCGAGCTGCTGCTGGGTCAGCCAGACGGCTTTGCGGTAGTCCTCCTCGGTCTGGAGCCAGGGTTTGACGGTGTGGCTGCTGGCGGCGATTTCCTCCGTGCAGGTCAGATCGCCGTACGGAGTGCGGATGCAACTCTCGACCCGGGTCCGGTCGCCCAGCGACTGGCGGCGGACTTCCGGCAGCGCGTCGGCGTTCCGCGGCGGGTAGTCGAACCAGGCCAGCAGCGTGGGATCCCAGCCGCAGAGCTTGGCCATCGCCATCTGCTGGCTGACGATCTGGTACGGCGAGCCGGGCGGGAACGGATCGGGCTCGTCGTACGGCCAGTGGTACGGCTGATCCAGCGCCCAGTCCTCGCACAGCGGGCTGACCATCGGGCCGACGTCCTGGCCCTTAAGAAGTCCAAACCACTTCTCTCGTACGGATAGATCGCCTGCCATCGTGTGCTCCTTGCCTATCAGCGGCCTTCGAGCAGGGCCAGTTTCTCGTCCATGTAAAAGCGGAAGTTGTCCCACGAGACGTCCGGCGGAACGGTGTGGTCGATGGTGGGGATAAAGCCGCCCTCGTCAACCAGGCCGGCGAGTTCCCGCAGGTGCTCGCGGATCGCCTGCCGGCCGCGGGGCAAAACGCGCTTGTCCACGCCGCCCCAGAGACGCAGGCTCTTGCCGAAACGCTTGCGCCATTCCCGCGGATCGACGTTGGAGGCGCGTTCCATCGGCCAGAGGACGTCGACTCCCGCGTCCATCAGCAGCGGGACTAGAACGGTCGGATCGCCGTCGGAATCGAGGGCCACGTAGCGAACGCCGTGAGAGTGGAAGAACTCGACCAGGCGCTTCATGTGGGCGAAGATGAATCGCCGGTAGGTCTCGGGGCTCAGCAGCGGGCCGGTCTTCATGGCGAAGTCCTCGTTGAACACGACGTACTCGACGTCGATCTTCTCGAGGACGGGCCGGCTGACCTCGATGACCATGTCGGCGAAGAACTCCATCATCTCGTCCATCAGGGCCGGGTAGTCGTACCAGGCGTAGGAGAGGTTCTCGGTGCCCATGAACTCGCGAGCCCGCCAGTAGAAGCCGGTGATGTCGCAGTTGCGGCCCAGGGCCAGCGGGCAGATTCGCGATCGCCATCGCTCAATGCAGCGGTCCAGGTCGCCGGGGTACCGCTGCGGCAGTGCCGCGACCAGCCGCCGCTTGATCTCCGGAAAGTCCTCGGGCCGCTCGACGGGAAAGCCGATGAACTCGTCCATCGAAGCGCGGGTGCCGTAGGTGGTGCCGGTCTTGAGGGCCTTGGTGACGATGCCTTTGGTGTTCCGGGCGATCAGATAGTGCTCGGTTTCCTCGATGACCTGCGGTTCGAAGGGCGGGATGAAGTCGTAGTTGACGTTGATGTATTCCCGCCGGTCGAGCTTCAGGTCCGGCTCATCATCGAACCACGACCATGTGAAGCCCCGCACAGCCTGTGGCGCTTCGTGCTCCCAGCGATCGCGCGTCTGGCCCCAGACGCCCAGTTCGTGGTTCGGCCGCCGGTCGCCTGACTGGTAATCCATGCACGCCAGAAAGCGTTCCAGGTCGTTCATGTTTGCCTAGTTGTCCTCGCAGATGCACGCTTCGATCCGCGCCCAGCACTTGGGGCAGGCCCGGACGTTGTCGCCGGCTGGGAAGCCTTTGGCTTCGCCCGGTCCGAGCATGACAAAGTCCACCGCCGCTCCGCCGCTCAGGACCACCTTGACGGTGTTCCGATCCGCGATCGGGCCGGTCGAGAGCAGTTCGAACCTGGCCGGTCCCAGCCGCCGGCAACTCCAGCCGGCGGGAACCTGCAGTTCGACCTGCGGGTTCGTTTCTCCCGCGACCGTCACCTCGACGGTTCGTCCAATGTTCGGCCACAGGACCGGGTAGCCATTGTAGTGGAATGAGACTTCCTTGTCGCCACAGATATCGACCGCCATCTGGCTGTCCTGCTGCAGCGCCGCGCGGGCCACGTCGTTGCGGAAGAGCCGCGTCAGGGTGTCCTTGGGCAACGTTGTCTTGTCGCCGAACGCGCATTCCCGCGACTTGGCCATCGCCTTTTCCGCCACCGCCACCGTCCGGTCGGTCAGTTCCATCAGGTTCTTGGGTGGCGTGAAGTTACGGGTGAACTTGTGGACGACGATGTCGGTGCCGATCGGCTCGACCCATTTCTTGGGGATTCCCGCCGTGCCGCCGAGGATGCCCAGCACCGATCCCAGCGTGGCGCCGGTGCAGTCGGTGTCATAGCCGCAGTTAACCGCCTTGCAGAGCTTGTCGCCGAAATCCTTGCCGTAGAGCCAGCCGATGACGGTAAAACCGTGGTTGGGAATGGCGTTGCACGGTTGAATGTGGCCGAATCGATGGCTGATCCGTTCCCGGGCCTGCCCCCAGGTCTGGCCGTTTTCGTGGCACCAGATCACCTCGCGGACGGCCCTGGCGATGTGGCTGCTGATCGGGATCATGCTCAGTCCCAGCCGCAGCAGGGTCATCGGATCCTTCTCGACGAATGCCGCCGACTCGATCGCCGCCCAGAACATCTCGCCGTAGGTGCCTTCGCCGCCGGCGTGGTCCACGGCGGAGTCCTTCCAGGCCATTCGGGCCGCCGCCTGCGGATCGCCCGGAAGCAGGCACGCCCAGATCTCGCTGCGGATCGGCGAGCCCATCTCGTCCACGAAGTAGTTTTCAAAGCATCCGGCCACCGGAGGCTTGAGGCCCCGGCTGTAGTTCCGCATGAAGAACCCGTACTCGTTCCACGGGTACGAGGCGCCGTAGCGGTTCCAGTACTCGGCGAACCACGGCAGGGCCGGGTCGGTGCCCTGTTCTTCCAGCATCTTGAGCCAGATGAGCTGCAGGTCCAGGTCGTCGTTCGGAGCCGCCTTGCTCGGCAGGGGCTCGTAGAAATCCAGCGCGTGAGGGTACCTGTGGCATTCCCACGGCGCGCCCAGCGTGCCGCCGATGTTCTTGCCCAGCCAGCAGGCGTAGACCTTGTCCCGGTATTCTTCGCGACCCAGAATGATCTTGTCCATTGCCATCTCCTGAAAGGAACTCTCGGTCCACTATACCGTTGGTTTGGGTGGAGGGAATGCTTAGAATGGATAATCCTTGTACGAATTGGCAATGGCTACTGTTGGTGAGGACGGATCGGACGGATGGGACCGTTGGGAACGCATACGGGTTTAGGCCGCATTATCGCCTCCGGTGTGATGAAGGACGCCGTCATGGGGCCGGGCATGCGGGTGCTGTCCAGCCATACGATTGTGTACGTTTTGGAGGGGCAGGCGTGGTATCGAGACCCTCAGATCGCCGAGACTCTGCTCGTTCCCGGCGACCTGATTCTCCTCTTCCCCGGCCATCCCCATCACTACGACCACCGGTCGGAAGGCCACTGGAAGCAGATTTACTTCATGTTCGACAGCCCGATGTTCGATCTGTGGACCGCCAGCGGCCTGATCGGTCCGTCACGTCCCCTTCACCACGTCGAACCGGTCGAGTATTGGCACAAGCGGTTCGCCTCGGTCCGGGGCAAACCGCCCGTGGTGGAGATCCTGGAACTGCAGATGATCCTGGCCGACGTCCTCCTGAAGGAGGAATCGGCTTCGATGGCCAGCCACGATCTGGAGTGGGCGGCCAAGGCCTGCTCGGTGCTGGAAGGGAGTCTGGAGGACCGGGCGTCGCTGCCCCTTGTGGCTGAGACGCTGGGCCTCTCGTATGAGAGTTTCCGCAAGCGGTTCTCAAGGATCATGAATATGTCTCCGTTGCAGTATCGCAACCGCTGCCTGATCGACCGGGTTTGTCGGCTGATGCAGGAAACGAACCTGTCCAATAAGGAGATCGCGTACCGGCTGGGCTTCTGCGATGAGTTCCACTTCTCGCATCGGTTCAAGAGGATCACCGGTCGCTCGCCGACCGAATTTCGCCGGACGCTGCCCTAAGCGGACCTGCCAAGCTCGGGCCACAGCAGGACCTCCGGTCCGGGCCGCTCCTTGCGCAGATCTTCCATCTCCACGATCTTGTGGTGCATCATGGCCAGTTCGGTGGCGATGCAGACGGCGACGGCTTCGGCGCTTTCGTGGACGGTGGCGCTGCTGGTTTGGCGGCCGGTGGTGACGGCTTCGATCCAGTCGCGGATCAGGGCGAAATCGGCGCCGCCGTGCGTGCCCGGCTGGACCGGCAGTTGCTCGGGTCCGAACTTTTCGACGCGGGAGGGATGGTAGATCACCAGTTCGACGGTCTCCGGCGTGGCGTAGACGGTGCCGAGGCTGCCGGTGATCTGGAGCGGGCGGCGATTATCGCCGAAGCATTTGAGGGTGAAATCGGCTGTCGTCCCGTCCTCGTATTGGATGATGACCGTCTGGTGGTCCACCTGCTCGGCTCCCGAGTTCCAGACGCACAGGTCGCCCTGGCCGACCGCCATGGTGTCCTTGTCGACCACGTACGGCTTGGAGGCGAAGTGGGCGCCGAAGAAGGGGCAGGTGGATGCCTGCGGGCACGCCTGCGAGCAGATTTCGGGCAGATCGGGCCGCGGTTTGAAATAGTCGGCGCCGCCGAAGCAGGCGACGGACCTGGCTCGGACGCCGCCCATCATCCAGTTGATAATGTCGATATCGTGGCTGCACTTGGCCAGCAGGAACACGGTGTTGCTCCGGTACATGCCCGGTCCGCGGCGGTAGTAGCCGACGGTGTGCTGGTGGTCGATCTGCTCGACGGCGTGGATGTGCAGGAGGCGGCCGAGCACGCCGGATTCGGCGATCTCCTTGACCTTCCGGTAGGAAGCCAGATAGCGCATCGAGTGCGGGACGGTCAGAGGAACGGGGTTGCGGTCGTAGGCGTCGCAGATCTGGTAGGCGTCGCGGAGGCTCGTGGCCAGCGGCTTTTCGACGATCAGAGGCAGGCCGCGTTCCAAGGCCGGCACGGCGAGTTGGGCGTGCGTGCGTTCCTGGCTGATGACCCAGACCCCGTCGACGTCCAACTCATGGATGTGGCGGTAGAAGTCCTCGCCGGACTCGAAGATTCGACATTCGGGGCCGAACCGTTCCTTAGCCCATTGCCTCTGTCCGGGCTGCGGGTCGGCCACGGACACCACGCGAAGCTGATCGGGATGCTGCAAGGCATACTCCGCCATGCCGCCGGCGCGTCCGCCGAAGCCCAGGATCGCGATCTTGACCGGAAGGTCCTTTTTCATGGAAGATTCTCCAACCAAAGCCGAAACCGAATTCCGGCACAGTTTAGCATTTATTTCGCTCAGAAAAATGATATACCGGGCCGAGTCACACAGAAAAGTGCCAGAGGAGAGATCGAATCATGGCAACGTCACACGGATCGAAGGGCAATGGGCGGAACGGGGAGGACCGGCTGTGGGAGGCGTTTGCCAACCCGTCGGATGCGGCCCGGCCGCACACGTTCTGGCACTGGATGAACGGCAATGTCACCAAGGAAGGCATCACCGCCGACCTGGAGGCGATGGCCAATGCGGGCATGGGCGGGGTCTATCTGTACATGGTCGAGGGCAAGCTCACCGAGTCTTTGCCGGTCTACGTGGACAGACCCGTTCGAATCCTGACCCCGGAGTGGTTCGCGATGATGCGGCACGCGGCCGAGGAGTGCAAACGCCTGGGCCTGGAGCTGTCGCTGATGAACTGCACCGGCTGGTCCACCTCCGGCGGGCCGTGGGTGCCGCCGGAAAAATCGATGATGCGGATCGCCTGGAGCGAGACGTATCACAAGGGTCCGGGCCGGATCGCGGGTTCGCTGCCGCTTCCGCCGTGCGACTACGCCTGTTACCAGAACCTGACCAAGCCGTATCCGCATATCCACGAATCGGTGCCTCCGGAGAAACGGTTCTACCGCGATATGGCGGTACTGGCGTATCGTCTGGATCCGTCGGCGGCGAAGGCGGCGGCCTTGTGGCCGCCGAAGGTATCGTGCAGCGAGCCGGACCAGAATCCCGCCCACGCGATCGACGGCGACGGAAGCACTGCGGTAGGAGTTGAAACCGGCGGATTTGTGCGATTTGAGTTTCCTGAGCCGGTGGTGGCCCGAGGCGTCGAATACCTGGGCGATGGATGCGAGCTGCAAGCGAGTGACGACGGGTCGAACTGGAGCAAGGTGGCGGACCTGCCCGGCCCACGGGCCTGGGGATTCCCGCAGACCTTGCCCGTTCCCGAGACAAAGGCCCGGTATTTCCAATTGCGGTTTTCCGGGGATGCCTGCATGCGGCACCTGAAGCTCTCGGGCGATTCCCTGGTGCAGGACTACGGCCCGAAGGCGGCCTTCCACGGGCTGTGGGTGGACTCGAAAGTGGCGGAGGATCGGATCGGACCGCCCACGCCCCCGTGGGCAGCCGCCACCATTCGCTCGAACGACATTCTCGATCTGACCGATCGCCTCCGGGCCGACGGAACCCTCGATTGGGAGGCCCCGGAAGGCGAGTGGATGATCGTTCGTCTCGGCTGCGCTCCGATCGGGCGGCTCAACGCGCCCTGCGCTCGGGAGTTTGCCGGCCTGGAATGCAATAAACTCGATCCGGAGGCGGTGGCGCTCCACTTTGACGCCTATACCGGCCGCGTGGCCGACGAACTCGAGGACCTGATCGGAACGGGCTTCCACTACGGCTACGTCGATTCCTGGGAGGCGGGGGATTTGAACTTCACGCCTCAATTCATCGAGGAGTTCAAAAAACGTCGCGGGTACAATCCGGTTCCGTTTCTCCTCGTCCACGGTGGCGGCCGCGTGGTCGACAGTCCCGCTATCGCGGACCGATTCCTCTGGGACGTCCGTCGAACCATCGGCGACCTGATCGCGGACTACTACTTCTCCAAGCTTAACGACCTGTGCCACGCCCGTGGCCTGAAGTTCCAGGGCGAAATCTCCGGCGTCATGCAGCAGGTGACGGCCGATCAGTTGCAGATCAAAGGCCGGTGCGACTTGCCCATGGGTGAATTCCAAATGCCCAATTTCCTCTACGGTGACCACTGGGCCCGGTGGGACCCGGTCGAGGCGGCGTCGGCAAGTCACATCTACGGCCGGCCGGTGGCCGCGGCGGAAGCCTTCACCACCTTCTGCCGATGGCAGACCGATCCGTACGGCCTGAAAGGGATCGGCGATCTGGCTTTTGCCATGGGCATCAACCGCCTGGTCTTCCACTCCTGGGCCCATCACCCCTGGCCGGACCGCGCTCCCGGCATGACCATGGGGCCGTTCGGCGTCAACTTCAGCCGGATGAACACATGGTGGGGCCGGCCCGCCAAGGCCTACGTCGATTACCTCCGCCGATGTTCGCAACTGCTCCAGCAGGGCCGCTTCGTCGCCGACATTCTTTATTTCTACGGCGAAGGGGCGCCGAACACCCTGCCGTCGAAGAACCTGATCCGTCCGGCCTTGCCCGACGGATACGCCTACGACGGCTGCGACGCCGATACGCTTCGAACCCGCGTGGAAGTCAAAGACGGCCGCCTGGCCCTGCCGGACGGCATGAGCTATCGCGTCCTGGTCCTCAAGGACGATCCGCGGTTGACGCCGGAGACGCTGGGAAAAATCAAGGCCCTGGTCCAAGCGGGCGTGACGGTCATCGGGCCCAAGCCGCAGGAATCGCCCAGCCTGATGGACTATCCCCGCTGCGACGAGCGGGTACGGGCCCTGGCCGACGACGTGTGGAACCGCGTGACTTGGAACCGGCCTGTCGGCGAAGTGCTCAAGTCCATGGGCGTCGAACCGGACGTCGAGATCATCCGTCGCGACGGCGGTGACGGACCCGTCGAGTGGACCCATCGCCGGACGGACGGTGAGGAGTGGTATTTTATCTCCAATCAGCAAAACATCATCGACCACGGCTCGTCCCTGGAAATCTGTGAACGGCGATACGACTCCTTTGCGATCAACGACCTGGCGAAGGACACGATCCGGATGGAAGTCAGTCTCCGTGTGGTCGGCAAACAGCCCGA
>ERZ747221.1354-NODE-1354-length-24762-cov-3.299210_pt1 | contig 24762 bp, 24 predicted proteins | sample MGYA00374949_ERZ747221 | MGnify/ENA primary metagenome ERZ747221 (study PRJEB28779, sample SAMN05720172) | bioreactor metagenome | isolation source: Anaerobic biogas reactor | place: USA:Washington, USA | collected 2015-08-08 ... | reverse complement strand
GCCAGGTGCCCCCGTATTGGCCGATCTCCTCGACTGGCGTGACGACCTGGGGTTCATCGCCCACCCTATCCTTGACCGGCGGGAGCTTGCCCGCCTTGACCAACTCGGCCAGCATGGGGGCTTCTTTGTACTGCGCGGCCGGCTCAGCGGTAGCTGTTGGCGCAGCAGCGGCACTGGTTGGGGCCGTCGTGGGCGCGGCGGGTGCGCTGGTCGGCGCAGGGGTGCCAGCGCAGGCCTGGATCAGGCCGGCCGCCGCCGCCATGGCGGCCGCTCTCAGAAACTCGCGACGGGAAATAGGCCTTGTGTCTCTAGACATCTGAACTTGCCTCCTTGGCAATGCTAACCTGAGAATAGCTCTAGTCGTAGCAGACAACACGCCTCTTTACACGGCATCGCCTCCTCAGTGGACAGCCGTTATTCGAGCGACACGCTCGGTAATGCATTCTCTGGGGGGATCTGATGATCTCCGGAGAGCAGTGCGGGTGGAGGGGTATGTGACCAGTATAGCACCGATCAGGCGACAGCACAATCTGGCCTGCGCTACGAACTGGCCGCCGCCTTGACAATGCCCAAATCTGTGCTATGCTGATTGCAGGCTCGAACTGGTGGACGGGACAACGTGGTGATCCCCAAGCCAGCGACGGCCAGGGCCTCATCCGGGGCTCCTGGAAACCCCTTCCGTCAGAGCAGATCCATCAAACCTCCAAGGAGGAGAGACATGGAAACGATTCTGCCGCTGATCATCCAGTTAGTGAGCGGCGCGGCCGGTGGAAACATCATCGCGGCCCTCATCAAAAAGCTGGACCTGGGACCCGTGGGCAATAGCATCGCCGGCATCCTCGGCGGCGCGCTGGGCGGCCAGTTGCTGGGCATGCTCGGCGTGGGCGGCGCGGCGGCCGGCGGCCTCGACCTCGGCTCCATCCTGTCCAGCGTCGCCGGCGGCGGCGTGGGCGGCGGCGTGCTGATGGCGATCGTCGGCCTGATCAAGCAGGCCATGGCCAAAAAGTAACCATCCGCTTCGCCAAGACCTCGCGGGTCTCAAGGCCCCGAGGTCTTTTTGCTGCCCTAGCGCAGGAAGAGCCAGTAGATGGCCACGTTCAGCGCGGTGAGGGGAAGGCCCACCCGCGCAAACTCCCAGAAGGTGAGCGTCTCGCCGCAGCGCTTTTCGGCGTTGTGGATAATGATCACGTTGCTGGCCGCGCCGAGGATGAGCAGGTTCCCCGCCACGGTGCTTCCCGCCGCCAGGGCCATCAGCTCGCGCGTGCCCGCCCCGGCCTCCAGCAGCATCGGCAGGTAGAGCGCCACCAGCGGCACATTGGAGATGAGCTGGCTCAGCGCCACGCTCACCCCCAGGATCGTCCCCGTCGCGTTCACGTTGATCCCCATATTCCCGATCGCCGATTGGATGACGCCCGTCTCCCAGACGCTTTCCATCAGCACGAACATGGCGGCGAAAAAGACCAGCGTGGACCAGTCCACCCCCCTCAGCACCTGCCAGCGGCGCGGGCTAAAGACCAGGATCGGCACCGCCGGGATCAGGGCGATGGCCACCAGGCTCAGGTCAAAGGGGAGCCGGAACGAGACCGTGGCGATCTTGGCCAGGATCAGCGCGACCAGCAGCCCCACCGCCACGCGGCACCAGCGCGCCAGGCCCTCATCGGCGATCCCCGTCTCCACATGGCAGACCTGGCAAGCGCTCATCTCGCGGCGGTAATAGAGCTTGAGCAAGGCAAAGGCAACGCCGAGATTGAGCAGCGTGGGCGCCAGCAGGTAGCGCAAAAAGGTGACGAAGGGGCTCTCCAGGCCGCCGTTGAGGGCGATAAGCAGGTTCTGGGGGTTGCCGATGGGGCTCATCACGCTGCCGATGGTGACGGCAAAGGCCAGCGCCAGCATCAGCATCCGCGCCGGGAGCTGGTGGGCGCAGGCCAGCGCCACCACCATGGGCGTGCCCACGATGGCGATGGTATCGTTCATCAGCAGCGCCGCGCCCAGCCCCATCCCCAGCAGCAGCAAGAGCAAGAGTTGGTCGCCGGTGCGCGCCCGCCGAAAGAGGCTATAGGAGAGGTGCGCCAGGTAGCCGCTGGCCTCCAGCGCCTGGCCCACCACGAACATGCCCAGCAGGAAGAGCATCACGTCGGTGTTGATCGCCGCCAGCGCATCGGCAGGGGCGATCTGCCCCGTCAGCAGCACCACGAGCGCGGCGCCGCCCATGATCTGCCAGATCTGCAGGTGAACCTGCCCGATCCGGCGAACTGCGATCAGGACAAGGACGAGCAGCAAGACGATGATGGGTATAGGCATGGCGGGAGCGGTTCGCCTCCTGGCGTATCAAACAAGCGATGGGCCGATCGCGAGCCCTATGGCCGCCACTGCAGCAGGGCCTCGAACGCGCGCGTGTCATTGGCGCAGTTGCGCCCCTCCACCGCCCACAAGCCGGGCTCCTCCGGTCGGGGGCTGGCCAGGATCGCGACTTCCTGGCCGGGCAGCACCTCGTGGTCATAGTTGACTTGCAGCCACTCGAGCCGCTGATCCCGGTACATCTCGATGGGAAAGGCGTCGCAGATCCAGTCCACGTAGCGGCTATTGTTGACGTGCCCGAGGATGTCCACCGCCGAGTAGCCGGCGCGCACGCGGAGCCGCTCCTCCCCCTCCAGCGCCAGGTCCAGCCGGTCGAGCGGCTCGTCGAGCCCCACGCGGCGGCTGGCCGCCGGCAGCGCCAGGTCCACCGCCTTGGGTGAGACCAGGCGACGGCTGGTGGCGTCGATAATCAGCCAGGCCGAGGTCGCCGCAGCGATGCGCTCGCCCTCGGCGTCCAGCACCTCGAAATCGCGGATGTAGAGGAGCCGCCGCAGGATATCCTTGGGCCAGGTGCGCAGCGTGACGACCTCGTCGGCGCGAGGAAAGCGGCAAAAGCGGATCCTCATGCGCGAGTGCACCCAAAAGAGGTTCCGGGCGTACATGGCTTCAAAGCCGACGCCCAGTTGGGTGGCGTGCACGGCGGCGGCCTCCGAGAGGTGCCGAAAGATGGCCGCCGGCTTGAGCTCGCGCTTGAAATCGCACTCCATCGCGCTGACGCGCAACGGCTGCTCATAGATTGGCGTGGGATCGTCCATCGTAGCGTGCCTTGCTCGAACAGGCAGTGGCGGCCAAGGCCGCCACTGCCTCCTGCGATACGCGACCGGACGCAAGCCAGAGGCTTGCGCCACATCAGGATGCGCCTAGTCGATGCGCCGCGCGATGCACTGGCGGTTGGCTTCCTCCGTGATGATCTGCGCCATCAGGCCGTCCTCGCCGGAAGCGAGCTTGTCCGACCAGGGGGCGCGCCCTTCCACCACCGCGGCGAACTCGTCCACCACCCAGCCAATGGCGATGCCATGCCCCACCGACTCGTGCGGGACGGTCTCGACCTTGGCCTCGCTCACCAGCTTGACCTCGCCCTTGCCGTTGCGGTCATCCATAAAGCTGACCACGCCCTTGTCGCCGACGATGGTCAGCACGTCGGAATACGCGGTCTGCTGGATATAGGCGGTGTAGGCAAAGCTGCTGTTCAGGGTCACCATCACGCCGTTGGAAAGCTGGGCCAACAGCGAGATATGCGGCGACCGGACGACCGGCTCGCCGAACCACATGCCCATGGCCTGGATTTCGCGCCACTCGCCGCCGCCGACAAAGTAGCGCGCCAGGTCCAACTCGTGGATAGAGCAATCGAGGCTGCCCGCGGCGTTGGTGAGCCGGGCGCGGCGGGCGCCGATGGGCCCAAAGACCTTGTGGCCGTCCCACATCTGCTGCCAGTGGATGGCGCGGACGCGGCCCAGGTAACCGGCCTCGATCCAGGCCTTCACCTGGCGCTGGTGCGGGATCAAGCGGTTCTCGAAATCGATGGCCAAGCGCTTGCCCGTCCGCTTGGCCGCGGCGACCATGCGCTCGCAATCGGCCACGGTCACGGCCATGGGCTTTTCGCAGATCACGTGCAGCCCGGCCTCCAGCGCATCGATCGTGGGGGCCGCGTGCGCCTCCGGGTTGGTGGCGACATAGACGGCGTCCAGCTTTTCCTTGGCGAACATCTCGCGATAGTCGGTGTACTTGGCGATCCCGGGCTCGTCGAGCTGCGCCAAGTTCTCCGGCAGGATCTCAGCCACGGCGACGATCCGCCCCTGCGTCGAGGTCTCGTTGATCGCCTTGCGCACCGCCCAACGCGCGTGCGTGCCATATCCCACCAATCCGAAACGTAGCATGTTCCCTCCCGTATTTTGGTCTCCCGCCATACAGGCTGGCGGGGACCGCTTTTCTCACAAACGGCGCGTAGGCTACATCCGATTGGCCTTCGAGTCAAATCCGCTTGGTTGACAACGCACCGGTTTCGGCTATCCTGCACGGCAGAAAGGGGGTCGCATGGGCGAGAGCAAGATGAGCGTCCGGGAGCGCTTCCGGCGGGTCATGCGCGGCGAGCCGGTGGACCGGCTGCCGGTGATCGAGTGGATCCCCTGGTGGAAGGAAACGCAGGATCGCTGGGTCGGCGAGGGGCTGCCGCCCGGCCTCTCCTACGAGCAGGTCCAGCGCCATATGGGGCTGGACGGTCACCGCTGGATCTGGCTGCACCCGCGCGGCATCCTCAACGGGCTCCGCCCCGCGGGCTGGGCCCGCAGCCAGGGGCTCTTGGCGCGGCCAGAGGATTACGAGAGGGTAGCCGAGGTGCTCCACGCCGGGCCGCAGTTTGACCCCGCGTCCTGGCGGGCCGTCGCCGCGGAGCAGGCGCGCGGCGAGGTCTTTGTCTGGATGCAGATCGACGGCTTTTTCTGGTTCCCGCGCGAGGTCATGGGCATCGAGGGGCACCTCTACGGCTACTATGACCAGCCCGAGCTGCTCCACCGCATCAACCAAGACCTCCTGGAGTACAACTTGCGCGCCGTGCGCCAGCTCTGCGAGTTCCTGACGCCGGACGTGATGACCTTCGCCGAGGACATGTCCTATAACCACGGGCCAATGCTCTCCAAGAAGCTCTACGACGCGTTCATGGCCCCCTATTACCGGCGCATCGTCCCCGAGCTGAAGGAGCGCGGCATCGTCGTGACGGTGGACTCGGACGGCGATATCATGCCGGTGATCCCCTGGCTGGAAGAGGTCGGCATCGAGGGGATCAGCCCGCTGGAGCGGATGGCGGGCGTGGACGTGGCCGTGATCCGCGCCGCCCACCCGCGCTGGCGGATGATCGGCGCCTTTGACAAGACGGTGATGCACCTGGGCGAGTCGGCCATGCGCCAGGAATTCGAGCGGCTCCTGCCGGTGATGCGGAGCGGCTATTATGTCCCCTCGGTCGACCACCAGACGCCGCCCGACGTCTCGCTCGAGATGTATCGCCTCTACATCACCTTGCTGAGGGAATACGCCGCCCGCGGGGCCAGCCGCTGAACCGGCGCCGCGGAGACCAACCAACCGTTCGGAGGAGACATGAAGTCACCACATTACGACCTGCACATGCACACCAAGTACCTGGGCTGCGCCAATGGCACCATGGAGATACCCGCCATGCTGGCCGAATGCGAGCGGCTGGGGGTGAAGGTGATGGGCATCACCGACCACCTCAACACGCTGGACAAGCTGCCGCTGCACCGCCCCATCCGCGACGAGATCGCCGCGCTCCAGACCGATATCGCGGTCTATTTCGGCGTCGAGCTGAACTATCAGAGCTGCGACGGCGAGTTCGCCTATAGCCCCGAGGTGCGGGACGAGCTGGGCTTCCAGTTCGCCATCGGCGGCATCCACAGCCCCTACGTGGAGAGCTACGACCTGCGTCAGATCGTGGAGATCCAGCACCGCCACCACCTCAAGACCTGCGCCGACCCGCTGGTGCAGGTGCTGGTGCACCCCTACTGGTTCGGCAAAAAGACCTTCGAGCAGCGCGGCTGGCCCTGGTTCGACACGATGAAGGCGGTCCCCGTGGCCTATGCTCGCGAGCTGGGGCAAGCGGCCCGGGATAGCGGCACGGCCATCGAGATCAACGCCTGCGCCAACCTGGTCAACCCCGCCTATTCCAGCGATTATGTCAAAGAATACGTCGAGTACCTGGGGGTCATCGCCAGCGAGGGGGCCTTGTTCACCGTCGGATCGGACGCCCACGACATCCACCGGCTGGAGCACATCGAGGCGGCCTGGCGGGTGGTCGAGCAGCTTGGCCTGCCGCCGGAGCGGATCTGGCGGCCCACCGGCAAGCCGCTGGGGGGCAAGGAATAGGCAGGGGGCGAAGCCGGAAATAGAGGAGCCGGTGAATTCGATTCACCGGCTCAGCGCCATGGAATGGCGTTCTGGCAAGTCCCTGCGGCATGGAATGCCGTTGGGACTTGCCAGATTCAGCCAGGGACCTCGGTCCCTGGCTCAACCACGGCCCCGCCCGATCATTCTCTGCGCAACTTGACGCCGCCCAGCGCCAGGCCGATGTTCAGGTCCACCCGGCTCTCGGCGGTGGCATAGCCAGGGGTGGTATAGACATTGCCGTCCTGGTCCCACTCGCCGACCAGGTCGCGGCCCACCAGCGCGGTGCCAAAGCTGACCCGCGCCGCCAGCCCCCGCGGCACCACCACCTCGATGCTCCCCACGGCGCCGCTGATGTCGGCCTTGTACATGCCATCCTGCGGCAGGATCACCTTGTTGGCGCCCACCGCCAGGCTGATCCGCAGGTCCTCCACATCCAGCTTGGTCAGATCGAGGTCGCTTTCGCCCGCGGCCACGGTGATGTCCAGGGCCATGGGGACCGCGTCATTCAGGCGGATATCCCAGGTATATCGTCCGGCGTCGGTGACCGTGGGGCCGACGGTGTTGCCCTCGTTGCGGGCGCTCAGGATCGCCGTCCCGTCCTTGACCTCGTATTCCACGCGGGCCTTTTCGTCCTGCCGCATATCCAGCGTGCCCTCCACCAAGTTGGCGGAGCTCTGCAGCGCGCTGACCTCCAGCTTGCCCGCGGCGCGCTCCAAGGTCACCTCGGCGCGAGCGGCCCCTTGCAGAGGCTTCACCAGCTCCTCGCCAGCCAGCCGATCGCCGCTCAGCGGCCGCCAGGATAGGTAGAGCGCCGCGGCGAAAACGGCGACGATGAGCACCACCGCCGCCAGCGCGCCCAGGGTGGAGCGCCGCCCAAAGAGCAGATCGATCCCTGCCGCGATCAAAAAGACCGGCCAGATGCGCAACAAGGTGGTCCAGATGCTCCAGTCGAGCCAGCCCAGGTTGTTGCCCAGAAAGATCAAACCGAGGCCGATGAGGATCAGCGGCCCCACCACCCCACTTCGACGGGTCCTGCTCTGCTCAGCCATGGTCTATTTCTCCTTGAAGTAGCGAACCAACATCCAGACGCCGACGCCGATCACCAACAGCGGCCAGAGATAACCGAGGTTGAGCCAGCGCAGCCAGCCAAAGCGCCGCAGAAAGGTCAGCACGCCCAGCACCACCAGCGCCCCGCCCAGGAGCAGGATCGTCTGCGGGCTAGCGGAGCCGATGGTGCGCTGGGCCTGGTGGCCCAACCCATCGAGCCGGCCCCGCATCTCGGCGGCGCTGGCGCGGATATTGGCCTGCACGGTGGAATCCTCCACATCTTCCAGCGGCAGGAGGAGCCACAGCGCCAAATAGATCCACAGGCCGGCGCCGTTGGTCACCGCCAGCAGCATAAAGATGATCCGCACCCAGCTCACGTCGACGTTCAGGTAGCGACTGAGCCCCGCGCAGACGCCGCCTAGCATCTGGTTCGTGCGACTGCGATATAGCTTGCCTTGCATCCTCAACCTCCCTCAAGGTGTCGGGCATCCGTGCATCCGATGCTCGCTCCCGTCGCGCGCCCCTATTCCTGCTCTGCGCTGCCGGCGCTCTCGGCGCTCTCGCAGCACGCTTTGTCCTGGTCGTGCTCCACATGGATGGCGACGCGCCGGTGCGCCAGGCGCTTGGCCGCCAGGGCCACCAGGATCGCCAGCGCCCACCGGGCCACCATCCGCGTGCGCGGATCGTCCCGCTCCAGCGCGCTCTGCAGCTCGCTGCCCAGGGTGCGAGCCTCGGACTGCACCTCCGCCCACCCTGCGCGCATGACCGCCTCTTTTTCCTCGGGCGCTTGCCCTTCCAGCGGCGTGGTCACCCACAGCGCCAGGTAGACCACCAGCCCTACCCCGCCCAGCATGGCGGCGACGATGAAAAACGCTCGCACTAGCTTGATGTCCAGGTCCAGATGGGCGGCCAGCCCGACGCAGACGCCGCCGAACATCCGCCCTTCCTCGATACGATGCCACTTGTTCATGATCTCGCTCCCCTCTGTCGGCCGGCCGCGGGCAGAGTGCCCCTAACCCGCGGCGGCCGTTCGATTCGCCTCTACTCCGCGCGCCGCATCAAGACGCGCAGCACCAAATATCCGCCCACGCCGATGAGCGCCAGCGGCCACAGGTAGCCCAGCAGGCTGGACGAGGCCGCCAGCAGCAAAAGCCCCATCACCCCCAGGATGGCCCCGGGGATCAGCGCCCAGGTCATGCGCCGCTCGGGATTGGCGAATAGGTACACCAGCCCAAAGGTCGCCGCCATCCCCAGGAAAAAGAGGCCGCCCACCGCCTCCCCGCTCACCAGGTTGCTGGCCAGGATCACCAGCGCCAGCGTCGCCAGCACCCCGCCGGGGATGATCGCCCACCAGGCGGCGCGGTTCCGCAAATAGACCACCCAAAAGGCCGCGGCGATGGACCCCATAAAGAGCGCGCCGCCGAGCTCGCCGGCCAGCCTGAGGCCCGTGCTGCCGAGGGCCACCAACGCGCCCAGCCCCAGTAGCGTAAACCCAGGGATGACCGCCCACCACTGTTCGCGGTCCGACAGGAACCAATAAAGGAAGACCAGTCCACCCGCGCCAAAGATAAAGGCCCAGACCCAGCCCCAGAGCGTCCCTGTGCCCACCAGCCCAAGGCTTTGCAGGCCAAAGAGCAGCCCCAGGACGATCAGCAGGATGCCCCAACCGATGTTGAGATCGATCTTTTTGAGATTCACTGCGCCCCTCCTACGCTCGACTTGCGAAAGAAGCCTCGCCCCAGCAGGAACAGCCCCAACGCGATCAGGAGGATCGGCCAATAGTCGCCCAGGAAGCCAAAGGCCCCGAAGGCCGACCCAAAGATGACAAACAGGACCAGGCTGGTCAGGACAGCATAGAGCCCGTCAGCGACCTTTTCCTTGCCGCCCAACAGGCCGGAAAGCACCGTGCCGACTCCGGCAAAGCCGGGGATCAGGGCCCAGGCATAGGACCAGCTCTCCCACTTGCCGGTCGCGTTCTGATACCACAGGATGCCGCCGACGCCCATCACGATGCAGGCGGGGATGGCCATCCCCGGCTCGCTGCCGATCAGGCCCAACACCAGCATCACGAACCCTACCCCCACCACGATCAGCGGCCAGGAAAAGTCGAAATCAAGCCACTCCCGAAAGCCAGGCAGCAGCCGCCAGGCGGCGAACAAGAGCCCCAGCACGATGAGGATCAGCCCGCCCACCAGGTCCCCGCGTTTGTTCTTCATCTGTCCCCTCCTTTTCGAGCGCACATGCTGTCATATATACGCGGCAAGGCACGCGGGGTTTTGCTGGAGGAGGAGGATGCACCACCGAGACGCGGAGGACGCAGAGAAAAGGATGGGACAGGAGGAGAAGAACGCACCAACGAGGCAAAGAGGTAGGGACGGCATGAGGAGGAGGGGCGAACCTTGTGTTCGCCCTGGCCTAGCTGGTGTTCGCCCCGATCCGCCCTGGCCTGGATTGAGCGCCCTTGACTGGCCTCACACCCTGACATGGATGGAAACGAACCGAGAAGGCCGAAAGATCCGGATCTGGGCATCCGTGTCCATCCTCCGAATCCGCGTCCCGTCCCTTATCTCTTCTCTGCGCCCTCTGTGCCTCGGTGGTGCGCTCCTCCCATCGGCAGCCAGAGGGTGAAGGCGCTCCCCTGGCCCACCTCGCTAGCGACGGTGATGCGCCCGCCGTGGGCCTCGGCGATCCATTGGGCGATGGAGAGGCCCAATCCCGTGCCGCCCTGAGCGCGCGAGCGGGCCTTGTCCACCCGGTAAAAGCGCTCAAAGATGCGCGGCAGCTCCTCCGCGGGGATGCCGATGCCGGTATCGGTGACGGTGACGCGGGCCCACTCGCCAGCGGCGTCGCTGACGCGCTCCAGGTCCAACGTCACCGTCCCGCCTTCGGGGGTATACTTGAGGGCATTGTCCACCAGGTTGAGCAAGAGCTGCTTCAGCCGGTCCGGGTCGCCCGTGACCAACGCCTGGTCCTCCTGACCGAGGCGCAACTGCACACCCTGGGCCAGCGGCTTGCTCTGGCGATAGACCTCGAGCAGCAGCGTGTCCAGCTCCACCGGCTCCGCCCCCAGCCGCACGCCGGCATCGGCCTGGGCCAGCAGCAGCAGGTCCGCCACCAGCCGGGCCATGCGCTCCGTCTCGCCCCGCGCCGTGGCGAGGATGTCGCGACGCTGGGTCCCCGCGCACTCTTCTCGCGCCAACAGGTCCAGGTGGCCGGTGACGGCGGTCAGCGGCGAGCGCAGCTCGTGGCTGACGTCGGCGATAAAGCTCTGCTGCGAGCGAAACAGCCCCTCGATGCGCGCCAGCATCCGGTTAAAGGTGCTGGCCAGCCGGCCCACCTCGTCCGGGGGGCCGCGGTGATCCAGGCGGCGGCCCAGGTCCTGCGCCTCGATGATGCTGTTGGCGGTGCGGGTGATATCGTCGATGGGATGCAGCGCCCGCCGCGCCAGGAGCGACCCGACGCCCGTGGCCACCGCCAGCCCCGCCAGCGAGCCGGCCAGCAGCAGGTTGCGCAATTGCCGCAGGGTGTCCTCGATATCCTGGAGCGAGCGCCCCACCTGCGCCACCCCCACCACCTGCTGGCCGAACCAGATCGGCGCGCTGATCTGCCGCAGCGGCGACTGGCGAGCCAGGGTCGTCTCCAACAGGGACTCTCCGCCCTCCAGGACTTGGTCGAGCGTGGCGTTGGAGAGGGGCAGGAACTGGTCGCCCAGGTTCTCTGACTTGGCCACCAACTGCCCGCCCGCCGTGAGCACCTGCACGTACATCTCGGGTGAGGCAAAGACGTCGATATCCGGCAGCACGACGCGTTCCCGCAACAGGTACGAGGCGGGGTCCGCGCGAGCCGCCAGCACCTGCGAGATGGCGTTGCTGACCTCCTGCGCCCGCGCCGTGATGGTGCGATCCGCGGAGAGGTAGAGGTTGCGCGAGAGGGCCAGGTAGACCGCCACGTCAAAGGCGACGAGCAGCACCGCCAGCAGGGCGGCATACCAGAGGGTGAGGCGCGCGCGAATAGACACCTTACTCCTCCCGCAGGGCATAGCCCGCCCCGCGCACCGTCTGGATCAGCCGCGGCTCGCCGGCCGCCTCCAGCTTGGCGCGCAGGTAGCGGATATACACCTCAATGATGTTGGACTCGCCGCCGAAATCATAGCCCCAGATCCGCTCATAGATCACCTCGCGGGTGAGCACCTGGCGCGGATGGCGCATGAATAGCTCCAACAGGTCGAATTCCTTGCTTGTCAGGTCCAGGGCGCGGCTGCCCCGGCGGGACTGCCGCGTGCGGGGGTCCAGCGCCAGGTCGGCCAATTGCAGCGGATGATCGTCCTCGGCCCCCTTGCGCCGGAGCAGCGCGCGCACGCGGGCCAGCAACTCCTCCAGCGCGAAGGGCTTGACCAGGTAATCGTCGGCGCCCATGTCCAGCCCGGTCACGCGGTCCGAGACGCTATCGCGAGCGGTCAGCATGAGGATGGGGACGTCGGATTCCTGGCGCAGGCGGCGGCAGACTTGCAGCCCGTCCATGCCGGGGAGCATGACATCGAGGATCACCAGGTCAGGGCGCCACTCCAGCGCGGCGGCCAGCCCGCTCTCGCCGTCGTGCGCCACGCGGACGCCATAGCCCTCATAGGCCAGCCCCCGCTGAAGGAAGTCCGCGATCTTTTTCTCGTCATCCACCACCAGAATGCGTTCGTTCATCGTTTTTGCTCCATGCGCTCTGGTGGTGTATTATACGCGATCGCGCGCAAGCGGGAAGCGGCGCTCGCGCCCGCCGCGGACCGCCGATCAGCATGACCCTCGTCATGTCTGAGCCAGCGCTGAGCGCTACAATAAGAGTCAGGCCTGTGCTCCCACGGAGCCCCTGCCTTGGCTCGTCCTAGACTCTCCCTTCCGCACGCCGAACAGCAGGCTAGCCCGCGACGCACGCAGGCCCGGTTATCTGGCTTGGGGACGTGGATCTGAAGGGAGAGAGTACAATGTTTACCAAGACGATGCTCAGGGTGGCCATGGCCGCCGCTATCGCATTGGTCGGATTATGGGGACCGCCGTGGCAGCCCCTGGCCGTGGTCAGTGATCAAGCAACCGTGGCCCGGGCCGCCAACGGGCCGACGATACTGCACCTGCCCAGCATTGGGCGCGAGGCCAGCAGTCCCCCCGCGGCGGTGGGCCTGGAACTGGTCGCCCAGGGGCTCACCTCGCCGGTGGCCCTGGTGCAGCCGCCCGATGGCAGCGGCAGGTTGTTCATCGCCGACCAGGCGGGCCTGATCCGGATCGTCGCCGGCGGCAGCCTGTTGGCCGAGCCGTTCCTGGACCTGCGCGCCAAGATGGTCGAAGTGCGGGCCAACTATGACGAGCGCGGCCTGCTGGGGCTGGCCTTCCACCCCGATTACGCGACAAACGGCCTGTTCTACGTCTATTATAGCGCGCCGCTCCGCGAGGGCGGGCCAGCCGGCTTCAACCATACCAGCCACGTCTCCGAGTTCAAGGTCTTGGCCGGCAACGCGAACCTGGCCGACCCGGCCTCGGAGCGGGTGTTGCTGAGAGTGGACCAGCCGCAATCGAACCACAACGGCGGCGGGCTCGCCTTTGGCCCCGCTGATGGCTACCTGTACATCTCGCTGGGCGATGGCGGCAACCGCGACGATGAGGGGCTCGGTCATGTGGCGGACTGGTATGCCTTTAACGAAGGCGGCAACGGTCAGGACATCACGGACAACCTCCTGGGGAGCATGTTGCGTATCGACGTGAACCAGGGTCAGCCCTATGCCATCCCCGCGGACAACCCATTCGTGGGAGAGACCGAGGGCCTGGACGAGATCTATGCCTACGGCTTCCGGAACCCCTATCGCTTCTCCTTCGACATGGGCGGGAATCACGCCTTGCTGGTGGGCGATGTGGGGCAAGAGCTGTGGGAAGAGGTGGACGTGGTGATCAGCGGGGGTAACTATGGCTGGAACGTGCGAGAGGGCACGCATTGCTTTGACGCGGCCCAACCGACCGTGCCGCCTGCGGACTGCCCGGCCACGACGCCTTCGGGCGCGCCGCTGCTGGACCCGGTGATCGAGCTGCTGAACGGCAAGAACCCCGGCGGGGTCGGCCTGGCGGTGGTCGGTGGCTATGTGTACCGCGGCACCGCGCTGCCGGCGCTGCAAGCCAAGTATGTCTTTGGCATGTGGAACAAGGTCGGCTTTGCGCCCCCAGGTCGGGGCCGGCTGTTGCTGGCCGAGCCGCGCGCCGCGGGGCTGTGGCGCGTCCACGAGCTACGCGTCGCCAGCAACCCGGAGGGGCATCTGGGAGCCTTCCTGCTGGGCATGGGCCAGGACCTCTCCGGCGAGGTCTATGCCCTCACCACGGATAACCTGGGGCCCGCCGGCGAGACCGGCAAGGTCTTCAAGATCGTGACGCCCTAGGGCGAGCCGGGCCCCCGAGGCTAAGCCTAGGAAGGCTTCAGGCTCGGGGGCCGCTCTAGCAGAGATTAAGGTTCAGAGGAGGACGACTTGCCACGCACACCCTTGACCTATCCCCCCGCCCGGCGCGGCGACACCCTCGAGGTGCTGCATGGCACGCCGGTGGCCGACCCCTACCGCTGGATGGAAGACCTCGACGCGGACGAGACCCAACAGTGGGTCGCCGCGGAGAACGAGCTAACCCACGGCTACCTGGCCAAACTCCCCGCGCGCGAGGAGATCCGCCAACGGCTCACCGCGCTCTGGGATTATGAAAAGTACGGCGTCCCCTTCCGACGGGGCAGCAGGGTCTTTTACACCTACAACCCCGGCCTGCTCAACCAGGGCGTGCTCTATTGGCAAGCGTCGCTGGATGCAGAGCCCCAGCCCCTGCTGGATCCCAACGCCCTCTCCGAGGATGGCACCGTGGCCCTCACCGGCTACGAGGTCAGCGACAACGGGCGCTGGCTGGCCTATGGCGTCTCGGCCTCCGGCTCGGATTGGCAAGAGTGGCGCGTGCGCGAGGTGGAGACCGGGCGCGACCTCCCCGACCTGCTGCGCTGGGTCAAGTTCTCCGGCGCGGCCTGGCGGCCCGATGGCGCGGGCTTTTATTATTGCCGCTACGACCGCCCCGCCGAGGGGAACGAGTACAAGGGCGCTGTCTATGGCCAAAAGCTCTACTATCACCGGCTCGGCGCGCCACAGGAGGAGGACGTCCTCGCCTACGAGCGCCCCGACCAGAGGGAATGGATTTTTCAGGGCGAGGTCACGCAGGACGGGCGCTATCTGGTGGTCGGCGTCTTTCGCGGCACCGATCGTGAGAATGGCGTCTTTTATCGGGACCTGCAGGGCGATGGGCAGATGGTGGAGCTGCTGCGCGAGTTCGACGCCGAGTACGATTTCATCGGCAGCGAAGGCCCGCTCTTTTACTTCCGCACCGACGCCGGCGCGCCGATGTATCGCCTCATCGCCATCGACATCCGCGCGCCGGAGCGGACCCATTGGCGCGAGATCGTCGCCGAGACGGGCGACACCATCGAGCGCGCCAGGATGGCCGGCGGGCTGCTGGTGCTCTCCCGGCTCCACGACGCCCACAGCGAGCTGGCTGTGTACGACGCCGCCGGGCGCAAGGTGCGCGACATCCCGCTGCCGGGGATCGGGTCGGTGGCGGGTCTGCAAGCGCGCCGCCAGGACCCCCTGCTCTTTTACGCCTTTGCCGGCTTTACCGCGCCGGGCACGATCTACCGCTACGACGTGACCACCGGCGAGGGGGCGATCTTCCGCCAGTCCAAGCTGGGCTTCGACCCGGACGCCTATGAGACGCGGCTGGCCTTTTGCGCCAGCAAGGACGGCGCCCGCGTGCCGCTCTTTATCACCCACAAGCGGGGGCTCGCGCTCACCGGGGACGCGCCGACCTATCTTTACGGCTATGGCGGCTTTGGCATCTCGATGACGCCAGGCTTTTCCGTCGCCAACCTGGTCTGGATGGAACGCGGCGGCATCTATGCCCAGGCCTGCCTGCGCGGCGGCGGCGAATACGGCACCCCCTGGCATGACGGCGGCAAAAAGCTGGCCAAGCAGAACGTCTTTCACGATTTCATCGCCGCGGGGGAGTGGCTGATCGCCAACGGCTACACGCGCCCGGCGCGGCTCGCCATCGGCGGCGGGAGCAACGGCGGGCTGCTGGTGGGCGCCTGCCTCACCCAGCGCCCGGACCTCTTTGGCGCTTGCTTTGCCGCCGTGGGCGTGCTGGACATGCTTCGCTTTCACCTGTTCACCATCGGCTGGGCCTGGACCTCCGACTATGGCTCGCCGGACGAGCCGGCCGATTTCGCCGCCCTGCTGGCCTATTCGCCCTATCACAACGTCCGCGCGGGCGCGGCCTATCCCGCCGCGCTCATCACCACCGCCGACCACGACGACCGGGTCTATCCGGCGCACAGCTTTAAATTCGCGGCGGCGCTGCAGGCGGCGCAGGGCGGCCCCGCCCCCATCCTGATCCGCATCGAGACCAAGGCCGGGCACGGCGCGGGCAAGCCCACCGCCAAGCTCATCGCGGAGGCCGCGGATCGGCTGGCCTTTCTCCTGGCCGCGCTGGGCAGCGAGTAATATAGCGTCTGTTACTTGCAATTTGCCTCGGATTGTTGTATGATAGGGTCATCAGTCACCTAGATTGGTCACGTTATGTGAGGGGGACAAGCGATGAAAAAGCTGCTTGCAGTCCTGGTCCTCGGCCTGTTGCTCGCCGTCACCGCCTGTGACAAGATAGGGATATGGACGCCGGTCCCGAGCCCCGAGCCGGAGGCTTCGGCCACGGCCCCGGCTGCCGACACCCTGGCGCCAACTGCCGCGCCCGACGCAACCCACACCGCGCCGGCCACGGCCCCCGTCGAGGCGGCCACCGCCACCCAGGCGGCTGCCTCTCCGACGGTACCCCCGTCGCCCATTCCGCCGACGGCCACCGCCCTGCCGACCGAGCCGCCGCCCACCCCCACCATGCCCCCGCTGGCCGATATCCCGGCCTTTCAGGGGCTGGTGATCCTCTACCACGTGGAGGGCGGGATCGCCGGGTTATGCCAGGATTTGGCCCTGTTCCAGGACGGCGCCGCCCTCTATGGCCCCTGCGGCCGCCTGGCCCAGGGCGCGCTGGACGAGGCCAAGGCGGCGCAGGTGCAGGCCTGGCAGAAAGAGCTGGCTTCCTTTTCCTTCCGCTTTGACGATAACCCCCGCGGCCCGGATAACATGACCACCACCCTGGTCTTTACCGGGCAGGGGACCACCGCGGCCACCGCCGACCAGCAGCAAGCGCTGATGGATTGGGCGCGCGAGGCCTTTGCCGAGCTGGCGGGGCAGAGCGGCGCGCCGGACCGCCACATCGCCATCACCGAGCCCGCGCCGGGCGCGGCCATCTCCAGCCCCTTGCTGGTGACCGGCGAGGGGATGGGCTTTGAGAACCAGTTGGGCGTGCAGGTGCTGGACGAGGAAGGCAAGCTGATCGGCCAGACGGTGGCCTTTATCACCGCCGAGCTGGGCAAGCGCGGCCCCTTCTCCGCCGAGATCACCTTCACCCAGCCGGCGCGCGAGCAGGCCGGGCGCGTGGTGGTGTTCGATACGAGCCCCCGCGACGGCAGCATCGTCACGCTCAACTCGGTGGAGGTGCGGCTGGCCGCCCAGGGCGAGATGGGCGAGCAGGCGTTGATCGTGGCCCCGGGGCTGCGGCTCTTCCAGGGCCCCGGCTTTTCGCTCCCCTACGTGGCCGACACGGTGGTAGAGACCGCCGGCGACAACGTATGGAAGCTGGCCGGGCGCGCTGTGGAGATTCGTCCCGCCGACGCCAACTGGACCTGGTCGGGCCCGGCCTACACGCTGGACATCGCCCTGTACCCCAACACCAAGGAGGCCACCTCCGAGGAATGGGCGCGCGAGCGGCTGGCCGTTGAGTGGAAGAAGGCCAAGGACAATAACGAGCCGTTCACCGGCCCCGTGGACGAGAGCGGCAAGATCGTGGAGGACAAGCTGGCGCTGGTGCGCCTGGGCGACAAGTCCGCCCTGCAGGCGGATTGGTTCGGCGGCGATAGCGTCCGCCGGGTCGTGTACCTCTCGCTGCGCACGCGGATGGCGACCTTGGCCTACAACGTCTATCCGGTGGAGAATTACCCCCTGGCCGAGGCAGCCAGCGACGTCATGGGCCTGTTGCTGGCGCAGGTGAGCGCGCCGGAGGCCCAGGGCGTGCCCAATACCGTTCCGCTGGTGGAGGGCGTGACCAGTTTCATGGGGCCCGGCTTCCAGTTGCTGGTCCCCGCCCACGCAACCGTTGAGGACGTGGAGCCCGACCACTGGCAACTGCTCGGGCCGGAGGTCAGCGTGCGCGCGGCCAGCGGCGACGCCGCCTGGTCTGGCCCCGCCTACCAGGCCGACCTACTGCTGGCGGATAACCCGGACGGGCTCTCCGCCGCCGAGTGGGCGGAGCGGGTGATCCAGGACGAGTGGAAAAAGGCGCAAGACGACAAAAAGCCCTTCACCGGCCCCCTGGATGCCGACGGCAAGCTGATCGCTGGGCGGGTCGCCGAGCTGATGGTGGGCGACGTGATGGGGTACCAAGTGGACTGGCTCGGCGAGAACAGCCTGCACCGGGTCCTCTACGTCCCCGCCGCAGACAAGATGCTGGCGGTGCATGTGGACCTCTGCGCGCAGGAGGCCAACCCCGCCGCGCCGCTCTCCAACGCCGCCCATGCCCTGCTCTTGGCAGGGCTGCGCGTGGGCGCGGCCCAGTCCGCCGGCGAGTAGGAGCGTCGTCGGCGCCGGGGGATCGTTCCCGGTGAATGGAATTCACCAGCTTGAGCCGGCAAGTCCCAACGGCATTCCATGCCGCAGGGGACTTGCCATACTAAGCCAGGGACCTCGGTCCCTGGCGTCCGGTTCAGCGCAACCCAACCCACCCACAGGAGGCACACATCATGACTCGTCGTCGCATCGCCTGGATCGCACTGGTGGCGTTCGTGCTGCTGGTGGCGGGGGTGGGCCTGGCCGCCGCCGCGCCGAGGGGAGGCCCCGGCTATGTCAGCGTCCCCGGGCCGGCCTTTCAGCCCAAGTTCCCCAGCACCGCCTTTGAGTACTTTGGCATGCAGGTCCGCACCACCAGCGGTACGGGGCACTATGTGGCGCCGGTCTCGTTGCCGCACGGCGCCACGTTGAACGAGGTGACCATCTTGGGCTACGACAGCTCACCCGCGCAGAGCTTCGAGGTGATCTTCTATCGCGCCCATGGCGGGCGCGGCTTTCTCGAAGAGATCTGCCGCGCCAAGAGCGCCTACTGGGGCGGGGACTTTGAGGTTAACGTGGCGCCGGAGGCGCAGCGCGCCCTGGTCGACAACGACACCTACGGCTATTTCATCGCTCTGGAACTGCCAGCCCCAGCCACGACGCAGCAAGGGCTCGCCCTAACCCGGGTGCGGTTCGGCTATAGCTACCCATCCAACGTGCCCCTGCTCAGCCGCAACGCCCCGTAAGCGAAAGGGCCGTGGGCGTATAGTGCGCTACTAGGCAGTGGTTACCCGTCGTCTAGTAGCGCTTTCACCTCACGAAGCTGCGGCAGGCGCGCCTGCAAGAGATCCCACACCGTGCGATCATCTATGACGGCGTAGCCATGGATCAGCCAATTGCGAAAGGCGATGATCCGCTGATACCCGTCAATTCGGCGCGCCGCGACGAGGTCGATCTTGGACAACTGGCCGATAGCCTCGCCAATGATCTCGAATTGTCGCTCGACGGCGGATCGCAGCAGTGCGCTACCCAGATGGTCGTCGAGAGACGCCCCCTCTGTGAATTCCGCCAGGAGGTCCGCCGCCTGGAGCACATCGTACAAGAGTTTCTTGCTCTCAAGCCGCATAGACCACCATCCTGGACGGCTCGATAGCTTGCAGAAAGTAGGGGTTCCGGATCGCCGTGATCATGACCAGGTCCACCGGCCGGCCAAAGAGCCCCTGCAAGGCCTCCCAGAGCCCAAAGTAACGGTCGGCCGGCCTGCCCGCGGCAGACTTGTCGAACTCGACCAGGAAATCCAGGTCGCTTCGTGGCGGGCTGAAGCGAGGACCAGTGGCCGATCCAAACAGCTCCAGCCGTTGCACGCCATACCGGCGGCACAGCCGCGTCAACTCGGCCTCCTGTTCCTGCGCAAGTTCGAACATGCGGACCACTCCTTGCTCACCGACTTGCCCGCCGCGCGACGTCGGCCTATAATCTCCCCCTGCCACATGATAACACATGTCGGCAGGCGTCGCAACCTATGCCACCCCGGAGGACACGATGAACCGAAAAGAGCGCCTGCACGCGGCGTTCACCCTGCAAGAACCCGACCGCACGCCCGTGCTGGGCGGCTGGTGGGCCGCGCCGGAGCAGATCATGGCCCTGACCGGCGCCAGTGAAGACGAGTACTGGGCCGACCCCTTCGCCGCGGGGCTGGAGGCGGAGCGCCGCCTCGGCTCCGATGGCGTCATCGGCATCTTTGTGCCCAAGAACCGGGGCGGGTATCGCCACATGGACCACGAGACGCTCGAGCGCCGCGCGGCCTATACCCTGGAAAGCGCCATGGCCGAGATCGACGCCTTCCCCTCGCCCGAGCAGATCGTCGCCGAGTGGGACGAGGAGGCCGCCTATGCCGCGCTTATGGCCGACTGGGAAGCCAGTCAGGCCCGCTGCGGCGACATCCTCTGGTGCAATGCCGATTGGGGCTTGGTCCCTACGGCGCTCTGGTACCAGCATTTCGGCTACGAGACCTATTTCACCGCCCTGGCCCTCTACCCCGAGCGCGTCACCCGCATGATCCGGGCCAGCGCCGAGCGGGCGCGGCTCAAGTCCAAACTGCGCGCGCGGGCCATTCGAGAGGGCCGCCATCCCCTGGCCATCCTTACCGGCGAGGACATCTGCACCCAGCGTGGCTCCATGGTCTCGCCCGAGTTCCTGCGCCGCGTCTATTACCCCCTGGTCGAATACGCCCTGGAGCCGCTGGTGGACGTCGGCTGCAAGCTCGTCTGGCACTGCGACGGCAACTGGACCACCATGCTGGACGACCTGCTGGCCTGCGGGGTCGGCGGCTTGCAGGGCTTTCAACGCGAGTGCGGCATGGACCTGGAGTGGCTCGTGGAGCGCCGGGTTCACTGGCGCGCGCTGGCCTCTATCGCAGCGGGCACCGCGCTGGGGCTCGTCGTGAACCCGTACTTTTCCCGCAACGGCGTCTTTCTGTATCGCCACCTGATGCCCAAGCTGCTGAGCGCCACGGCGACGTCGGTGGGCAGCGAGTGGTACCCGTACAGCACCGCGCAACTCCTGGAGAACTCGTCGCTGGCGCTCGCCGCGTTCGTCGTGGGCGCCCTGGCGCTGGGGCTCGCCCACAGGAGGATGACCGTCGCCACGGCGACCTCGTTCCTCGTCGCGGCGCTTTATCGAGTACTCGGCGCCCTTTTCCCTGGTGTTCGCCGCGCTGGCGTGGTCGGCGCTCGGCTGGGGCGGCGAGGCGGCCCGAGCACGCCGCGACGGATGGGCGCGGGCCGCGCGGGGGGTGTTGGTCCCCGGGATACTGGCGGCCGTGCTCCTCTTCGGGCTGGCGGATACCTACCGCGGGGCGCGGGCCAGCATCAGGAGGTCGGCGCCGTTCGACCTGTTCGCCGGGGCCAGCGCCTGGCTCGAGCGGAACACCCCGGAGGGCGAGCGCGTGTTCCAGACCGACTGGGACGACTTTCCGCGCCTCTTTTTCTACAACGCCACGAACACGTACCTCGTCGGGCTGGACCCAACCTACCTGCAACTCCAGGACCCGGCCCTGTACGATCGCTGGGTCGCCATCACCCGGGGCCGGGTCGAGCGCCCCGCCTCTTCTATCGGAGTGCGAGGACTCGGTCCCCAGGCCGCTGGGGCAGCCGCTTTGTCCCCCGCCACTCTCGGTGGCGGTCTTCCGGCGCACTGCATCCATCGCCGATGGGGGGTTTCGGGGGCAGGGGCGCTCTGCGACTGCCAGGTTACGCTAGAGCACCACAGAAGACGGCCACCAAGAGTGGCCGAAGACAAAGCGGCTGCCCCAGCGGACTGGGGGCTGCCCCAGCGGACTGGGGGCAAGCCTGCCGCACTCCACACCGGCCGCACTTCACACGAGAGCGGCGCCCTACCGGGCGTCTTTTCTCCCCGCCTCGTCGATCGCCGTCGCGACCGCCTCGGCGTCCTCGCCCACGCCGAGGAACAGGCCGGACTTGAACTTGGTCAGCCACGGCAGGCCGACAACGTACAGCCCCGGGTACGCGGTGGCGCCGCGCGTCTGTACCGGGTAGCCGTCGGCGTCGAGGATGGGCAGGCGCACCAGGGAATAGTCAAAGGTGTGGCCGGCGGCCCAAATGACGGTCGAGACGCCGGCGGCGTGGAGGTCGTCGTCAACGGTGTGCCAGTGCCCGCGCTGGGCACCGCCGGCCAGGTGGTGACGGTGCGCTACACGCTCGATTCGCTACCCCGGCCCTAGTCCGCGACCGCATCTCCGCCAGGTTGGCGGTCCAGCTGATCGCCGCCTTTTCGCCCACAGGTTGGTCAATCGTGCGCTACCACATCGTTACGTTGGGCTGCCCCAAGAACCAAGTGGATTCGGAGATGATGGGCAGCAGTTCGGTCAGCATCTGCTTTTCCGGAATGCCCTGCAGGATATCGGAGGGAAGGATGCCGTGGATTTCCGTGGCCTTGTTGGCGACCATGTTCGGCTGGTAGACCAGCCATTCGATCCGGTGTTCGGTGTGGATATGGGTCCAGTCGATATCGATCACGGCCACCGAAAGCAGGCGGTCCTTTCCGATCTCGAAGCCGCTGGCCTCCGTATCGAGCGCCACCACGCGCAGTTGATCGAGGGGCTTTTTCCTCGCGATGCCCGGATGGGTCCGCTCGAGATACTGCTCGAGGAACGCGGGATGCTTTTGACGGGACCAAGGCATTAGCGCTGTGCTTCCAGGTTAAAGTGGCGCCGGACGGCGTTTTGCACCATGCGTTGGACGTCGAACACGTTGGCCAGCTGTTCGCGTTCAAGCCGGTCCAGATCGCTGGGATCGATGAACCGTCCGTCATCCTTGCGGCGCAGGCCGGTGAGGGTCCGGACCTGGGCCAAAACATCCAGGGCGCCATAGCCCGCGTCCATCAACAGGGCCTTCCTGCTGCCCACCACCAAAGTCATGTGAACACCGCCCAGGGGGTCTTCCATGTGGAAAACCCCCGGCAGCACCTCGTGGCTAACAAAAGACAGCTTCATATTCTCTCCAGACAGGATGTGCTAAAAACCCTGGCTTCCGTGGCTCATCGCGCGCCGGAACTGGCGGGCCGGGGGATTGGGTTGGTTCCGGTTTTATGGGTAGATGGTGCGGCCCTGGGCATCCGGGATGTCGGTCAGGCGGTAAAAATAGGTGTTGATCACGTCCCGCCATTCCCTGGCGTTTTCCATCTGTCGGTCAAAGCGGCGCAGCACCCGGGCATGGGTGGCCTCCGGCATCCGGCCCTTCAGGGCCTGCCAGGCTTCCCTGAGGGCCTTGGCTTCTACCGTGCCTTCAAAATGGTCGTCATAGATGCGCTGCAGCAGGCTGCGGCCGTCCTTGAGCCGGTAATGATAGCTGAGGCGGTGGAAAAACAGGAGCAGTTGCTCCGGGCAGGTGGCGGGGTCATCATAGCGCTGCTTCAATTCCTCCGGGTACTGGGAGGTGAAGCCGGTGCCGCTGCTGCTGCGGTCCATCCCCACCGCCTTGCAGTTGGCCCGGTGGTAGGTGCCCCACAGGGCAAACTCATAGCCTTCCGGGCTGGGGCCGTAGTGGGTGTGGGGGTTCACCATGAAGGACAGGCCCAGGGGCGCCACATATTTTTCATAGGCCGGGGCGGAGGCCATCAGTATGTCTGCGACTGGTTCTGCTGCCTCTTGAAAGGTGAGGCGGGCCCATTCCTGGGCAAAGCGCTCAGGCTCGCTCCGGCCCAGCCAGGCTGTCCTGCCAAAGGCGTAGAGGTTGGCCTGGGCCAGGTCATGGCCGCACCAGTTGTCGTCATCCCCCAGGTTGCTCACCGTGGCGATGTACTGGGCGGCGTTTGCCGGCATCTGGGCGAAGATGTCCTGCCACTGGGGGGCCTGGTAGAACAGGTCGATCTGCTGGCCGGTGTATTCCTGGGCCAGCTGCAACTCCAAGGCCTTGCGGGTGTTGGGCATCCAGTAAAAGAGGGGGGAGAGGGGCTCCCGCACCTGGAAATCCAGGGGGCCGTTTTTGATCTGCAGCACCACGTTGTCATCAAACTGGCCATCCAGGGGGGCATAGTTCAAGAAGGCAGCCTTGGGCCGGTCGGTCTTGTTGTCCCGCCAGTCCTGCTTGCAGTTGTATACAAAACAGCGCCAGAACAGCTTGCCCCCGTAGGGCGCCAGGGCCCGGGCCAGCATGTTGGCCCCCTGGGCGTGGTCTCTGCCGTAGGTGAAGGGGCCGGGGCGGTGCTCGGAATCCGCCTTCACCAGGAAGCCCGCCAGGTCGGGGATATATTGATATACCTCCCGGGTGCGCTCGGCCCAGAAGGCCTGCACGCCGGGGTCCAGCGGGTCTGCCGTGTCCAGGCCGTGGCTGGCCGGCATGCTGAATTCAACGGTGATCAGCAGGCGGATCCCGTACAGGCGCAGGATCTTCGCCAGCCGGGCCAGGTCAGGCAGGTAGGCGGCGGTGATCAGCTGGTCCATGGGGGGGCGGACGTTGACATTGTTGGGACAGATGGCATTGATGCCCACGCTGGCCAGCATCCGGGCATAGCGGTGGATGATGGCCTCGTCAAAGGACAGCTTGTTGTCCTTGAAGAAAAAGGACCGGCCGGCATAGCCCCGCTCGATGCTGCCGTCCATGTTGTCCCAGTGGTTCAGCATCCTGAGGGGGTAGTGGGGGGCGGTTTCGGGCATCACGGGATCCTGCCCCCGTGCGATGGCGGACAGGGCCTGGTACACGCCGTACAGGATGCCGGCCTCCCCGCCCTTGATTACCAGGCCCTCCCCCTCCCGGGCGATGGCATAGCCCTCCCCGGCGCCTTCGGGCGCCAGCCGGATTTGCTCCCGGCTGCCCAATGCGGACAGCCCGGCCGTCAGTTCTGACTGGGCAATCTCCAGGGTGGTGTTGCCGGGGGGAATGTCCATCGGCAAATAGGGCAGCCAGGCGCGCGCGCCAGTTGTCAGGGTATTCATGCAGGGTCCTCCCTTTGTCGATTCCGGCTTTAGTGTACAGGATGCAGGCCCGGCAGACAAGGGTTTTAATCAAATTGATTTGTCAAAATAAGATATCCGGACGCTCTTGCAGTACTGGTGAAACCCCTGGAAAACCCAGGTATTTACTGGCAAAATAGGGGGTTTGAAACCTTTGGATAAAACGTTTATCCTAAGAGAAGCCAAAACCCTGATTTTGTTGGGGTGTTTGTATAATACCAAACGCACTCTTTAATGCTTCCATGAGGCGGTGTTTTTGCGCCTCTGCGTCGTCGCGTTCAGTCAG
>ERZ747221.1329-NODE-1329-length-24989-cov-4.962107_pt1 | contig 24989 bp, 17 predicted proteins | sample MGYA00374949_ERZ747221 | MGnify/ENA primary metagenome ERZ747221 (study PRJEB28779, sample SAMN05720172) | bioreactor metagenome | isolation source: Anaerobic biogas reactor | place: USA:Washington, USA | collected 2015-08-08 ... | reverse complement strand
CCCAGTGACGCGCTTTTCACTGCTGGGACAGCGGCGAAAGCTACAGCAGCGGCTGCGGCGCACACTGCCACACTTGCGAGCCATAAGGATTGTCTTGGACGAGAATGGGTCTGGAAAACAATAACCTGGCTGAGGGCCCTAGCGTGCAGCTCACACAGGCGGCGCCGGCGTATGACGAGAGTCTGGTCCAGGTGCTGGAGGGCACCGAGCATGTCCGCAAGCGGCCGAGCATGTACATCGGCGATACCGGCCTGCGCGGCCTGCACCACCTGGTCTATGAAGTAGTCGACAACTCAATCGACGAGGCCATGGCTGGGGCGTGCCGCAACATCAGCGTGGTAATCAAGGCGGACGGCACCGTCAGCATCGAGGATGACGGGCGCGGCATCCCGGTCGGCATGAAGGAAGAATACAACATGTCAGCCGTCGAGCTGTGCCTGACCAAACTGGGCGGCGGCGCGAAGTTCGACCGCAACGCCTACAAGGTTTCCGGCGGGCTGCACGGCGTGGGCGTGAGCGTGGTCAATGCGCTGTCGGAAAGAATGGAAGTGCAGGTACAGCGCGACGGGCATGTCTGGGTCATCGGGTTCGAACGCGGCCAAACCACGCGCCCCCTCGAGGCGATTAGCCGCAGTAACCGCAGCGGCACGCGCGTGGACTTCAAGCCGGATCGCGAGATTTTCCGCGAGACCGACTTCCATTACGACATTCTCGAAAAGCGGTTGCGGGAACTGGCGTATCTCAATTCCGGGCTGCGCATCAGGCTGACGGACGAGCGCAGTGACAAGCAGGCGGAGTTCTTCTTCGAGCACGGGATCCGCCAGTTCGTGGAGCACCTTAACGAAGGCAAGCAGGCCCAGCACCCGGCCGTGTACTTCCACCGCGAGGACCCGGAGCAGCGGCTGATTTGCGAGATCGCGTTCCAGTACACCGACGGCTATAACGAGAACATCCTCTCGTTCGCCAACAACATCAACACGGTCGAGGGCGGAACGCACCTGTCGGGTTTCCGCAGCGCCTTGACCCGTACCTTGAATAACTATGCTCGCAAGGAAAACCTGCTCAAGCCGCACCACCCGACGCCCACGGGCGACGATACGCGCGAAGGCCTGACCGCCGTGATTGCGGTTAAAGTGCCCGAGCCGCAGTTTGAGGGGCAAACGAAGACCAAGCTCGGCAACGGCGAGGTCGGCACGTTCGTCGAGACGGTCGTGGGCGAGATGCTGGGCATGTACCTGGAGGAGCACCCGGCCGACGCCAAGCGCATCGTCACCAAGGCGGTGCAGGCCGCCTTGGCCCGCGAGGCGGCTCGCAAGGCCCGCGAGACGGCCCGTAAATCAGCCATGTCCGGCGGCGGTTTCTCACGCAAACTCGTGGATTGCTCCAGCCGCGACGTGGATTCCACCGAGCTGTACATCGTGGAAGGGGATTCGGCGGCCGGTTCGGCCAAAGGCTACCGCGACGCGAAGACACAGGCCATTCTGCCCATCCGCGGCAAGATTCTGAACGTGGAAAAGGCCCGTTTGCACAAGGTGCTCAGTCACGAGGAAATTCTGGAGATCATTCGCGCCCTCGGAACGGGTATCGGAGCAGAGGAGTTCGACGCCTCCAAGTTGCGCTACGGGCGCATCATTCTGATGACCGACGCCGACGTGGACGGCTCGCACATCCGCACGCTGCTGTTGACGTTCTTTTTCCGGCACCTGCGGCCACTGATCGACAAGGGCGTGGTGTACATCGCGCAGCCGCCCCTCTTTCAAATCTCCAAGGGCAAGAAAGCCGAGTACGTGCTCGATGACGGCGAGCTCAATGCGCTGCTGACCCGCGTGGGGCGCGCCGGCGCAGCCCTGGAAATCCGCCGCCCGCAGCAGGAAGTCCGCACGCTGCCGCCCGAGCGGCTGGGTGAGCTGCTGCGCGTGGTGGAGGAAATCGAAGCCCAGGCGCGCATCCTGGCGCGGCGCGGGATCAGTCTGGGGCAATTCATGCAGCGCCTCAGCGCGAGCGGCGCCTTGCCGCGGATCCGCGCCCACGCCGACGGCCTGGAGGGCTATTTCTATGCCGAGGAAGAGTTCGAAGCTTACCGCCGCGAGCACCTGGCCCGCGGCCTCTCGGTCGTCAAGAACGAGCTGACCGAGGTGCCCGCTCTGCAAGCGAGCCTGGCGCGCCTGGCCGACTTCGGCTGCGACGCGCGCGATCTCTTCCTCCGCCGCGAAGAGCAGATCACCGGCGAGCTGAGCCCGGCCATCTTCGTGCTGGTTCCGCCCACCGGCCCGCCGGTCGAGCTGAACAACCTGCTGGAGCTGCCGGCCGCCGTGCGCTCGGTCGGGGCGCGCGGCCGCGAGATCAAGCGCTTCAAGGGCCTGGGCGAGATGAACAAGGAAGAGCTCTGGGAAACCACGATGAATCCGGCCAATCGCGTCATGCGGCGCGTGATCGTGGGCGAAACGGCGGATGATCCCGAGCAGTCCGAGCTGGATGCGGCCGAAGCTGACCGCGTGTTCAGCATTCTGATGGGCGAGAACGTGGAGGATCGCAAGAAGTTCATCGAGGACAATGCGATTCGCGTAAAGAATCTGGATATTTGAGTACAGGCCAAATCTCCGGAGTGTCACGTCAGGCCGCGAAACGGTCAGCGTCGGGCGGGGCGTCCGGCGAAACATCCAAACCAGGAGCCCACGTTGGACGCGGGTGAAATTGTCTTGACGGCTCGCAGATTTGTCGTTCGCCGGCGGCAGAGGCCGGCACGCGACGGCAAGCTGCACACGTACGAGATCGTGGAGCATCCGGGCGCGGCCGTGATTCTGCCGCTTCTCGACGACGGCCGCGTGGTGCTGATCTCGAACTATCGGATCGCCCTGGATCGCGAGCTGCTGGAGCTGCCGGCGGGCACGCTGGATCCGCCCGAATCGCCGCTGGAGTGTGCCCGCCGCGAGTTGGCCGAAGAAACAGGTTATCAGGCGGGCAGCTTAACGCCGCTGGTTGCGTTTTATTCCACGCCCGGTATTTGCACCGAGCAAATGCACGTTTTTGTGGCCCGCGACCTTCGCCCCGGTCCGCAGGCTCTGGGAGCGGGAGAGGAGATCCGGCTGGAGCCGATGGATTATGCGGAGGCTCTGCGGGCGGTGGGCGACGGCCGTATTGTCGATGCCAAGACCATAGTGGCCCTGCTCTACTATCATCAGTACCACGGCACGCCGACCCGGTAGGGCAGCGCCGCGGCGCCCCGCCAACGCTGGGCAAGGACTGGATGAATGAATTTTCTCGGCGGTTCTATTCGCATCGGGCAGCTCTTCGGCATCAATCTGCGCGTCCATGTGCTGTTCCTAATCTGGATCGGGTACATCCTGCTGACCGCTCCGGCCGAGGCGCGGCTTTCCGAGGGGCTATTCTGGGGCATGCTGTTCGGCATCGTGCTGCTCCACGAGCTGGGACACTGCTTTGGCGCGCGAATGATGGGCGGAGAGGCGAACGACATCATGATGTGGCCGCTGGGCGGATTGGCCTACGCGGCCGCGCCCATGCGGCCATGGCCGCAGTTTGTCACGGTTGCGGCGGGTCCGGCGGTGAACGTGCTGCTGTGTCTGATCAGCGGGACGATTCTCGCCACGGCGGGCGGGACGGTGGAGTTTTCAATCAACCCGTTCAGCGCGGTACGAATCAGCCACCTCGCCCCGGTGTGGGTCGAAGTGCTGGCGGTGTTCTATCATGTGAACTACTTCCTGCTGGCGTTCAACCTGCTGCCGATTTATCCGCTCGATGGTGGGCAGATCCTGCATTCGATCGTCTGGCCGTTTGTGGGCCTGCAGCGCGCAACCATAATCGCGTGCTACATCGGGCTGGCGGGGGCGATATACCTGGGCGTGCGCGGCTTGCAGGGCGGCGGCATGCTGCTCTTCATCGCGATCTTTGGTGGGCTCACCTGCTGGCAACGCTTGCGTATGGCACAGGCCGGCATGCTGGTTGAAGACGACCGGTTTACGGTCTACGAGCCGGCGGACCGGCCCGGCTTCTTCAAACGGCTCTTTGGCCGGCGTTCGGGGGGAAGGCGTTCACACTCGCCCATCGAATATCCCGAGGGACGGCCGTCGCCGAATCCAAATCCTGGCGCCTGGGACGCCAAGATGAGCGAGCAGCAGCGGCGCGAAGCGGAGATCGACCGCATTTTGAAGAAGGTTTCCGAGCAGGGGGTTCAAAGCCTGAGCTACGTCGAACGGCAGGCGCTGGAGCAGGCAACGCGCGAACGCCAGGAGCGCGAGCGCGAGTTCCAGCGGGAGACGAGGCTGTAGCCCGGAAACGCGGCTGCTTTGAAGCGCGGCTGCTTCGAAGTCGGCTCTCAAGTCGATTTCTGCGCTTCCGGGACGCGGTCCGGACCGGGGTAGTGCAACTGCAGGGCCAGGCGGCGGGCTGAGGCGTAATGCTGTTCCAGCCTGCTCCAGTCGAAGTCCTCGGCATGGCTTTCCGCACGGTTGCGCAGGGCGATCCGCTCGCGGCGCGACATGCGCGTCAGGCTGTGCATCCAACCCGCCACTTGCGCCACCGTCGCCGCGAAACTCACGTCGCGCCGGCGGGCCACGAATATCCCCTCCGCGTCGTGGTCGGGAAAGTTCTCCATGACGTACTGCCCGAAGCCGCTCAAGTCGCTGGTAATGGCCGGGATGCCGCGTACGACGCACTCCAGCGGCGTGTAGCCCCACGGCTCGTAGTACGACGGAAACACGCCCAAATGACAGCCGCGCACAAACTGGTCGTAATCCATCGCCAGCAGCGGACTGGTGCTGCTCATGAACTCGGGATGGAAGATTACCTTGACGCGATCTTCCGGCCGGTTCCAGAGGCGCGCGCTGCGCAGGTGTTGCAGAACCAAGTCGTGCGCGTCATCCACCAGGTCGTGCGTGACGATGGTGGGCAGCGTCTGCCGCTGCATCGCATACATCATCCGCTTGAGGTGTACCAGCGCGTATTCGTCCAGCAGGTCGCCGATGCCCGGCAAGCGGCCGGTCGCGACCTTGCGGAACAGCCGGCGCCCCATGGTCTGCTCGATGTCCTGGCAGGTGTCGCGCAGCTCGTGAAACATCGCCTGGCGATTGAGCGTTTCCACATTGAGCGCCCGGTAGGCCGCGCGCGTGATGATGAACGCCACCACGGTTACCGGAGAATTCTCGGCCTGCATGCGGCGATTGAGCTCGCCCAACGCGTCGATGAAGACGTCCAGTCCCTTGTTGCGGTATTCGTACCGGCCGGAACTGAACATGTAGAGCGTGTTGTCGAGGTCGAAATGGTAGCTGGGGAAGAAATGCCCCATGACGAATTGGTGGATTACCTCCTTGTTCTGCCGGTGCAGCACTTGGAATTCGTGCGGGGCCGCGAAGCGCTCCACGTTCAGGCCGTTCGGCAGGAGCACGTCGGCCCGGCGGCCAAGGAAATGCTCCGCCTCCTGAGCCGTGATCGACGACACGGTGGTGAACACGTCCGCCGATTGAGCGGCTGAGCCTTCGAGTGCGTGGCGGTGCTCGAAGCCGTGGGCCCGGGCCACGGCGCCCGCGTTGATGTTCGCCAGGTTGCCGTATAGGTCCGCATTGGCGGAGGCCAAGGCGCGCCCGACGAGCGTCGCGTGCGTGGTGAAGACCGTCGCCAGCGGGACCGCGCGGCGGCGCAGCAGTGGCAGGGCGGCGGCCGCTTGCCATTCGTGAAAGTGTGCCAGCACCGGGCGCCGGCCGGCACGACGCACGACGGCTGCGAGGAAATCTACCAGCGCGACGCCGAAACAGAGCGTGTCGTCATACTCGAAGTCGCCGTCGGGAGACGAAATGCCGACATCCTTCCACAGCGAGTACTTAATCTCTCCCAAGCGCTGCTTCAAAGCCGACGCACCAAGGAGCAGGGCATAGGGCCGTCCGGTGACCAGCCAGCGGCCGAAGTGAGCCCCCACGCCGGATTGCTCCAGGTCGGCAATAGCGCCGCGGACGACCTCCGGCGGCGGCTGCTCCTCCAGCTCGACCCGCGCAGAGGCCTCGCGATAAGGTCCGACCAGGAAATATGCATCTCCCCAGCGCCGCACCGTGGCCGGGGCCTTGCTGCGGAGAACAGTATATATCCCGCCCACCTGGGCACAGACCTCCCAAGACACTTCAAACAGCAACGCCGCTTCAGAGGGAGATTCAAGTCCGATCGGCGGCTGCTCGGGTGCGACCTGCGGCACAGGCGCCTCGCTTGCGAAGGAACCTTTTGCATCAGCGACGGAAACCATTTCGACTCAGTCAACTAATAGTATGCCGCGGCCGCTCGACGAGCAGAGCCTTAGTGCGGGTCACAAGTTGGTGTGCCTGCCGGATTGGATCTGGCACACGGTACTTCGATGTTGCGGCCAACGTCAGCCGACAGGCGGATTCGCAGTCGCACAAATGGCCGGGACTGACGTAAACAGGCTTCACGCCGCTTTGTGTGCGGAGCACGGCGCCCACTTGCTCCCCTTTGTGCACCAGGGGAACCGCACTGCCGCGCCGCCGACCCAGCGTGCCGTGTTCGCCGCACAGCAGCGATTTGGCGCAGCCGACGGTGGGCACGTTCAGCCACAGACCAAGCATGCAGGCTAAACCCATCCTGCGCGGATGCGCGAGACCATGAGCATCAGCGAACACGACCTCCGGCGTCATCCGAAGTTTGCGAAACGCCGCCAGCAACGCCGGCAGTTCACGAAAGGTGAGCAGGCCGGGAATGTAAGGAAAGCGGCAAGCGACGCGGGCCGTCGACTGCTCCACGACCGTTTGTGTCAGGCGGTCCCACACCACGACCCCACCCAGGGCACTCGCACCGTTATCACAGAAAGCCGCGTCCGCTCCGGCCATCAGGCGCGTCCGGCCGGTCACCGGCTGCAGCACGACGCGCATCGCCAGGCGGTGCTGGAGCTGCACGCCGGCGGTGGCGGTTCGGGGCCATGCGTGGAGCCGGGCGAGCTTCATCATTTTGATTCTACGGTTGCAGAATTTTCAGGGCATGGCCGATTGGCCCGTATAGCGACGACGGCAACGACTCGCCCGTGGACGAGCAAGTGGGCGAGGTTTTGAGGCTCGGATTCGGCCCCAACGACTGTATAATGTACTTTACGGCCAGCAGAGCTTAGCGCATGGACGAAGTTTTCATGGTACCCAGCCAGGTGCCGGTCTTTCCACATCCGGAGTTGGTGCTGTTTCCGCGCGCCGTTCTGCCGCTGCATATGTACGAGCCGCGCTATCGGCAGATGATCGCCGATGTGCTGGAGAGCGACCGCTTCATAGCGACGGCGCTGCTGAAACCGGGGTGGGAGCCGCATTACCACACGCTGCACGCGCCGATTCACGGGGTTGTGAGCATCGGGCATATCGTGGCGGCCGAGAGGACGGAGGACGGCGATTACAACGTGCTCCTGCGGGGGCTAGTGCGGGCGCGCGTCCTGGAGGAGATCGAGCATGAACCCTATCGCGTGGCACGTGTGCGGCCCCTGAAGGATGTGCAAGAAGTGCCACGGGCGGCGCTGGAGAAATCGCGGCACACGCTGCGCGAGACGATTGAAGCGGAGCCCATCGGGGACGACGAGGTACGCGCGTACTGGCTGAAGCTGTTGGAGACGCAACTCGGGTTGGGCGACGTGGCCGACCTGATCGCCAGCGCGCTTCCGGTGGACGCGGAGCTACGGCAATGTTTGCTGGCGGAGCTTAACCCAGTGGCGCGGACCAGCCTGCTGGGCGACCATATCCGCACGATGGCCTCGGTGATGCGCGTGCGGCGCACGCAGAACCCTGAGGCGGGCTGGAAGATGAATTGAGTTAGCTGTCAGCTATCAGCTTTCAGGCTGTCAGCCAGAGGCGCTTGCCTGTCCACACGCTGCATTGCTACGGGAGCGCGGTGACCTCTTGGTCCTTGCGGGCCAGCGGGCTCGGGAGGATCGGGGGTTTGTTGTAGTCGCGATCCACTTTTGCCAGGTCGAGTTCCTCGAACAGCAGCGCGGGGACGGCGTATGTCTGGCCTTCACTGGCGGGCGTGTTGTACACATAGGGCGTATCGCCTGCCGCCAGTATGCGCTTGAACGCCTTGAGATCGATGCGGGCAATCTCGGCCCCGCGCACGAGTTCCTCGCGGCCGTCGGGGTACACCTTGTACATGACCAGCGGACTGAAGCCCTCGCCGCCGAAACGGCCGGCGCTATCTCCGACGCCGCCCAGACTGGCGATGCGCAGGGCGTACTCGAGTCCTTCGTCCGCGGCCGCCTCCAGCAGCTCCTGGCGCAGCGTTGCCGCGTCGAGACCCTCGTCGGCCGTAACCACCAGGCAGCCGACGGCCGCGCGCGGCTGGCCCATGAAGCCGCGTCCGTGGCCGTTGGATTGGGTGAATTCGCGGGAAGGATTACGTGACATCAGCAAGGCCCGCAGCCGGCCGTTTTCAACTAACGTCACGGGCTGCGCCGGCACGCCCTGGTCGTCGTACTCGTAGTGGCCGAGCACCGGAACGCCTTCGATCTCCTCGAGCGTCGGGTCATCCACGACGTTCATGAAGCGCGGCAATATGCGGCGGTTGAGCTTATTGGCGAAATCGTCCGGGCCCGCGCGGCTGCCGACCGCGCGCTGTCCACCGGCGAACGAATAGCCGAATTGCCGGGCGAAGATTCGGGCCGCCGCCTCGGCTTCGAACAGCACCGGGCCGGAATACGAGGTCAGCACCGGCGCGTTCTTCAGTGCCAGCAACCGGGCGGCCACGTCATGGCAGCGCTGGATGACCTGTTCGGGCGAAGGCAAGTCATCGGGCGTGTTCCCAAAGATCAGGAATGAATCGGACAGTTTCATGCCGTCGTCGGCCTGGACCGTGGCGCTGACCGACAGCACGCAGCGCAATCCGGCGAAACGCAGCCGCGTGCCTTCGGTATTCACCAGGTAACGATTGCCGCTGCCGGCGCTAAGGGTGACGTTGGAATTCTGGATTTCAGGATAGTCGCAGAAGACAGCGGAGACGACTGTGGCGATGGCCTCCATCGCGGCCAAATCGAGCTCTACCGGCGCCCGCTCGTCGAAGTTGACGACCGGCTGCTCACGCGAAAAGTCGGGCGGCTTGTCCTCGATGAGCTTGCTTTCCATGATGGCCTTCTTCTGGACCAAGGCCTCGACCACGGCTTTGTAGTCGCGGTCGGTGGCCCACCAGATGGCCTGGCGAATGGCGTGGTAGTCGTCTTGGATCGGCATGGCGGCACCGCTGCTGCTGCCCGCCCTCCCGAAAAAACTGTAGCCGCCGCTGCGGAAATTTGTGTTGTCCAACTCGTACGAACCCACGCGCACGTCGGTCCTCAGCGAACGGTTGCGATACTCGTTGCGCGAAGTGACCGCGCCCAGCGTGGCGGATACCGAAGCGCGACTCGCGTCGGCCAGTGCATACTCGATGAAGTACGGCCGCTCGAGCCCTTCGAGGGCCAAGCCGGAATGATCGCGCTGCAGTTCATCCACCAGTGCCCGCAGCACGACATCGGCGCGCAGTTCCTTATCGAGGTTCATTTCGGCTTGCGCCGGCACTGAAACGCGAATCACCAGCGCCAGCCCGAGCACAACCAGGGATCTCATGGGTTGCTTGCTAATAAGGAGTGTTTTCATCGGTCCTTTCCGGAGAGCTTTAGTTCTGGGCGGCGCCGAGTGCACCTTTTTCCTCGGCGATGGGAGCTTGGAGAATGGGCGGGCGGTCCTGGGCCTTCTGTTTCTTCTCGACCTCTATCTGCTCGACCAGGATGCTGGGTGAGATGGCGGAAACCGGCACGGAGCCGGACTCCGCGCCGCAATAGCCGTTAAACACCGCCGGATCGTCGGCGGTGCAGAGTATCTTTGAGAAACAGGTCAGCGGCGTTCCGACGATATCGACGCCGCGCACGAGTTCATCGGGGCGTCCGTCGGTGTACACGCGGTAGACGAGTATGGGCACCACCTTGAAAGCTTGCGGCATGTAGCGCTCGGTGATCGTGTAGCCGCCGGAAATATCAGTGAACAGCAGGCCGTATTCTTTTCCTTGCCGTTTGCACTCGCTGATGAGCATCTGACGCAGCTCGTCAAACGGGACCTGGTGCTGCGATTCGATGATCAGATTTCCCATGCGCGCCACGACGGTGGCACCCGACTCGCGCCGCCCGTGCCCGTTGGATTGCGTGAAGCCGCGCGTGGGGCTGCGCGAGAGCAGAAAGGACTTAAGTACGCCGTTAGTGACCAGCTTCACTTGTTGAGCCGGCACGCACTCGTCGTCGAACTCGTAAAAGCCGTTAAGGTCCACGCCTTTGAACCGGCGGAGCGTGGCATCATCCAGGACACTTAGGAACTCCGGCAGGACGGGCTCCCCGATTTTTTTTGCGAAAGTTTGCCCTTCCTCGACGTCCTTCTGGCGATGCCCTTCGAGGCGATGGCCGAAAATTTCATGAAAGAAGACGCCGCTGGCGCGGTTTAGCAGAATCGCGGGTCCGGTGTATGGCTCGACCAGCGGGGCCTCGCGCAGGGCGAGAATTTCAGCAATCACTCGGTCAACCGCTTTCATCACCTCATCGTCGTCCGGCAGGCCTTCCAGAGTTGCGGAGTCGAATGCTCTGTATTGCCAGAGCTCCATGCCATCTTCGGCGATCGTGCCGGCCTGGATGCCGATGCGCCACGCCGTCCGCCCGAATTGCAGGCGGCTGCCTTCAGAATTGACATGCAGATTGTTGGTCGCGCCGCCGGAGATTGAGACTGAAGAACTATAGATTAGCGGAAAATCGCGGAAGCGCTGTGACAGGCGCTGCGCCCGAGCCGCCAGCGCCTCCCGATCCGCAGTATGCGACACCCACGGTCCGATGTGCGTGCTGGGCGCTTCCCGCGAGAAGTCGTCGGCCGGATCTTCCTCTTCCACTTTCACCTTGAGGTTGGCTTTGACTTGCGCCAGGCGCTTCACGGCGGCTTTGAACTTGTTGTCCGTGGCTAGCCAAATGGCGTGGCGTGTCGCCAGCGAATCGCCGTTGAGCGGGAGCGATGTCGCGCTGTGGCCGTAATCAAATCCGGCTTCGGAGCCCCGGATTTGGCGCGTGTTGTCGAGGGCGTAGTCGCCGCATCGGACGTCGACGTCCAGCGAGCGCGAGTGGTTAGCGTAATCTGCCGTGAGCGCTCCCAGACTGGCTGAGACGAACATCTCCTGCTTATCGTAAACGGAATATTGCAGGAAATACGGCTTGGTGCCGTCTGGACCGACCAGGTTCTCCAGCGAAAGCTGAAGCTCCTCCTGCATACACGAAAGCAAAGGATGCTCATCGGCACACAGGGCAGCAGAAGCCGTTAGTAGCACGATCGCAACGGCTGCCGGCCAGAGGCGTGCGCGGCGGCGGTTTGGTGTCATGTGCGGGCCCTCTTTGGTCGCTTTTCGGCTCGGCAGGGCGTTAGGCATTTTACCCGGCCTTACGAATCTGAAAACCCGGTGCCGTTTCGACCTTTAAAGACATTTGAGACCACATTCAGGCGGTGTTCACCGGCCTGAGGTTCAAAATCGGTAGCGACCGAGGAGGCCCGAAGCGTTTTGGGGCCTGTCGCGTGTGAATTTCAAAAGGGTGGTCGAGATGCCTACACAAGCTGGAGAAATAGCCAGGAAGACGGCCGACTTGATCTGCTCAAAATGCGGCGGCCAAATGCATGTGACTCAGGGGGTCAAAGTGCCGAAGTGTACATGCGGGAACGATACCTTTGTGGAGCGTCGGCAGGAGCCGAGCACAGCAGCGAGCGAAAAGAGACGCTGATCGACGCTATCACATATTCGGACCCACGCCGCAAGACGCTTACGAGGGCGGCCAGGCCTGGTGCACCGGCTGCCGGCGGTGCCCCGGGCCCCTATGGTTTGAATCCGCCGATTATTTTGCGTAGAATTTGACGAAAATTGCGGCGGAAGCTGTCGGCGAGCAGACGCATAATCATAGAGAAGACCGTGCCCGACGCCCCCGAAGACAGTCAGATTCTCAAAACGGTCGTCGAGCGTCAGTTGGTGACGCCGCACGAAGTTCGTACGGCCGTTGACTACCACAAGAAAATCCTCGCCGGGGGCCGTCGCAGGCCGATGAGCGAAGTCCTCGTCGACCTCGGTTTCTTGACTCGGACCCAGCTCAACCGGTTGCAGGGGGTCAATGATGACTCGGGTGGCCAGCCGGCGCAGCAGATTCCTGGGTACCAACTGCTGAACAAGTGCGGGGCCGGGGCGATGGCCGTGGTTTATCGGGCCAAGCAGGTCAGCCTCGACCGCATCGTCGCGGTGAAGGTCTTGCCCCGCCGTTTGAGCAAGAATGCGGAGTTCGTGGAGCGCTTTTACCGCGAAGGCCGCGCCGCCGCTCAGCTCAACCACAACAACATCGTTCAGGCCATCGACGTCGGCGAAGCCGGCGGATACCACTATTTCGTGATGGAGTACGTGGAGGGGTGCACGGTCTACGATGAGCTGGCCGAGGGCAAAGTATACGACGAGCCCGAGGCGATCGACATAATCACGCAGGTCGCGCGCGCCCTGCAGCATGCTCACGAACGCGGCATCATCCACCGCGACGTAAAGCCGAAGAACATCATGCTCACCAAGGATCGCGTGGCCAAGCTGGCAGATATGGGTCTGGCCCGCGAAACTTCCGATAACGAGGCGGCCATGGCCGAAGCCGGCCGCGCGTACGGCACGCCGTATTACATCAGCCCCGAGCAGATCCGCGGCGAAGTGCATATTGATCATCGGGCCGACCTGTATTCGCTGGGCGCCACCTGGTACCACATGGTTACCGGTCGCGTGCCGTTCGAGGGCGCGACGCCCTCGGCCGTCATGCACAAGCACCTGAAAGAACCACTGACTCCGCCCGATCATCTGAACACGCGCTTGAGTGCGGGCTGCGGCGCCATGATCGAAACGCTGATGGCCAAGAACCGCGACCAGCGCTACTCCAGTGCCCGCGAACTGGTCACCGATCTGGCACTACTGGCCCGCGGCGAACCGCCCTACCATGCCAATCGAAACCTGGCGGACGATGACCTCGGGAGCCTGACGGCCGGCGACGCCGTCCCCCAGGAGCAGTTCGTCGCGAGCCGCAAGGGCGGCCGTGACCGCCACGACTCGGCCGTCACTCTTGCGATTGTTCTGGGTGCTGTAGCGGCCATCAGCGTCCTGGGCAACTTGATCCAGCTCGCGGTAGGATGAGCGCGCGCGTCCGAGCACGCGTTCTGGGGGAGAACACGTCAGATGCAGTGTGGGCGCGGGGCGGCAAAGCACTTTCGGCTATTTTCTGCGTTGGCCTGGTCGGCGCGACGCTGCTGAGCTTCTGGCCGTGTCTGGCCAATGACTTTAATTATGATGACACGGCCTTTCTGCTGGAGAACCCGCATTACCGCGGGCTGGGCGCCACGCAACTGCGTTGGATGTTCTCGACGTTCCACTTCGGGCATTACCAGCCGCTGACGTGGATCAGTCTGGGGCTGGATTACTTGTTGTGGGGGATGAATGCCTGGGGCTATCACCTAACCAGTCTTTTCCTGCACTGCGCAAACGCCATACTCGTCTACTGGCTGGCACTGAGCCTGATGCGCCGCGCAGCGGAGCGCGGCGGCGCGGCGCGCCGAGCCGCCTCCTGGCATCTGCCCGCGAGCGCTCTTGTGGCCGCACTCGTGTATAGCCTCCATCCGCTACGGGTAGAGACGGTTGCCTGGGTGACCGACCGGGCCGACGTGCTGAGCACATTTTTCCTGCTGCTGTGTACGCTGAGCTATTTGCGCGCCGCGCGCGCCGGCACGGGAATGAGCCGCGCCGGCTGGTTAACGCTGGCCGTCATGCTGTATGCGGCTGGCCTGCTCAGTCGCGGAATGGGCGTGCCATTGCCGCTGGTGCTACTGTTGCTCGACTGGTATCCGCTGGGCCGGCTCGGCTCGCGCGCGAGGGGCGTGCCGTGGCCGGTTTTGCTGGAGAAGATACCGTTCGCAGTCCTTGCAATTGCGGCTGCCATTATGGCGCCCATAGCAAAGGCAACTGAGGGGTTGACTGTTTCGCTGGCGGAGCACGGCGTTGCTGCCCGGCTGGCCCAAGCCGCATACGGACTAGTCTTCTATATCTATAAGACCGTTGTGCCCACGGGACTGGTGCCGATATATGAGTTGCGGCTGCCATTGGACATCGTGTCGCTACGTTATTTGGGGCCGCTGCTCCTGGTTTTGGCCGCGGCCGTGGTACTCATACGTTATTGGCGGCGCTGGCCTGCAGTGACCGTCGCGCTGCTCAGCTACGCCATACTAATTTCGCCACTGCTTGGGTTGGTGCAGGCCGGCACACAAGAAGTCGCCGATCGCTACGCGTACTGGCCGGCGATCAGCCTGGCCATACTCCTGGGCGGCGGTTGCTTCGGCCTGTTATGCCGCAGTCAAAGCCGAAGATGGGTACCGCGCCTGGTGTTCGCCGCCAGTGGGGCAGTGGCGATACTGTTGGGGATTCTGACCTGGCAACAATCTTTGGTATGGCGCAGCGAAGAGTCGCTCTGGACGCACGCCGTTCGCAAGGGACCGGTGTCTTCTGCCGCGCACTACAACCTCGGATATGTATACGCGAACCACGGCCGCGTGGCTGAGGCAATGGCACAATTCGATATGGGGCGGCGGATCAATCCTCAGTGGAGTGTTGCGTGGCTGATGGCCGGCCAGGCGCTGGCCCGCGCACACGCCTGGCCCGAGGCCTGCCAGATATTTGGCGATTTGCTCACGTCTGAGCCGGAGCATGCCGTAGCCGCAACGGGCTTGGGAGAGGCGCTGGCAGCGCTGCAGCGGCCGGCGGAGGCTGAGGCCGCATTTCGACAGGCGTTGCGCACTGCGCCGGGCGCGGCTGACGCCTGGTTCGGATTGGGCAACGCACTGGTCGCACAGCGCCGCTTGGACGAAGCAGCCGAGGCTCTGCGTCAAGCGGTTCGGTTTGCGCCGCAAGGCGCAAGTGCAAACGGAAACCTCGGACTGGTTCTGGCTCAACTGTCACGCTTTGATGAGGCGGAAACGTACCTGCGACGCGCGGTCGAACTGGACCCCAACTACTTCGAAGGATATCTGAACCTCGCCAATCTGCTGCAGATAAGGCAGCGCCCGGAGGAGGCCGCCCATGTCTTAAGCACCGCCTTGCGCCTGCGGCCGGACAGCGCCGAAGCCCAGCGGCGACTGACGATCTTGAATCAGCAGCGCGGGGCCGCACAGCCGTAAGCGTTTTACGGCTTCGGCAGCAGGTCTGCGTGTAGCTTGGGGTTCGCGGAGGCGAGCGAGGGCATTGCCTCGCCGGCGTAGCGGGAAACGTCAAGGGGGAACAGGTCGCGCCCATCCAGCGCGGTCATGACGCCTCCGGTCGATGTCACGAGCAACCAACCGGCCGCGATATCCCATAGCCGGCTGTCGGATATCAAGGTGGCCTGGAGCTGGCCGGCCCCCACCATCGCCAGGTGCATGGCCGTCGCACCGGTATTCCGTATGACGACGCGCCCCGTCCAGCTTTGTATCACGGTATTCGTGCCGCCCTGTAACGAGCTGGGAATTCCGACCAGCGGCTTGGGCGGGCGGCCACCGGAGCGCGGCGGCAGAGGCGGGCGCCGGGGCGACGGGCGGCGGTCGATGAGAAAGCCGTCTGGACCGCCGGCGGAAAAGAGCTCTCCTCGTTCAGGCAAGTATACGGCCCCGACTACCGGAACGCCGGCGAACATCGCGGCTACCGAGACCGCGTACAGCGGGACGCCGTGAACAAAATTGCGCGTGCCATCGAGCGGGTCGATCACCCAGCACAGGACGTCATTCGTAACCGGCGTCGGCGCCCCCGCCCCGGCCGGTGCTGCATCCTCTTCAGTAATGAAGGCGTCATCCGCCCGCCGGCCGCGAAGGAACCCCACGATGGCGGCCTGCGCGTCCTCGTCGGCGCTGGTTACTTCCGTGCCGTCGGCCTTACGGCGAACGGTGAAATTACCTGAAAAGGCAGCCCGCGCTATCTGCCCACCGATCTGAGCGGCTTCTTCGGCCAAAGCCCGCACCTGCCGGAGCAGGGTTGGGTCGGCAGGGTCGAAGCGCGTGCTCGCACTGGCCATTAACGATTCTTGCCTCCCTTGTCGCGGCGGCCTTTGCCCTGCTCGCGCTGCAGTTCGTCGGCCCGTTTCTGGATTTCGGCCGCTTGTTCCACGAGCGCCTTCCACTTTCGTGACAGCCAACCCGGCTTGGGCGGCGGCTTCGGCCCTTCGCGCTGGGCGCGCTGCTTCTCCTCCTCGATCTGCTTGCGAACGACGAGCGATTCGAAAACGCCGAAGACGTTGGTGGCCATCCAGTAGAGGTTCAGACCCGAGGGCATGTAGTAGAGCATCAGCGGGAAGACGAACGTCATCGCGTACATCATTATCCGCTGCTGGCGCAACTGGTCTTCGGGCGTCATCTGCCCCGGCCGGCGCTCGGCGGGCGGACGCTGCTTGGCCGCTTCGACCTTGGCCTGCATGCCGGGCTTGGGCATGTACTTCTGCTGAAGCCACATGGCCACGCCCATGAGAATGGGCAAGAGGTTCAGGGCGGGAATGTCCTGGAACATACGCCCCAACCACGGAAGCTGGGCGAGGATGGGGATCGAGATTGGGGGCGAGAACTTGATCAGGGCGTCCGGGGCGGCCAGGTCCTTGATCCAGTAACCGTCGAACGGCGCGTGCCGCAGGGCGATGTCGGTGTTCAGGCCGGTCCAAAGCGCGACCAGAATGGGCAGTTGAATGAGCATGGGCAGCATGTTCACCAACATGCCCGCCGGGTTAACGCCCTCCTCATTGTAGACCTTCATTATCTCCTGCTGCTGCCGGGCGCGGTCGTTGGGGTATTTGGCCTTGATCGCTTCGAGCTTGGGTTGCAGGCGGGCTTGCTTCTCCTGGAAGCGATACATCGACTTCTGCTGGTATACCGTAAGCGGATGCAGCAGCGTGCGGATGATGAGCACCAGAATGATGATGGCGATGCCATAATTCGGCACAAGGTAGTAAATCGCGTGCAGCAGACCGACCATGATCTGTGGCAGCGGCTGGAAGGTGCAGGCACACCCGCGGCCGGCGGCCGCTTCGGCGAGCGAGTAGTACACCTGCGTCTTGTCGGCGAATGCGGGATTCACCTCCGCCAGGCGGTCGGGCGCCTTCGGCCCGGCGTAAATCTCGAACTTGTAGACCGCCTGCTGCTGCGGCACCAGCGTCAGCGGCGCCGTGATCATGCGGGCCAGCATGTCACCCGGGTTTTCTTCCATTTGCGGTGCGACGGCGGTGGCTTCGACCTGTACCACCCGTTCCGGGCTTTCGGGTTGTCGCAGGGGACGCACGAAGACGCCGAAGAAGCGGTCCATCAGAGCGGTCCAGGCGAATTCGCTCTCGGCGGTGGCCGTGAACAAAGTGACCGGCTTGGGCTGGCCGGCGGCGGTCCGCAGGTTATTGCGGGTCTCCACTTTCGCCGCCTGCACGACCCCGTCTGCCATTTTCGCCGCCATGACGGCGCGCATGTCGGTCGACGGCCCCTCGCGTGGGATCCCGACGGCGGCGTCCTGCGTGAGCTTGATGGTCAGCGGGCGCGTGCTGAGGTTTTCGGCGGTCAGGCTCAGGTCCACCAATGGCTTTTCCGGGACCAGCGTGTAGGTCTTCGTCAGGCGGACCAGCCGCTCGTCGCCTTCAACTTGCTGCAGCGTGGTGGTGAATGCGATCGACTCGTCGGTCTGCGCCGAGACGATCCACGGCAGGTCGGCCAGGCGCCAGGTGTGGTCGCCCATCTCACGAATCTGGATTTCCGCCGTGGCAAACGAATCGTAAGTCTCGGTGTCTTGAACGGGCTTGATGAGCTGGTACGGCTCATTCACGCCCGGGGCCGAGTTGTAGACGTAGTTTCCCTCCTCGTTGCGTGTGGTGAGGCGGATCCACTCGACCGCCGCCCCGCGCGAGGTGAATGACAGTTGCACGTCGTAGCGCGGCGCACCGCCCAGAACAATGTTATTTAGGCTGCTGCCGGGGACGAAGTGGAACTGCTCGGCGCGGGGCGCGGTTGCCGTCGCGGGAGGCGCGGCCTCGGCGAAGCTCGGCTGGGTTCCACTAGGTTCGCCGGCCCCGGGTTGGGTTGCGCCGGGAGGGGCAGGCGCGACCGCGGCCGGCTCGCCAGGGGCGGGCGGCTTTCGCGGCGGGTAGACCCACGAGATCACGTATTGATAGGCGATGAATACGCCTAGCGCGAGGAGGAGCCCTGTAACGAGGGTTCTGAATTGGTTTCTATCCATTCTGACTCATAACCCGGGCCAATTGGCTGTAGTGGTCCGGAGGCTAGCTCGAGTTCAGTCGTTCGGCCAAGTCGATCGGCCAACTCAAATCGTCAGGCCATCTCGAGTTCAAGTCGTTCGGCCAAGAACCTGCTGTCCGCGCCGGTACGTGCGGCCGCTCGGGCAGGCGCGCTTCGCGGCGCTGGTCGGACAAACAGAACCGCGCATTTTATTGGGACTAGGCGTTAATGCAATCGCCGCGTGCGGGCCGGTCATACCCAAGCTGTAACCCGTGGGTGCCATGCCCAAGCTGTAAGCGCGGGCATGCCCTCGTTACATGCCCTCGTTAAGGGTCTAAGTTAAGGGTCTTAAGTTCGCGAGGGGCGTTACGCGCGCCGCGACTTTCCGCCGCGGCAAACGCGGAACGGCTGGTGCCCGCATGCCCGCGCTTAAAGCTTGGGCATGGCACCCGCCTCGCCGTTCTTGCGCACTATCTTCAGCCTGGCTGACGTGCCGGAGATCGTTGCCGGGCGCTCAATAGCAGCCAGCCGGCCACGCCGAGCAGGATTAGCGGCCCGCCGATCAAGGTGGGCGTTCCCACTCGTTCGCCCACCAGCAAGAACGTCCAGATTGGATTCAAAACCGTCTCCAACAGCACGATCAGCGCCGCCCGATGAGCCTCGACGCGCTGCAAACCCCACGAAAACAGCATGTACGGCAGCGTGAACTGCACCAAGCTGAGCGTCAGGGTAAGGGCCCAGCCGCGCGGCGAAAGTAGAACCGTTCCCCAGATCAGCGTCGGCACGATCAGCAACAACCCGGAGCCCAGCGAGTTCATGGCCGTCACGACCAGCGCGTTCACGCTCCGCAGCCCGCGCAGCATGATGATCAACGCCCCGTATCCGAATCCGCTGATTAGCGCAATCACCAGTCCGGTTAGGCCGGTTTCGCGCCCGCCGAGGAAGATCACCGCGATTCCGGCCATCGCCACGAGCAGAACCAGTCCCTCCACGCGCCCTGGTTTTTCCTTCAACAGCAGCGGCGCCAGCAGGAATACCCAGATCGCCGAGGTGTTCTGCAGGATGATCGCGTTGGCGGCGGTCGTCATCATCGTCGAGATGACGAAGGAAACCGTCATCACCGTGAACATGACCACGGATCCGATCGGCCAGGCGGCCGGTACTCTCCGCAACTGGCCCCGCTGACCCCACGCAAACGGCAGAAATACCAGCCCGCCGATCAACGACCGAAAGCACGCTACCGTCACCCCTGGCACGTGCTGCTCGTTCAGCAGCTTGATCAACGGCCCGTTCAGGCTCCACAGCGCGCAACAGATCACCAGCGCAACCACCCCCGGCCACTGCCGCGCCTGAGCATGTCCGATCGCCATGGCCAGTTTATACCCCGCTGTGGCGCCGGCGTCCTGCCGGTGTGCACAGGTCTGCGATTCTCGCTCCCCTTACCTGCTTATTGCACCGGGTACTCGTGCTCGATCCACTCCCGGCTTGGGCGAAACATCCCCAGCAACCAGTCCCATTCCGGATACATGACTTGCGAGTGCCCGTACGCGGCCGACAGCTCGCGCGCGGCCGCCTGCCGGCTCTCTCCCTCCATCATGCGCCAGATGGCGACGGCCCCACCGGTGCGGTCAGCGCCGGCTTTGCAGTGTACGAGCATGGGATATTCGCCATTTTCAAAGGTGTCCCACAGTTCGAGCATAGCCTCGCGCGTCGGCATCTCATCGGATTCCATGGGGATGTTCACGAGCTTGACCCCGATCGCTGCGCAGCAGGCGCTCTCGTCGTCGTACCACGACGATCCCGAGTTTTGGCCGCGCAGGTTCACAACCGTACGGATCCCCATCTTCTGGCAGACGGCCTTCAGCGTGTGCTTGCCGAGTTGCGCTGAGCGATACAGCTTCCCCGCTTCGACCGTGTGAAAGTTGTCCAGCGGCGTGAGCAGGCCCAGGTCGAGGCCATGAAATCGCCCGCAGCCAAGCGTCAGCGTCAGCGGCGCCGCCAAGAGAAACGCGCGGCGAAGCAGCTTCATTACGAGACTTTCCGCCCTGGCGCGGCTCACCGCACGGCAGGTGAGATGAATGTAAGCTCAACCGCGCGCCGCCGGCAAGGGGGGGGCCCAGCGCACTGCGTAAGTTCTCAAACGCGTCGCGGACGCCCCTTACGCTTCCAACCCGAAGGCCCGGTGCACCGTCAGCAGCGCCCGCTCCGCATCCGCCGCGCGCACCAATACACTGATTACGATTTCGCTCGTGGAGATGTTCTCGATGTTGATCCGTTCCGCTGCCAGCGCCGCAAACATCGTCGCCGCCACGCCGCTGTGCGACCGCATGCCGGCTCCAACCGCGCTGAGCTTGGCCAGGTCCTTCTGGATCTCGAAGTGCGCGCCAGCGTACCGGCCCGGGATCGTCTCGGCCAAAGCCTGGGCCTCGCCCAGGTCACTGCCGGAGACGGTGAACGACAGGCTCACCGTTTGACCGCCCGGCGCCACAAGCTGGATGATGTCATCGACGATGATGTGCCGCCGCGCCAATGGCTCGAACAACGTGTTCTCAATGCCCGGCTCGTTCGGCAATCCGATCAGCGTCACGCGTCCGATGTCCGGCTTTAGAGTGCAGCCGCGAACGACGATTTCTTCCAGGCCCCGTGTTTCGCTCATGATCATGGTTCCGGGTTCTTCGCTGAAACTGCTGCGTACGTGAATGGGAACACTGAAGTTCATGCCCAGTTCGATCGAACGCGGGTGCATGACGCCCGCCCCGAGCGCGGCCAGTTCGAGCATCTCGTCATAGCCGATCTGGTCTAACTTGCGGGCGCGCGGCACTGTGCGCGGGTCGGCCGAATAGACGCCGGGAACATCCGTATAGATTTCGCACGCGGCGGCCCCGAGCGCGGCCGCCAGCGCTACCGCGGTCGTGTCGCTGCCGCCGCGGCCAAGAGTAGTAATATTGAAATCCGGGTCGACGCCCTGAAAACCGGCCACAATGACGATCCGCCCCTGGTCGAGCTGCCGCCGAATACGCTCGGTGTTGATGGTCTGGATGTGGGCCTCGGTGTGCCGGCTGTCGGTAAGCAGCCCGATCTGGGCGCCGGTGAGGCTGATCGCGTCATAGCCGGCTTCGTGGATGGCCATCGCGACCAGGGCGATGCTGACCTGCTCGCCGGTCGCGAGCAGCATGTCCATTTCGCGCTTGGAAGGGCGCCGCGTGACCTGCCGCGCCAGGCCGACCAGGTGATCGGTCGTGTGACCCATGGCGGAAACGACCATGACGACCTGATTTCCGTCGAGCAGCGCCCGCACCGCCCGCCGCGCCGCCAGGTGGATGCGGTAAGCATCCGCCACGCTGGTCCCGCCGAACTTCTGAACCAGGATAGGCATGCCAGTAAGTCACCAGCTACCGTTTGGGCGACTCCGAGTGGCCCAGCACACGCTCTATAGTCGCCGCCAAATCCTCCAACTCCACCGGCTTCTTCAAATGGGCCGCAAAGCCCGCGGCGCGCGCCGCGCGTATGTGCTCCTCGTCATCATAACCGCTGAAGGCGATGCCCTTAATTTGACGCCCCGCAAGCTGCCGCATCAGGTCCAGTCCCGAGCCATCCGGCAAGCCCAAATCGCTCACCAGCAGATCGAACTGCTCCTGCGTGGCCAGCTCCAGCGCCGCATTCACGCCTCCCGCGGTTCGAACCTCGTGCCCCATGGATTCCAACGCCAAGCCGATCAGCCGCGCCAGTGCGGCATGGTCCTCCACCACCAAAATCCGCAGATTCGAACTGTGACCGGACGCGTTCAGAACGCCGTCTCCCACTGTTTCCTTCTTGACGCTCATATTGTCCGTCCGTTCGTGGTTTCGGCAACCTGCCGGCTCGCTCCGGCGCGGCCCAGCTTCCCGCGCCACGTCACGCCGGCCACCGCCCCGGCCGCCGTGCAATCTCCTGTAAGGCGTTTGTGTTGCAGCCTCGAAAGGAGAGCGCTCATCACATTCTCCGGCCACGCACGGCCGCAAACCGCAGGAGCGGGTCGACCAGGTCAACGGCGGCCCGCAGCGCTTAGGTGATTATAACAGGCTGGAAAGGCCCGGCTTCGGCCGGACCGATGCGGAAGTACATCTCGCACCGTCTTCACGTCGTCTTTGATCAAGGTCGTAAGCATCAGCATACGCGCGGCAAAGCCGGGAGGCGCTCCGGATGCGCCGCCCGCGCGCGAATGAGATACGCTTCCAACCAGCCGCGCGCCCGGTCTGGATGATTGACGGCGTGAAGTATTGCTTCATGATCCAGGCTGTTGATGCGGTCGTTCGCCGCCCGAATCGCATCGAAATTGATTTTCAGGGCGACATCCACCGCCATGCGCTCGGGGTTAATGTCGATGCCAAAATACCCGCGGTAGCCGTACATCTTTAATGTATACAGCAGGGCCTCGAGCTGTTCCGGTGACACTGCCCCCACGTTCAAATCCTGGTCGTAGTTGCCAAGCGGCTGACTGTTCCAATGGCTGTGCGCCAAACGACCCTCCGAGAGCGGCCAACTGAAAGCGTACGCCAAGTCCTCAAACCCCATCAGCACGTGTCCAATCTCGGGGTTCAGGCAGCACAGCGCATGCCCCGCTTCCAACAGCCGCCGGTTCTCCGCGTTCCGCAGAAGGCCTTCAACGTGATGCCCCAGTAGCAGGCCCTCGGGCGTGGTGCCGAAGAGAATGTGGCCGCGCGGCTCATATGGCTTGGGCTCGAACGCGACGCGGATGCCGGGGACCGCGTCCATGGCTTCAGCCAGGTCCGCGGCGAAGCGGTCGCGCATGGCGATGAAATCCTGCCCGAACGGATTTTCATAGCCGTCGATGCCGGGCCAGACGACTGCAAAATCGGTGTCGAATTCTTTGTTGAGGGCTAAGGCGCGCTTGGTGCGTTCGATCGCCGCGCGCCGCGGAGCGTCGAGCGGGTTTGAGAGCGAGCCCCATTCGAACTGCTCATCCCAGAATAACAGCGGGACGATCGTAAGCAGGCGAATACCGGTATCGCGCGTGAACTGCCGCCATAGATCGAGATTCTGTTCGTTGATCTCGTTCGGATAGTGAGCCTCGAGAGCTGCCAGCCCATAGTCCTTGAGCCCGGCCGCGATCTCCAGCCGCTGCGGAATAGTCAGTTCGGGGCCGTAGCGGGCATGGAAGCGGCTGCCGGCTGGCGAGAAGAACCAGATGCCGGCCGAGAATTTGAGTTCCAATTCGAAGCTCGCCAGGTGGGCCAGCATCTCTTCGGGGCTGCGGCGAGTGGCTTGCGGGCGGAGGTCAACGAGCGGCATGGTCGGCTCCTTTCTCGATGGCTTCGCAACGTTCTATGGCTACTGCGTTGCGCCGGCCAGTATAGGCGGCCGGCGATGGTCTGGCACGCGGCGATCCCTGCCGCGCCTTAGCCGGCGTTAACCCTGCCCGAGTTCTCGCAGCCTGTCCTTTGCTGGCTCGTAGTTAGGATTCAATTCGAGTGCTTTGCGCAGCAGCCGGATCGCCTCTTCCCGGTGACCTTGTATCATTTCGAGGTAGCCCATGTCGTAGACGATTTCGTGGTTATTCGGCTGAATACTGGCAACGCGTTCGAAGCGTTGCCGTGCTTCCTCATAGCGTCCGGCGTGCCCGGCGATCACCGCCATGCGATAGTTGGCCAGAAAGTTGTCCGGTTCAACATAGAGAGCGTGTTCAAACTGCGTGTGGGCCTCGTCCCAGCGCCCCAGGGAAATCAGTACGTTGCCGTACTCTATGAGAAGGGGCACTTCGTTTGGCGCCAGGTATAGCGCTTTGTCGTAATACGCGCAGGCGGCACCGCTCTGGCCGGCGCGATATTTCGTGCTGGCCAGCATCGCCAGAAGCATGACATTGTGCGGTTCGCGCTCCACGGCCGCTGTTAACACTTGGTCGGCATCGGCTAACCGCTCCAGAGCAAGCAGGCTTCGCGCGAGTTTAATCGCCAGCTCTCCCGCCGCGGAGTTCGCGCTCAGGGCGCGCCGGAACTCGACCACGGCCTCTTCATGGCGTCCGGCTTCGGCCAGCGCCTCTGCCAGCATGACACGCTCGGGGCCATCCTGCGGGCTGATTTCCAGCCCTTTGCGCAACGCGTCAATCGCCTCGTCCAGCCGGTGTTCCAGGCGCAGGGCATAGGCCAGGTTGTAGAGGGTGGCGGTGCGGCTGGGCCGGTCAACGTTGAAGTGCTTATTGACCGGTTCGAGCAATATTCCCAAGCCGAGCCCCAGCACAACCGTCCCGAGCACCGGCCAACGTACGCGCCCCCGCAGCGCATATACGAAGGCCCATGCTGCCGCAATGACAACTATCGGAATAGCTGGCACACGGTAGCGCGGCGAGTAGAAAAACGTTACAACTACCAGTAGCGGCAACGCCAGTAGCATCCACTCGGGAGCATAAGCCCGCGGCCTGCGCAGCATCAGTACCAAGCCCACCAGCGCCGGACCTATTAGCCACGGCAGCGGCAGCGGTGTGAGGCGGAGCCGTGTGTTCACGCCCTGCGCCATTTCGTCCGTCGGCGGATAAATGTCCGCGTAATGCCGCGAGGATATGAACAGGTAGAGCTTGCGTGCCGCCAACTCGACCAGTTTGGCAGGCTGCGAGCGCCATAGATGCAAGGCCTGGTCGCGGAAATAGCAATCTACATCCGCCCAATGCGGCTCGCGACCTGTAGCTTCACGGTATACCGTTTGTGTATCGTCGTGCATCAGTTCGCG
>ERZ747221.1326-NODE-1326-length-25017-cov-6.143103_pt1 | contig 25017 bp, 17 predicted proteins | sample MGYA00374949_ERZ747221 | MGnify/ENA primary metagenome ERZ747221 (study PRJEB28779, sample SAMN05720172) | bioreactor metagenome | isolation source: Anaerobic biogas reactor | place: USA:Washington, USA | collected 2015-08-08 ... | reverse complement strand
TGGTGTTGCTGACGACCAGGACCTTTTCCCCGGGCCAGAGCCCCACCCGGTCCATGAGATCCTCGTCGATGGTGATGCTGCCGACGTAGTGCACGTCGGCTTCGGTCACCGTCGCCTTGTGAATCTTCGATTTCAATACCCAGCGCATAGTTTTCTTCCGATCCATCGAAATAATGCCCTAAACCTCTTTCTTCGTCCACCCAATAACGGATTTGCCGTTATCACTCCCCCCCGGCGCCGACGGGACGTGATACACTTGGATCCCAAAGGTAACGGAATGTCCGGGCGCGCCGTGTGGGCGGGCACGGGGCCGAGTGCGGGGAGCGGGAACATGGGGATATGGGATATCCTGGCGCAATCGGAGCAGCGGCTCCGCTCGCGATTCGACAATGCCTTCAGCCCGGAGACGATGCAGAAATTGTCGGAAATCCGGCGCCAGGTCCTGGAACAGGTGGATTCCAGGTTCGTCACCGAATCCTCCGGGAAAGCGTTCCCCTACGGGAAAATTTCGGTCCTTCTCTACCCCCTTACGGACGACCAGGGGGAGGCTTTCCGTGCCGCCTTTCTCGAGGGGGGGTCGCTCAAGGGGGATATCCTGCAGATGCTCGAGGAGGCGCAGGTCCGCCTCCCGGAGCCGGTGGAGATTTCGGTGGCCTCCGAAGCGGTCCCGGGCGCCGATCCCATGCCCCTGGCGGTCTACAAAATCGAGTTCGTCAAGCGTGACCCGTCCGGGAAGCGGGAGATGCCCGCGGTGCGGTTGACGATCACCAAGGGCGTCGCGGCGGAGCCGTTCTGGCGGCTGCGGAAGGAGAGGGTGCTCGTCGGGCGTTCGCCCGAAGTGACCGACCGCGAAGGACGGGTGATCCGCAAAAACGATTTCATCTTCCTCGACGACGGGGGCGAGATCAATTCCACCGTGAGTTACGCGCACGCCAGGATCTGGTGGGACCACGCGAGCCAGGAATTCCTGATCATGGACGAGGTCAGCCGCTACGGCACCAGCATCGTGAGGGAGGAAAGGTCGCTGGAGGTGCCCTCGGGCAACCCCTGCGGCATCCGGCTGCAGTCTGGGGACGAGGTCATTTGCGGACAGGCGCGCTTTCGGTTCGAACTGGAAGCGTGACCCGGCCGGTTGCGCGCCGAACGGTAGGGCAGGGTCAGCGCCGCAGGGTGGCTGCGAGCCTCCGGGGGTGGAGCAGCAGGTCCAGCCCGCATTGGATGTCGCGAACGGCCACGGGAGCCGCGAGCAGGGCGACGGTGGCCGCCCCTTCCGGACCGAGGACGGCGATCCCCAGGGCCGCGCGCTCGAGCATGAGCGCGTCGTTGGCCCCGTTGCCTATGGCGGCGACGGCGTCCGCTCCCAGCCGTTCGACGTGGGCCCGCTTCGCCTCCGCCTGGTTGTGCAGGGGGATGAGGGTCGAGCGGAGCCCGAGCGCCCGGGCGATGGCGTCCGTCGTCCCGAAGGTGTCGGCCGTTACCAAGTGGATTTCGATCTCCCCGGCCAGCCGTCGGAGTCGCTCTCCCACCCCCTCGATCAGCCCCCCGTCCAGCGCAAGGGTCCCGTTGACGTCCAGTACCAAGTGGCTCAGGCGCAGGGGTGCCAGCCCCGGAATATCAATCTTGATCATGTGCGTCCTCCTCGAGCGCAACCCGGCTGAAATGCGACGGACGGCGGTGGCCGGTGCATGATGGTTTTTGCCGCTCCGGCAATCGCCCGCGGTATTTTCAATCAGGCCTTGCCGCTACTTTCCACTTGCAGGATCCTGACATTCTAAACCACTATTATGTTGTGGCACCCACTCAAAAGCCGGAAGAACCGAAAAAACCAATAGGGTCTGACTTGAATTAAAAACGTCGATCGGCAGGGTCATGCCGACACTTTTTCAGGAGGCGCGGGATGCTGTCAAAACGTTTAGGGTGTTTTTTTGTAATGATGGTTGTTGTTTTATTTGCCGGCGCATGCGGTTCGCCGCCCCTGAAAACAACCGTTGAGGTGGCCGGAGGAACTATCGAAGGCGTCGAACAGGACGGTGTTTTGGTGTACAAAGGAATTCCCTTTGCGGCGCCTCCGGTCGGCGACCTGCGCTGGAAATCTCCGCAGCCGGCGGAGGCCTGGACGGGTGTAAAGAGTGCGGATGCATATGCTTGCGGGTGCATGCAGGATGCAAGCATGGCTGCGATGACGGGCACTTCCGCCAATTTCAGTGAGGACTGCCTGTACCTGAACATCTGGACCGGAGCCAAGAAGGCCGATGAAAAGCGGCCGGTGATGGTCTGGATTCACGGCGGCGCATTCGTCGGTGGAATGACGGGTACGCCGATGTTCGACGGAACCAAATTCGCCCAAAAAGGGGTTGTGCTTGTAAGTATTGCCTATCGGCTCGGCGTCTTCGGATTTATGGCCCACCCGGAGCTCAGCGGTGAAAGCGGCCGCGGATCCGGAACCTATGGACTTCAGGATATGATCGCCGGGCTCCAGTGGGTAAGGGACAATATCGGCCGGTTCGGAGGCGACCCGTCGCGGGTAACGATTTTCGGCGAATCCGCAGGAGGAATCGCGGTCGGCATGCTGGCCGCAGCGCCGCCCGCCCAAGGGCTGTTCCAGCGCGCAATTTCCGAAAGCGGCGGCTCGTTTGCTCCGCCGCGGGTCGTAGCGGGAGCGGGAATGAATGTCCCCTCACTGGCGCTGGCGGAATCGGATGGAGCGAGCTTCCTGAATAAACTCGGTGTCGACAACATCAAGGCCGCGCGGGCTCTGCCGGCTGAACAGATCCAGCAGGCCGCCGGAGGAGGAATGGGCGGCGGCGCCGCTTTTTGGCCGGTGGCCGATGGATATGTAATCCCGGGAGATCCTTACGAACAGTATGAGAAGGGACGGTTCAACGACACTCCGATCCTGGTGGGCACCAATTCCAACGAAGGCGGATTGTTCATGAGGGGTTCCGTCACCCCTGATCAGTTTGAACAACAGATCCGGTCCGGGTATGGAGAACGGGCTGATGTCATTCTGGAAGCCTATCCCCATGCGACCGACGCCGAAGCCGCCCGTGCCTCGGCCGATGTTTTCCGCGAATTCGCCTTTTCCTGGCCCACTTGGGCCTGGGCCCGGCTTCAATCCCGGATGGGGAAGGGCAAAGCGTTTGTCTACTATTATGACCATCGGACGCCGGCGTCCCCCGAAGGCGCCAATCATGCGGACGAGATCCCCTATGTGTTTGGAAATTTCGGAGGGCGGACTGGCGAACCTCGACCGGAAGACCTGGCTCTTTCCGAAATGATTCAGTCTTACTGGATCAATTTTGCCGACAAGGGGGACCCGAACGGACCCGGCCTGCCGGAATGGCCCAACTTTACCGAGGATGACCAGAAGGTTCTGTATTTCGACGATACCGCCGTCGCAAAGCCGATCCCGAACCTGGAAAAACTGAAGGCTTATGATGCGTACTATCAATGGCGCAGGGAACAGGCCGGGATGAACGGAGGAGAGCGGTAAAGAGCCGAATGAATGGAGGGTTTCTTCGTGTCCCTCGTGCTCTTCGTGGCACGGTGGAAAAGAAGGGAGGCTGTCATCGATTATGCGTACCGCAAAAGGTTTGATATGCGTCATGGTAATGGCCGGCGCCCTGGTCGGCGCGCGGGCGGCCGCCGCCCAGCAGCCGCCCGCGTCCCGCGCCGGTGGGCCCAATCGGGCGGCGATGGGTCCGCCGGGATTTGGACAGAACAACATTCCGGACACCCCGGGCACCGGCGCCTACCCGGCGATGAAGGAGGAGATTCCCGAGCTCCCAAGGCATGTGGTGTATCGACCGGCCAACCTGGCGGCGATGGGTTCGCAGAAACTGGGCGTGGTTGCGTGGGGAAACGGCGGCTGTTCGGATGATGCCGCCAGCACCCGCTTCCATCTGCTTGAGCTGGCGTCGCACGGTTACCTGGTGCTTGCGTCCGGTCGCATCCTCAGCGGGCCGGGAGCCCATCCGCCCGCCGCAGAGCCGAAGCCCTTTCCGCGCACCGAACCATCGGATCTCACCAGGGCCATCGACTGGGCGCTGGCCGAGAACAGCCGTCAGGGCAGCCCGTATTTCGGGCGCATCGATCCGCGGCAGGTGGCCGTATCGGGCTTCAGTTGTGGAGGCCTGCAAGCGGCTCTGGTCGCCGGGGATCCGCGTGTGAAGACCCTGATCATGCAGAACACGGGCACCTATGACGGTGAACGGGCCAGCATGCCCGGCTTCAAGGTGCCCAAGTCGACGGTGAAGAACTATCACACGCCCGTTCTCTACATACTGGGCGGGCCGACCGACGTTGCCTATGAGAATGGCATGGAGGACTTCCGGCTGATCGACCATGTTCCCGTGGCGGTGGCAAACCTGCCGGTAGGCCATGGAGGCACCTACCACGAACCAAACGGCGGTGCCGCCGCGCAGGTGGCGGTGGACTGGCTGAACTGGCAATTGCGCGGTGATGCAAAGGCCGCCGCCCGTTTCGTGGGCGATCAGTGCGGCTTGTGCACGGATGAGAGGTGGACCATCGAACGGAAAAACTTTCCGGCACGGTGAACGGGAGATAAAACCGCGGCGGCTCCGCGGGCCGCCGCGGTTTCTTTGGCGCTAATTGCTCCTGTCTCCGCGCAGCCGGTCCAGGTCCGCCAGCGCCGCCGCTATTTGACAGTCCGCGGCGACGAGGTCGGCGTCCGCGGCGGCCGCCGCGGCGTTCGCCTCTTCATAAAGCGCCCGGCTGCCGAGTCCCAGTTCATACTGGTCTTTGGCGATGCGCAGGGTTTCCCTGGTGACGTTCAAGGCTTCGCGCGCCACCTCGGCCACGCCCGCGACGCGCTGAACGCGCCGGTAGGCCTTTTCGACGTCGATCCGGATTCGTCGTTCCACGCGGCGCATCTCTTCTTCCGCCTGCGCGAGCTGCGACGCCCTTTCCTGGATGGCTCCCTTGCGCTTGCCCCAATCGAAGAGGTCGTAGTTCAGCCTGAAACCGACGACGCCGTTATTGGACGCGAGAAAAGGGACCCCGTCCTGGTAGATATGTTGGGCAAACAGCCCGATTTCGGGAATGCGGTCGGACCTCGCGGCGGCAAAGGCATGGCGCGCCTTTTCGACCGTCAGCCTCGCAGCTTCCAGTTCCGGGCTTCGTGACGCGGCTTCGCTAAGGGAATCCTCGAGCGACGGAATGGCGGGCCTGGTTTCCGCCGGGGCCAGGACAAGTTCCGTGTCGAGCGGCAGCCCGATCAATTCGTTAAGTTCCAACAGCGCATCCTCGACCTGCATATCCAGCGTCATGACGGCCTGTCGGCGTTCCAGAAGGGCCGATTGCGCCCGCATGGCCTGCACCGCCAGGGCGGTTCCCGTCTCGGCGGCATCGCGGCTCTCTTCGAGCCGCGCCTGCGCGGCTGCGACCGCGGCTTGCGCAGCCTTCTGCCGTGCCTCCAGTCCCAGCAGCGTGTAATACAACTCCTTGGTTTTCGCGGCGACTTCCACCCGGGCCCGCTCGAGATGTGTTTTTGCGATGGCGCTGTCCGTTCGGGCCACCGCGTTTCCCGCCCGTATTTTGAACAGCTGTGTCAGCGGCTGGGCGACCGTGGTTTGGGAGAGCAGCAGAGAGCGTCCGCCCTGATAAATGGTCGTTGGTACGGCGGGGATTTCCCCGATCGGGGAACCGGATCCCAGCGAACCGGCGGGAAGAACGAGCCTCTGCTTTTCGATGATGTTGTACAGGCTGGACTCGTTCGACACCTGCGGGAAATAATTGGACCTCGCCTGGTCCCGCCTGGCTTCGGCCTCTTGGATCCGCAGCGAAGAGAGCCTTACCACGCTGTTGTTGCTCACGGCCAGGTCGACGGCCTCGTCCAGCGAAATGCGCCGCTGCCCGGCACGGGCGGCGGGAGGGGTAAGGAGGAAAACGGCCAACAGGACTGCAACGAAGGCGGCGGACGACGGGGCGGAAGCCCTGCGCCTTTTGGTGAGGGTAAAAAGCACGGGGACGACGATCAGCGTAAAGAACATGGACACGATCAAGCCGACGGCGATGGTGCTGGCGAGGGGCGACCACAGAGAGGACCCCGAGAATATCATCGGGGTCACGCCCACGGCCGCGGCCATCGTTGTCAGGAAGATCGGCCGCAGCCTTCGCTCCCCTGCCTCCATGGCCGCCTGCTCGAGACCGACTCCCTCGCGCAGGCGTTCTTTGATGTAATCGACCAGGATGATGGAGTTGCGCACGACTATGCCTCCCAGGCTCACGATGCCCATGAATGCCGTAAATCCGAACGGGTTGCCCATCAGAAGCAATCCCGCGACGGCGCCCGGAAACGCCAGCGGGATAGCCGCCATCACGACCAGCGACTCCGAGACGGAGCGGAACTGAAACAGCAGGATCAGGAATATGGCCGCGATGCTGACGATCAATACGTGGACCAATTCCGCGAATGTCTCCGCCTGCCTTTCGGCCTCGCCCCCGAAGGCGATCGCGTACCCTTGCGGCAGATTCATGCCATCCAGCTTCCCTGCCGCCGACGCCAGAATCTGCGAGGCGAGACGGTGCTCGTCGGGAAAGCAGCGCACCGTTATCGTCCGGACGCCGTTGCGCCGGACGATGCGGCCGCTCTGCCACTCGGGATGGAACGAGGCGACGGAGCGCAGCGGAACCCGTGCCCCCGTGAGATAGGACGTGACGTAGGCGTTCTCAACATCGGCGAAGGATTTCCGGCGATCCTCTTCCACTCGCAGGACCACGTCCACCGCGCGATCCCCTTCCCAGAACGTCGTCACGGGAAGGCCGTGGAAGCTTGCCGCCAGCTGTTGCGCAATGGAACTGTTGCTGAGTCCCATGCGGTTGGCGGATTCCTCCTTCACGTCGATGCGCATCTGCCACAGGTCCTGGCGGTAGTCGGTATGCACATACACTGCGCCGGGCGTTTCCTGCAGCACCCGCTGCACGCCATCGCCGATTTCCTTCAACCTGGCGATGTCGCCTCCCGAAATGCGCACCTCCACGGGCGCCTCGATGACATGTCCCTGGTCGAGCTGGCGCACGATCACGAGGGCCTCGGGGACGAGCCGCGTGAGCTGTTCCCGCAGGCGATAGGTCAGCGGGGGCGTATCCCGCACCGATTCCGTGTTCACCAGGAACTGGGCATAGTTGGAAGCGGGCGGCTGAGGGCTCACGTTGTAATAAAACCGGGGGGCGCTGCCTCCCACGAACGTGGAATAATCGCGCACCGGCGTTTGCTGCGCCAGGTGCTTCTCGATGCGGCGCGCCAGCTCGTCTGTAAGTTCGATTCGGGTGCCTTCCGGGGCGAACAGGTCGACGACGAACTGGTTTCGTTCCGCCGATGGAAAAAACTGGCGCGGGACAAAATGCAACATCGCGACGCCGGCGAGAAACGCGAGCAGGGCGCCGGCGAGGACAAGGGGCTTGTGCTTCATCGAAAAGCCGATGGCGCGCATGTAGCGTCGCCGCATCAGGGTGAGCGGGCTCAAGCGCGCCCGCAGTCCGTTGGGGACTTCTTCCCGGAGCCCCTTCTTGATGAAGAAGCGCGACAACAGCGGCGTCACCAGCATCGCGACGGCGAAAGAGACGAGCAGAGCGATGGCCACGGTCAGCGGCAGGGCGCTGATGAATTCCCCGACGGCCCCCGAAAGCATCAGCAGGGGGAGGAAAGAAGCGACGATCGTGAGGGTCGCCGTGAACACCGGCACCGCCATTTCGGATGCGCTGCGCCATGCCGCTTCCGGCACGGGCGCCCCGTGGTCGAGCAACTCGACGTAGTTGTCCGCGACCACGATGGCGTCGTCGACCACCATTCCCAGGACGACGATGAGGGCCGAGATCGAAACCTGGTGCAATTCGACGCCGAAAACGTTCATGGCGCCGAAGGTGACGGCAACCGTGATGGGGATCGCCAATGCCGCGATCAGCGCCACGTGGAAAGGCAAAAGCAGCATGGTCACGAGAATGACGGCGGTGATGGCAACCCCGAATTCCCGGATAAAATGGGAGATGCGTTCCTTCACCATGCGCGGCTGGTCGGCCACGAAATCGATGCGGATGTCGGGAGGCAAAGTCTTTTTTACCTTCTCCAGTTCGGCGCGCAGGGCGTCCCCGAATTCAACGATATTGTTGCCTTCCTGCATTTCGACCGCCAGCATCAACGCCGGCTCTCCCATGAAGCGCGTGGCAAATTCCAGGTCCTTGTATCCGCGGCGCACGTCGGCCACATCCCCGATGTGCACGGGCTGGCCGCTCGTGGGAGACAGGTCGACGATCACGCGCCGGATCTGGTCCTCGGTCTGGAACGGTCCGTTGGGATTCATTTGAACTTCCGCGGAGGGGGAATCCAGGCTGCCGGCATACTCGACGGTGTTGCGCCCCTGCAGTGCGGCGGCGACTTTCGCGGGATTGAGGGCGTATTGCGAAAGACGTTGCAGCGAACTGGTGATCCGAACTTCCTCCGGCTGCTCGCCGATGCGTCGGATCTTGGCCACGGGCCGGAGAGTCCGTAATCCTTCCTCGATGCGCTGCGCGTATTCCTTCAGCTCGCGATACCCGTAGCGGGTGCCGCGGACCGCGATCAGTGCGGCGACGGTGTCGCCGAAGTCCGAGTCCACGACGGGTCCGCGGACGGACTGCGGGAGATCCGTGGCGCGGAGCTGATTCATGTCGTGGCGGAGGTTGGACCAGAAGGTGTCCGGGTCCGTTACCCAGTCCTCCAGCTCCACGTTGATAATGACCACGTTCGGACGGCTGGTGGAATAGGTCCGGTCCTTGCGCACTTCGGCGTAGCGGAACAGCCGCTCCTCGATCTTGGCGGTGACCTGCTTTTCCACCTGCTCCGCCGTGGCGCCGGGATACTGGGCCGACACCAGCCCGGCGCGTATGGTGATCTGCGGATCCTCGCGCCGCGGCATTTTCGCGAGGGCATAGACGCCGGCAAGGACGAGCGCCGCCGTCAGCATGAGCGTTACATTGGGGTGCCGCAAGGAGCTGCGCACGGGATTCATTGCATCACCTCGACCAGGGAACCCTCGCGCACCTGGTGCTGGCCCGCCACGACGACGAGTTCGTCGCCGGAAAGGCCCGTGCTGATTTCCACGCCCCTATCCCGGACGGCGCCGGCCTCGACCCGGCGCGCATGCACGCGTTTGTGGTCGGGATAATAGACGTAGACGAGACTGGCGCCCTGGGGATCGTGGACGACGGCTTCCCCAGGGAGAACGAATGCGTGGATCTTGCCGCTCCCCTCGATGCTGGCTTCGGCAATCATGCCCGCCTTCAGCCGGAGATCCGGGTTCGGGACGGAGATTTTTGCTGTAAACGTACGCGAGTTTGGGTCGGCGGCGACTCCCACCAGTTCGACCCTGCCCGGGAACTCTCTCCCATCCAGCGCCGGGACCGTTATCCGCGCGTGCTGCCCCGTGTGGATCCGCCCGATGTCCGCTTCCGGGATTCCGACGCGCACGTGCACCGTTCTGAGATCGACGATGCTGAAGACCGGCAGGCCCGCGCTCACATTTTCGCCCGGATCGATGGCGCGCCGCGCCAAAATCCCGTCAATGGGCGATACGAGGCGCGTGTCGGCGACGCGCTTGCGGCTGGCGGCCACCTGGGCCAGGGCCTGGCTGACGGAGGCTCCGGCCGCATCCCGATCCTCCGGGCGCGCGCCGTTTTTAGCCATTTCATATTGCGCCTTGGCCGCGCGGTATAGCGCCTCGACTTTTGAAAAATCCACGGGCGCCATGCTTTTCCGCTCGTAGAGTTGCCGGTAGCGGTGGTATTCGTCCTCGGCCTTTTCGTACGCGGCGCGCGCCTGCTCCATCTCCTCGGCGCGCGTGCCCGCCTGCGCCTTGTCAAGATTCGCCTGTGCGACGGCCGCCTGTCCTTCCGACGCCTGCAGGCCGAACCCATAGTCGGTGGCGTCGATTTGGGCGAGAACCTGCCCCTTGCGGACAGCCTGCCCCTCCTCGACCCACACCTGTGTGACCAGTCCCGGAACCTGGAACCCGATGTCGGCCGTCCTGGCCGCCTCCACCGTTCCGCTGGCCGCCACGAGTACGGGCCGCTGGACGACGTCCGGCTTCCTTACCCGGACCGGGATGGGCGGGGCCATTCCGATATCCGGCTCCCTCCCCTGCCCGCAGGCCGCGAGAATGAGCGCGAGGGCCGCTATCGCCAAAACGCTTCGATTCGGGAAGAGCATGACCGCCTCCTCTTATATATTGAGCAATTGCTCAAGCAGGAAAAGCAGGATAGCATATCGTTGAGCATGCGACCAATGGAGGGAATATGTCTGGGAAAAGGGTTTCCGAGGACCGGCGGAGGGAGCAGATCCTGGAGGCCGCCTGCCAAGTCGCACTCGCGCAGCGCCTGTCCGGCCTGTCCACTCGGGCCGTGGCGGCGAAGGCCGGCGTCAGCAACGGCCTGGTGTTTTTTTATTTCCGCAGCCGGAGAGAACTCCTGCTGGCGCTGTTGGAATGGCTGCTCGCGAAGACGATCCTGCGGCGCGGCGGGGAGAGCGGCGCTGCGCCGGAAAGCGCCTACTCGCGCCTGTCCGCCGAGGTCCAGGGCGCCCTTGATCGCCTGCAACACGATCGGACGCGCATCGAGCTCTTCTTCGATTTCTGGTTTATGGGTACGCGCGACGATGTCATCCGCAATCGCATTCGGGAGGCACTGAAGCGGCATCGTGATTCCTACCTGCCGCTGGCGCAGGCCGTCGTGGCCGAGCAACCGGCACGGTTTCCCGGGGTGACCGGGGAATCCCTTGCGGACATCGCCGCCAGCTTCATCGAGGGCTGCGCGCTCAGGCTTGTCGCCGATCCCCGAAACTGGGACCTGAAGGCGAATTCCAGGGCATTGGCCGCCATTCTGTCCCCCGCCTGTAAGCTCGACACCCCGGAAAAGTAGCGGCGAACGGATGGGCTGGGACCCGAGCGCGCCGCCGCAGGATCCGGGCAGCCGACGATTCCCGGGCGTACCTCGAGGCGTGGGGGTTTCCATGGCGGCGGTCTACGAGCCCCCGTGGTCGGCCTGCGCTCCATGGACATAATCCATCCACTCCCGCCAATGGCCCGGGCCGACCCGTTCCATCCAGTCGTTGTGTCCGGCGCCGGGAATGATCAACATCCGTTTGTCGCCGGCGCGGGACTCGTAGAGCGCCGTCGCGTGCCTGACCGGAATCACCTCGTCCTTTTCAGCGCCGACGATGCCGACCCTGCCCGGGTAGGCTTTCAGGTGCCCGACGCTGTCGTACCGGTCTCTCAGCAGGAGCCGGAGCGGCGCCCACGGAAAATGGTGTCCGGCCACGGCCCGGAGCGTGTCCCACGGCGTGACCAGGAGTACGCCGTCGATCCGGAGGGAGTTGTCCCCGGCCAGTCGCGCCGCCACTCCGCAGCCCAGGGATTCTCCGAGCAGGAAGATCGGGCTTCCGTATTGCCCGGACACCAGCCGGAGGGTCTCCTTGGCATCGCTGATGAACGGCGCTTCGCCCAGCCTTCCATCACGCCTGCCGTAACCGGGATACTCGGCCAGGATGACGCGGTAGCCGAGCGGGGCCAACGCATCGGCGTAGTAGGCCCGGTCGGCGGCGGTGCCCGCGTTGCCGTGGAAAACGATGACGGTGCCCTGCGCGGCCGCAATCGTGGCCGCGCCGATGAAACCGCGATAGGCCGCGGGTCCGGAAGGCCAGAACCGGAGGTTCAGCACCCCCAGTTCCCCCGTCGTCGGCAGGCGCCGGCCCGGGTAGTAGAGAAAGTGATTTTGCACGGTGCAGCCGGCCAGTGGCACGACGGCCCCCGCCATGATGGCGATCCGTGCGGCGTTTCTGAGATTCATGGGGAGGTTCCCTTTTCTAGCTTGGATAGTTCCGCCTGTCGGCAGGTCCACGGCGCGGTGGGCCCGGCCACCAGGTCTCGGCCGTCGGGTGACTCGATTCGCCCTGTTTCCCCTTCCGGAAAAGAGGTTTTGGAAAACGGAATTTGTACAAGGCCAACCTAGCATGGATATGGGGTATTCTAAAGCATTCGTTGCATGGTTTTCCTTCATGCTTGCGCCGCGGGATGGAAATGCCCAAACGATGTTTCCGTGTCGGGATCAAAGCATGAAGGCTCAGGGATGTCCCCGCCCTTCGGGAAGATGCCCCGGGGGTCGGCGGCAGGACTCCGAGCTCCCCCGTGGGCCCGGCGGGCCAGGCGGCCCTGCGGATTCCTTTGTGTGACGAAAACCTTGACAAATCGGTGAATAGTTGGCTAGGTTGGCGTTACATCCTAAACCTTTCAGAAACGAGGGAGCCATGGCACTTTCCAATACTAGTGATGGGATTACTCGCAGGGAGTTTTTCAAGAACACGGCAATCAAGGGGACCACGGCGGTTGCTTTGAGCGCCGGAGGTATGGCGATTCCGGTGTCGGCCCAATCCGCCAAGTCGGCAAAGGCGTCCGCGGGGACGATCAGGGAAGCCGCCCGTCAGACCAAGGTGTGCCGAACGGCCGATGTCGTGGTCGTAGGCGGCGGGCCGGGGGGGATCGGCGCGGCCCTGGCTGCGGCAAGGAGCGGAGCCGACACGGTTCTCATTGAAAGATACGAGCACCTCGGCGGCATGAGCACGGGCGGATTGGTCACCATCATCCCCGCCATGACCGATATTAACGGCAAGCAGCAGATCGCCGGCATCACCCAGGAGTGGATCAAGAGGCTGGATGCCAGGGAGGCGGCCGATTACCCGAAGAAGGAGCATTGGGGGTCCAGGGACAAAAAACTGGTCGAATATTACCGGAACCGGTCCCCCTTTTACGCCACCAGCAACAGTGTGGGATACTCGGCCCACATCGATGCCGAGGTGTCCAAGTGCCTGTTTCAGGACATGATGACGGAAGCGGGGGTCAAGACCTACCTCCATTCGTGGGGAACAGAGCCGATCATGGAGGGAAACCAGGCCAAGGGTGTCATCTTTGAAAGCAAATCGGGCCGGCAGGCGGTGTTGGCGAAGATCGTCATCGATTCCACCGGCGATGGGGACCTGCTCCCCTATACGGGGGCACGCTTCGAGACCCATATCGATAAAGCCCTGAGGAGTTCCAACCTTTCGTTCTCCTACTGGATCGACAACGTCGATCTGAAAAAATATGAGCAGTACAAGAAAGCCAACGCCAAGGCACTGGCCGAAAAGATGCGCGAGGTCAGAAAGCTGGGGGGGACGGCGGGATTCCTGACCAGCAACCTGAAAAACCAGGAGAACGTGGTCTGGTGCTTTCCCCGGTACGCGAACAAAAGCCAGTACGACGTCGAGGAGTTGACACGGGTGGAGTTTCTGGGCCGCAAGGAGATGATGATCACCCACGATTTTTACAAGAAGAATGTTCCCGGTTTCGAAAAGAGCTTCATCGTTCTGTCCAATTCGCAGCTCGGCACGCGCGGCGGCCGACGGGTTGTCGGGGAGTATGTTGTCACTGAAAAGGATATGAAAAACAAAACCCCTTTCAAGGACACCATCGCCATCTTTCCAGGCATGGACGAAAAAAATCCCTTGATGTACATGCCCTATCGTTGCCTGATCCCGCGCAATGTCAACAACATGCTTGTCGCCTGCCGGGCGTTTTCATCGGATGCCGTCACCAATGACGCCTTCAACCTGATCCACCATTGCATCTGCCTCGGGCAGGCAGCCGGCACCGCGGCGGCCCAGTCGGTCAAAAGCCGTGTGGATCTCAGGAAGATCGATATCGGGGCCCTGCAATCCAGCCTCAAAAAGCAGGGTGTCATACTGCCTTAGCGATCGTTCTTTGATGGCGTCGTTTTTCGAGAACGCGTTTGCGCACGATGGGGACGGGAAGGAACTATGCCGCCATGAGCGGTTAGGGGGGGTACATGGGCTCAGGTGCCGGAGAGGAGGTGCGCCCGAATGACAAGTAAAGGACGCATCTACGTGAGGCTGGGTTGTTTTCTGCTCGCGATTCTCATGTTGTCCCCCTTCCCCTTCTGGATCGACAGCTCCAGGGTATTTGTACAAGCCAGCTCCTTCGTTGTGATAGGTACAATCCTGGCGGGTGGAACGATCTGGGTGGGATCCATCCTCGGCCTGGCTTTTGCGGCAATCGCGCTGTTGCGGAAAAGGTGGTTCTGCCGCTATGTCTGCCCGGTCGGCCTGCTGTTGGATGCCGTTTCCGGCATCCGATCGCCGGCCGGAACCTGGTGGAAGCGTTCCCCTCCCATAGGCGAATATATCGTTTTGCTGACGGCCGCCGGCGCCATCCTGGGTTATCCGCTCTTTTTGTGGATGGACCCGTTGGCGTTCCTGAACAACGCGTTTTCGGTATATCGAGCGACGGGGGTCCTGGCGGTCCTGGCTTCCCTGTACGGCATCGTCCTGCTCATCCTGTTGCAGATCACTTCGGGGGATCTCTGGTGCGCCCGGATCTGCCCCCTGGGCGCCACCCAGGACCTGCTGGGAAAGGCCGGGTCCTTCTGCAGGAATTTTCGAAAGTCGGGCCAAGTCGAACCGGGCGGAAGAACCGCGCGCGGAAAGGCCGTTTGGGCAGGCAGGAGAATGTTTGTTGCGGTTGCAGCCGGCCTGGGGTTGAGCCTGGCGGCACGAAAGATCGGCGCGGCAAGATCCGACCACGCCCCGTTGCGGCCGCCGGGCGCGATTGAAGAGCATGAGTTTACGGGCCTTTGTATGCGCTGCGGCAATTGCATGCGCGCCTGTCCATCCGGGATCATTCATCCCGATGTGGGACAATCCGGGGTCCTCGGATTCCTGTCGCCCGTTGTCCGGTTCGAAAATGATTACTGCAGAAATGACTGCCATGCCTGTACGACCGTTTGCCCCAGCGGAGCCCTGCAGCGGCTGAACCTGGAGCAGAAAAACAGCTATGTCATCGGAACGGCCAGCGTGGACATATTCCTGTGTCTATGGGGCATCAGCGAGTGCCAGGCTTGCGTAAACGCCTGTCCCTATGAGGCCATCAAGATCCATTGGGATGAAGAAGCCTATGAATCCTTTCCAGCCGTCGATCCTGCAAAATGCAACGGCTGCGGCGCCTGTGAGTCAGTCTGCCCCTCCGGGGAACTGAAGGCGGTGAAGGTGTACACAACGGGAAGTGTCCCGCCCGGGGCGGCGGGATAGGGGGTGTATCATGTCAAAAACAAGCAGGATGTTGTTGTATGCGGCAGCCTCCATGTGCCTGGTGATCATGGCCTATGCACAGAACGCAGCGGTTCCGGCAAACCAGCCGCTCCCCCCCGGGGTGTCCAGGGTGACCAGCCCCCCCGTGGGCAAGGCCGCGGGACAGGCCCGGCGCGCCGGCCACGACCCGGTCGATGATCGCGTGGAAATCCGCGAATACGGCTTCAAGGAAACCGGAGAAAACATGCCGTACGCGGTGTTTGTCTCCTCGAAAATCGCCAAGGGCCAGAAGGCCCCCCTGGTCCTGGCGCTGCATGGATACCTTGGAAACTACGGCACCTTCATGCGTTCCGGTTGCGTGGAGGAGGCGGAAAAGAACGGCTACATCCTCGTTGGCGTGATGGGGTACAGCCCCACCGCCCCGTTCGGCAACACCAACATGTTCGCTGGACGCAAGGACGCCCCATCGGCTCCCGGGCCTGCGCGCGCCGCTCCTCCGAAGGTAATGCCCGTCATGCAGGGGCCGGCCATCGGCGGAACCAGGGAGACCGACCCGGCCAGGGTCTCGGAACTCAGCGAAATCGACACCATGAGAGTCCTGGATCTGGTCCGCAAGGAATTCGACATCGACGACGACCGCATCTTCCTGATGGGCCACTCGATGGGAGGCGCCGGGGCGCTGTATCTCGGCGAAAAATATGCACCGGTCTGGGCGGCCGTTGCCTGTATCGCCGGCTTCGGCTCACCCGATCCCAAGGGGAAGTTGAAAGACACCCCGCTCTATTTTACCGCCGGCAGCGAGGATAAGCTGGGCGCCATGGGGCGAACCACGGCCGAACAGCTCAAAGCCGCCGGCTTCGACGTCCAGTGGAAGGAGTTGCCGGGCCTGGACCATGGAAGCATCATCGCGGGTTCCATGCCCGATGTGTTCGAGTTCTTCAATCGACACCCCAGGAAACCCGGGAAGTAGGCTGGAATTCAGAAGGTCCAGGAAACGGGAGCCAAATCGTGAAGACAATCCTGCGACTGCTGTTCTCCTTGATGGTGCCGCTGTTTCTATCGGCCGTTGCGTTGCCGGCGGAAGAAAACAAAACACGGGCGGGCGAATTCATCGTCGGGCCCCCCACGCTGATATCGCTGGGCTTTGAGTGGCGCATTGACGGCGACGCCAACCGCAATGCCGGCGTTGCGGTACAGTACCGGAAGGTGGGAGAGGACCGGTGGCGTGACGGCTTGCCGCTTCTGCGCCTGCAGCGGGAACAAATGATCAACACTTACGGCGCCTACGATTACGTAACGCCGAACATGTTCGCCGGCAGCATCATGGACCTGCAGGAAGATACGGAGTACGAGGTCCTCCTCCAAATGACTGACCCCGACGGCGTCGAAAACACCGCGCGCCGGCAATTCGTGGTCCGCACCCGCGCCGAACCTCGCCCCTATGCCGGGGGACGCGTTTTCCACGTGTACCCCCCGGGGTTTAAAGGGAAAAAGCAGGAGCCTTCGTTCACGGGGCTTCTGGCCGCGTTTTATACCCAGGCAAACGGCGCGGACTGGTTTAACGCCTACCCGCCCCGGGTGAAACCCGGAGATACGATTCTGGTTCATGCCGGTCTTTACCGGGAAGACCGCTATCGTTACGCGAACCAGCTGGGCCTGCTGTTTGACGGCACCTACCGCTTTCGCCAGAGTGGAACGGCGGAGAAACCGATCGCCATCGTGGCGGCCGGCGACGGCGAGGCGATCTTTGACGGAGCCGGCAACCATGTTCTTTTTGACGTAATGGGAGCCGATTACCTTTATTTCGAGGGCCTGACCATCCGCAACACCGAAGTGGCCTTCCAGGCCGGCCACAAGGGAGTGGCGGGAGCCGTGGGGTTGAGTGTCAAGAATTGCCGCCTGGAAAATATCGGGCGAGGGATCTATACGGACTGGTCGGGCTCGAAAGATTTCTACATCGCCGACAACACGTTTATCGGCAAGAGTCATCCCGAAAGGCTGGAGGGCTGGATCGGGCGGGTGTGGCAGGGCACTCCCGGCTATCCTACGCCGGTCCTTTCGGAACTGGCTGTGAAGGTCTACGGTTCCGGACACGTAATCGCCTACAACTATGTTGCGAACTTCCACGACGGCATCGATCACGCGACGTACGGCGAGCCGGACGGCAACCCCGACCCGATCCGCGAACGGATGCCGGTATCCATCGATATCTACAATAACGACATCACCAACGTGGATGACAACTGCATCGAGGCCGACGGCGTCATGCACAACATCCGGGTCCTGCGTAACCGCTGCTTCAACCAGGCGCATCGTTCGCTGAGCACGCAACCCGTTCTCGGGGGCCCGGTCTATTTCATCCGCAACATCGTGTACCACGCGCCGGAAGGGGGATCGGTCAAGTTCACCGCCAACAGCACGGGCATCCTTGTCTACCACAACACCTTTACCTCCGAAGTGCTTTCCATGGACCAGGCCTCCAACCTGCACTATCGCAACAACCTGATCCTGGGACAGGGCGCCGCGCAGGAGGTGTTCAGCGTGGATACCGCGACGAATTATTCCAGTTCGGATTACAACGGTTTCCGCCCGAACCCCGGCGCGGAGGTGTCCTTCATCTGGAAATCGCCCGATTTCGGGAAGGCGGCGGATTTCACCGGAAAGCGCGTCGAGCGGCGTTTTCGGACCCTGGCGGAATACAGCGCAGCTACCGGGCACGATGTACACAGCGTACTGCTGGACTACGACATTTTTGAAAATGTTCCGGCCCTGACGACGGAAGATCCCGGCAGGCTGCATGATGCGAGGGATTTGGACTTCCGCCTGCGTGCCGGCTCGAAAGCGGTCGATGCCGGGATCATCCTGCCGAATGTCAATGACGGCTACCACGGCCGGTTGCCCGATTTGGGGGCCTACGAACGGGGCGCCCCCGTCCCGCATTACGGCCCCCGCAAGTCCCGTTGACCGCGCCGGTTCCCGCCTCTTCCTGCCTGTCCTTCAGGCGCCGGTTTCGGTCGGGTGTGCCCGGCCCAGGCGGATGACGCTGAGATCCCAGACGCATCCGCCGGCGCAGTTCCACCCCGCGTACCACAGGTAGGCGGTGCTTCTTTCGGGGATATAGGGAGCGACGATGATGCCGGCATGACGTTGGGCGACTTCGCCCCACAGGATGCAGGCGGAAAAGTGCTTCCGAATACCGGCGAAAAGGTCCTGCCCGTATTGGTCCGCGAACGCACGCATTTCTTCGGGTCCCTGCAACGGTTCGATATGGGAGGAAAGATCATGTCCGTATGCGCGCGTAAACCGGTCGATCTCTTCCGCCGTTTCCAGCAAGAGGACCCGAGAAGGGTCGAGAATGGTCACCTCGTGGGAGTAGCGCAGCCTGTCGATACGGAAGCGCACCGATATGCACCACCGCTTCCAGCTGTCGTCCACGTCAAACCAGAAACCATTCGGCTTGGGATGCCCGCTTTGCGGGTAGGTCCGCCCGGCAAGTTTTACCGGGCGCGCGGACCAGTGACGGTAGACCATGGCGTCCCGCACCCCATCAGGTTATGACGCTATCGGTGCGTCAGCCTATCCTCGCGTCGATGAAGACGATGGGCTTGCCGACGCGCTTGATGACCAGCGGGCAATGGGGCGTGTTGGGCGGAATATAGAAATAGCAGGAATAGTTGACCTTCCTGACCTTGTCGCCCAGCAGCATTTCGGCGTCGGCGTCGAATTCGAGGAAATTTTTCCCGTCCCCGCCGATCAGGAAGATCCACTGGTCATGGGCATGGGAATGGGTGGCTCCCCCCAGCGAGTCGGGCTTGGTGATATAGGCAAATCCGATCGCCAGCTTCGACTCGGGAATGTCCCCCGTGCCCCATGCCGTGATCATGGGAGAAGTGATCGTCGAGTGGATCGATTTCCAGGGCTTGAATTCAACGACATTGGGTTCCCTCAAGACATTCCCCAGTTTGCTCACGTCCATCTTGCCGTAATAGTCCGGCTGCTGCGCCGCCGCGGCCGCATGCAGCGTGGACAGCACGCTGGCAAAAGCCATCCCCGCCGCCCCGGCGGATACGTTCTGGAAAAAATCCCTCCGGCTCGTCTGTTTTTTTTCCGTCATGTCTCCCTCCCGTTGTAAAGGATCCGCGTGGAAACCGGTCCGTTGCCGCGCAATGGGCCGCGGGCGCCGATTCGGAAAGTTCTTCCTCTAACGCCTTGGAAACTGGAGAAACCCTGAGGCCATTATATGCGGATTGAGCGGGCGGAGAAAGCGGAAAGGATGGAGTAAACGGATGGGGCTAAATCGGACGCTCCCTTCGGCTTCGAGTGGGTGTCCCAGGAGGTGACCGGTCTGGGAGTGATTCCCGCCCTGGTCGTGCCGGGGCTGCCCCCCCCTGGATCGGACGTTCTCCAGGTTCGAGGAAGGGGCGGCCATGCTGCATCATCGATCCCCCCGGCGACTGCCTCATTGTCTTGCTTGGTTTTTCGGGCGGGCGACGATACAATGACGGTTCTGAAAGGGAGGAAGTTGTCGCCGAAACGCTGCAAGGCTGGTTTGCTCAACATGATTGGCAATCACCGGTGGTTGGCAACATGCCTGGAAGCGGCGCAAATCGTCGAGTGTAACAGGAACCGCCCGGGAATGAGATCGGCGGATGCCGGAAGGCGAGGATAAACACCGGACCTGCCGCAAACAGCATTTGTAAATACTGCACAAGAACGCGAGAAGCACAGGCCGAGCCTTCCGGATGACGGCAGTTGAAATCCCGCAAGCGATGCCATTTCGGCCCCCAGGAAACTTGGCTGAGGCCTTGGGCCAAGGCCCGGAAAGCTCCGACGGGGACGGGGCGTCGGCGGGCGGGGGTACGCAGCATTATCATAAACGTAGCCAATTACAGAGGTTGTCTATGAATTCCCGTAGGATGACAGTCATTGGTCCGGAGGCATCGCCCCCGCTGGATGTGCTCATTATCGATGACGATGCCGCCTCCGCGGAGGCTTGTCGCCGGATCCTGGAGGAGGACGGTTATCGCGTCGCCGTCGCGGGGGATGGGGAGCAGGGCCTCCGGATGGCGGAAGCGGACAATCCGAGCGTCGTACTCCTGGATCCCGAGATTGCGGGTGTGGCCGGATTCGAGGCGCTCGGCCGCCTGGCCGAGGCCGCATCCGCCACGGTACCGGTCGTCATGACCGGGAAGGGGACGGTGGATTCCGCGGTGGAATCGATGCGGCTGGGAGCCCACGATTATTTGGCCAAGCCGGTCAATCCCGAAAGGCTCCTGGAGTCGGTGCGGCGCGGGGTGGAGCTCGGCAGGTTGCGCAGGCGGGCCCACGCGCCCAGGATGAAACAGGACCTGTTGCTTCAGGCGCTTGCACTCCTCGAGGAAGCCTACTCCCTGGGCATGGAAAAGCGTCCGCTGCTCGAGGAGCTGGCCGGCCTCGAGACAGAGGCGAAACGCCACGCGCAGAGCCTGGGTCGGACCTGGGACAAGGGACGCGCCATTGCCGAAATCCGCGAGGATCTCCTGCAAGCCGACGCCATCATGCGCAGCTACGGCTTCCGGAAGAATGCGCTCATCCAGACGCTCCTGGACGTCCAGGAGAAGTTTCACTGGCTTCCGCGCCACATCCTCGAATGGATATCCGGCAGACTCGACGTTCCGCTGCGCGAGATCTACGGAATCGTGCACTTCTACGAGGCGTTCAGCCTGGAACCACGGGGGCGTCATTCTTTCCAGGTCTGCACCGGGACGGCCTGCCACGTGCGGGGGAGCTCCGAACTGCTGAGCAGGGTCTCCGCCGCCCTGGGTCTGCAACCGGGACAGACGGACAGCCGCCTCACCTACACCCTGGAGACCGTTCATTGCCTGGGATGCTGCGCCCTGGCGCCGGTGATCCAGATCGACAGCGACTACTATCGGGATCCCGACCGGAGCCGGCTTGACAAAATCATCAAAACAATGCAGAGGGAGGAGGCGCAGGCATGAAACGCTTGAAGACCGTCGCGGATCTTGAAAAATTGAGAGCGGAGGCCGTCGCCCAGCGCAACGCCAAGGACTGGCTGGAGGTGTGTACGGGATCGGGTTGTCTTGCCTGCGGCGCCGAGGCGGTGGCGGACGCATTGGATGGCGAGATCGAAAAGCGCGGTCTCGGGCACAAAGTCGGCGTCCGCCGGACCGGGTGCCACGGTTTCTGCGAAGGCGCCCCGTTGGTGGTGATCCACCCCTCCGACACCTGCTATACCAAAGTGCAGCCGAAGCACGCGGCGCCCATCATCGACGGGCTCGGCGCGGGTGAAGGTCCGGTCCGCGACCTCCTGTACCTCGATGAAGGAACCGGCGAGCGCATCGAGCGCTTGCAGGACATCCCCTTCTACAGGCACCAGGAGCGCGTCCTGCTCGGGGACAACGTCAGGATCGACTCCTCCAGCATCCTGGACTACATCGCCGTCGGCGGATACGGCGCGCTGGCGAAGGCTCTTTCCGAAATGACGCCCGAATCGGTGCTCCACGAAGTGAAAAAGGCCAACCTGCGCGGCCGCGGCGGCGGCGGATTTCCCGCCGGCCGGAAGTGGGAAACCACGCGCAACGCTCCCGGCGAACCGAAATATGTCATTGTCAACGCTGATGAGGGGGATCCGGGCGCCTTCATGGACGGCAGCCTGCTCCAGGGAAACCCGCACAGCGTCCTGGAAGGGCTGATCCTGGGCGCCTATGCGATTGGAGCCGCGGAAGGGTTCATCTACGTGCGCCAGGAGTATCCCCTGGCGCGCAAGAGCATCGAGATCGCCATTGAGCAGGCGCGCGAATACGGGCTGCTCGGCAGGAACATCCTCGGATCCGGATTCTCCTTCGACGTCGTCATTCATCGCGGGGCCGGGGCCTTCGTTTCCGGGGAATCCAGCGCCCTGATGAGCGCCATCGAAGGGCGTGTCGGTGAACCGCGCCCCAAATACGTGCACACATCGGAGAAAGGGCTCTGGGGCAAACCCTCCTGCCTGAACAACGTCGAGACTTGGGCCACCGTTCCCCATATCATCGACAAGGGCGCCGACTGGTTCCGTGGGATGGGGACGGAAGGGAGCAAGGGCACCAAGATCTTTTCCCTGGTAGGCAAGGTCAAAAACACGGGGCTGGTGGAAGTTTCGATGGGAATCCCGCTCCGCGACATCATTTTCAAGATCGGCGGAGGGGTTCCCGACGGGAAATCGTTCAAGGCCGTGCAGACCGGTGGACCTTCCGGCGGTGTCATTCCTGCGGCCCTCCTCGATCTTCCGGTCGATTTTGACGAACTCACCAAGGCGGGTTCCATGATGGGGTCGGGCGGCATGATCGTCATGGACGAAAACACCTGCATGGTGGATACCGCGCGGTACTACACCAGCTTCCTCGCACACGAGTCCTGCGGCAAGTGCGTTCCCTGCCGCGAAGGGATTCGCCAGATGCTAGCCATCCTCGACAACATCGCCGCGGGGAAAGGTCGGGAGGGGGATCTCGAAATCCTCGAGGAGCTGGCCGAATTCATGCAGGTCGCATCTCTCTGTGCGCTGGGCCAGTCGGCGCCCAATCCGGTGGCCAGCACCCTGAAGTATTTCCGGGAGGAATACGAGGAGCACATCCGGCATGGACGATGCCGCGCCGGCATTTGCACGGCGCTCATCGCCTACGAGATCGACCAGGAGAAATGCCAGGCCTGCGGCGCCTGCCAGCGCAACTGCCCGGTGGACGCCATCGACAAGTCGGAGGCGGGTGTTTTCACCATCGTCCATGAGAAGTGCATCAAGTGCGGCGCCTGCTTAAAGGCATGCCCTGCAAAATTCGGTGCTGTCGTCAAGGTTCCGGCGGGTGCGGTCCTGCGGAAATCCGCCGAAGAGATTGGCCTGGCCGGAACTTCAAGGTAGCGGGAGGCGTCGTGGATACTATCCGATTGGAAATCGACGGTCGTGCCGTAGAGGGCGCGCCGGGAACCACCGTTTTGCAGGCCGCCAGGTCTGCCGGCATTGAAATACCCACCCTGTGCGATGACGACCGGCTGGAGCCGTTCGGCGCCTGCCGGATGTGCATGGTGGAGATCGAAACCGCCGGGGGGCGCAAGAGGGTCGTGGCGTCCTGCGTCTATCCCATCGAAGAAGGTCTCCGGGTGTGGACGAAGACGGAGACGGTGGTCAAGATCCGCAAGATGGTCATTGAACTCCTCTGGCCTTCCTGGCAGACGTACGCCGAGGAATACGGGGTCACCTCCTCGCGCTTTCAAACGGGCATTGCGGACTGCAGCCAGTGCGGGCGCTGCCTCCGCTACTGCGCGGAGATCAAGAAAGAGAACAGGATCTACTTCAAGGGCCGCGGCGTCGAACGCCGGCCGGCGCTGGTGGAAGGAGCGGAGCTTTCCTGCCGATCGTGCGGCGAATGTTTCACCCTTTGCAACAGCGGCTGGATAGCGTCGCGCTACTGACTCGCCGGCCCCGCGCCTCGCCGGGCCTCCTGCTAAAATCCTCCGCCGTGCGGGTGGTAGCGGATTTTCCCGGTCCGGGGGTCGCGGGAGTAGCGCTTGAAGAATTCCCACGCGATCCTGCCGTATTCCGGGTAGAGGGCGTGCTGGAGGTTCATGGTGTAGGAGAGCGCGACCATGGGGACGCCGGCGCCGTCGTTGAGGTACCAGAGGTAGTTGTCGTATTCGCCGTTGAGCCGCACCCGCAGCATCCGGTCGGCCTTGAACCCGTTCACCGGGTAAGCCTCGAAATCATACGCCGCTATCTTGTCCATCCCGTTGTAGCCGAGGAACAGGTTGAGCTGAGCCTGGTATCCGCCGGCGATGGCGCCCCGGGTCTGATCGAACGCGCCCCCCAAGTCAAAAGAGGAAGTGGTGAACATGATCGGCAGGCGGGCCTTTTGAAGCCGGGCCGCTTGTTCCGGGGTCCCGGTGTAGGGGGCCGCCGCCATCGGCACCGCCGCGGCGAACAGGGACGGTTTTCCGTTGACGGCCCTCAGGGTCGCAGCTCCGCCCATGGAATACCCGGTGACGTACACGCGCGCCGGGTCTAGTGCGGGATAAGTGGCGAGCATGTATTCCACCAGGGCGGGGAGGGATTCGGAAAGCACCGAGCCGATGCTCTGATGCTCCGGTGCGACCATGGCGAAGCGCTCGCGGCCGGCCAGCGGCAGCAGGCCGATTTCCTCGATGAACTGCCGGGGGTCGTCCCCGCCTCCGTGGTTGGCGAGAACCAGGGGCACGGTCCCGGTCGGGGCGGTCTTTTGCAGCACTTCATCGGGCAGGTATTCGAACCAGGTCTGCAGGTATTCGCCGCCCGGGGTCTTGATGTGGCTGAACCTGTCCTCGCTGCGGCCGATGACACGAATGCCGTCCCGGGTGGCGCCGCCGATGACGGCGTTCCGTTCGCAGAGGGATAACGGCGCCTGATCCATGCTGTAACCCTGGTAAGGGGTGGAAGCGCTGTGGAGGCCCGCTCTCCCCACCGGTACGCGCATCGCCTTGATGAACAAGTCGTAGTAGGCGTTCCTGATATGCCGGGCGATGTCCGGGTTCCGGTCCCGGGCCACAACCACTCTCTTCAGCGGCAGGGACTGGTCGAAGAACGCCTCCACCTCCCCGGTTTTTTCATAGGCGTCCGTATCGTTGGCTTTCTTGTAGGCTTCCACCACCCGGTCGGGTGCGTTCACCAGGTATACGGGAACCAGGGCGGCGACCTCGCGGCCGGTTTCCATGCTTCCATTGATCAGCAGCATCCCGGCGATCCTGCTGACGTAGTCGAGGGTTCCCGCGACGTAGTTGTTCAGGTAGGCGGCTCCGCCGTCGATCCCGATGACATAGGTATAGCCGAAGCCGCCGAAATACTCGGCGTCGGAATACCTGGCTCCCCGCGCCCCGAACATCCCGGG
>ERZ747221.1325-NODE-1325-length-25028-cov-6.474891_pt1 | contig 25028 bp, 25 predicted proteins | sample MGYA00374949_ERZ747221 | MGnify/ENA primary metagenome ERZ747221 (study PRJEB28779, sample SAMN05720172) | bioreactor metagenome | isolation source: Anaerobic biogas reactor | place: USA:Washington, USA | collected 2015-08-08 ... | reverse complement strand
CCAGCGCAGCCGACCACGCATCCTGCTCGAGCACGCCCGCGGTGATCTCGGCGGCGGCCTCGTCGAATACCTGAACCACACGCGGACAGAACTGTGTCCCACGGCGCGCCCGGGCCACGGCGACCGCAGTCGCCGGCCCACCGGCACGCAGGTGAACTTCGACGACGTCCGCCAGATGCACGATGTGCATCTCGATCGGGATCGCGTCGCCGCGCACACCGGCGGGTAGCCCGGCACCGTCCCACCGCTCGAATGTGAACGCCAGCATCGACCCCACCTGCGGATCCAGCCCGATGTGCGCGGCGAGGGCGCTCGCGGACCCGCAGTGAGATCGGATCAGATCGGACATCTGCCGGCGCGCGGTGAAGAGGAAGACGGCGGCCCGGAGGCTGCGCTCGGCATGGGGAAGTCCGCGCCCGACATGGTTCATCAGCAGGCGAAGAAACGACAATCCTGTCATGTCCACCGCATAGGTGTCGGCGCGGAAGGCGATGTCATCGCCGAACAGCTGCGCCAGTTCGTGCGAGTCCGCATGGCATCCGATCCATGCGACCAGGTTGGAGTAGTACACGACCGCCTGCTGTTCGGGGCCGAGCCCCATACGGTCCGCGAGGCGGGTGGCGATCAGCGCCGACCGCAGCATGTGTTCCATCGGCTGGCCGAGGCCGAGGTCGATCGCGAGGGACAACGCGGCGATCAGCTCGGCTCGCCGCGGACCGCCACTGGTCGGTGCCATCGTCTCAGTGTCCACCGAGCGAGCCCAGGTGCGGAAGATGAGGCAACGGCCCCATGACGCCACAGCGCGCGCGGCGCACGATCGGTGTACCAGCAATTCTGGGAGGACGTCATGACCACCACCCCGCAGTCGGCCGCGGAGAAATCCTGTGAGCTGCCCCGCGTCTCCGGTGAACGATTCGCCGGCTACGCGGTGATCGGCGCCCCGTTCGCCAGCGGCCACTACCTTGCGCTGCGCAGATTCCCCGTCAACTCCATCGGCGACGGCTACACGTCCGTATGGCATCGGGACCCGGCCGGGGCGTGGACCGTGTACAGCGACGTCCCGCCCGAACTGAACTGCCCTCGGTTCCTGGGCCACGCGCTGACCCGGACCGAGCAGACCGACGTCCGCGCCGAGTGGACCGGTCCGAACGACCTGCACGTCACGGCCGGCAGTGAGCTCGAATGGGATCTCCGGATGGCCACGTCGCCGGCGACCACCGCCATGAACGTGGCGGGCAAGCTCATGCCCGCCGTGCTTCGGCACAGTCCCGCGGTGCTGGCGGGGATGGGACGGGTCGCGGGTCCGGTGCTCGGCGTCGGCCGGGTTCGGCTCGGCGGACACGTGCCGAACGGTCAGTGGTTCCGGGCCGACCCGCGGCAGTTGTGGACGGTGCGCACCGTGCACGCGGTCGTCGCCGGATCCGATCTCGGGCCCGACGGCCCGCTGGCCGAGCAGGCCGCATTCGGCGACTTCTGGTTGCCGCAACGTGCCTTGTTCGCGACGGTGCAGGCGTGGTTCGAGCCGTTCGATGCCGGACGTCATTTCGCGGCGCGCCCGCGAACGGAGTTCTCGGCCGGTGACGAACACCGGCCCTTCTCGACCGGCCTACCGAAAGACACGTTGTGACGTACCCGAGGGGCCTCCCGAGCTCCGCGGCGTCAGGATCGCTGCCGGGGTTCAGCGCGCGCGATCGAGCAGATCGAGCACCGCCCGCAGCTCCCCGGCATCCACCTGACCCGGCGCCGAGGCGGCGCCCACCATCCCGAACGTCGCCGCCGACCCGAACACCTGACCGGCGATCCGCGAGATCACCCCGAGCCCGCCCATCGACATCGTGATGATCGGCCGGTCGGCGTGCTCCTCGTGCATGACGCGGGTCGCGTCGAGCAACGTCAGCACATCCTCCGTCGACTGCGGCATCACCGCGATCTTGCAGATGTCGGCGCCCAGTTCCTGCATGGCCCGCAGGCGCGCCACGATCTCGTCGCGCGGCGGGGTCGCGTCGAAATCGTGGTTCGACGCGATCACGGCGACATCGTGCCGGTGGGCGGTCGCGATGATCTCGCGCACCGCGTCGGGTGCGCGGAGGAACTCGACGTCGACGAGCCCGATCGCCCCCGACCGCACCAGTGCGCAGTTCAGGTCGCTGTAGGTGGTGCCGTCGACGTCGAGTTCACCGCCCTCGTGCGCGGTGCGGACGGTGGCGAGCAGCGGGGTGTCGCCGAGCTGCTCGGCGAGCAGCCGCGCCTGCGCGACGGCGGCGTCGACACCGGTGGGTCCGGTGAGGTCCTCGAAGAAGTCGACGCGCCATTCGACGATGTCGATGCGACGACCGGCCAGCGCGTCCACCTGCTCACGCAGGGTGTCGGGGGTGCGTCCGGTCAAGGGGACGATCACCGTCGGTGTGCCGTCCCCGACCGTCACGTCCCCGACCCGGACCGGTGTGATCGATGCGCTCAATGCGAACTCCCGTGGTCGGTGCTGTGGTCGACGGTCATTCGACCACAGCAGCGCTGTTCGGTCGCGGTGCGGTGGGTCACCGCGGTCGGGCGGCGTCGCCGAAGCGACGTCGCGCGGTGCGTACGCGTCGACGATGCCCTCCCGGAGCGGTTCGGACAGCTGTTTCATGACGGCGGGGTCCAGCGTCGCGGTGGACTGTCGAACCACGACCGTGTCGCCGGCTTCACCCACATGATCTTCTCGTCCCGGTGCGCGCGGCGAGCCGCGGGATGATCGGGGTGCGCCCGCGCCCACGCATCCTTCTCGTCCAGCAGCGAAGCCACCAGAGTCCACGTCTCCATCGTCCGCGGCGGGTGCGCGTCCGCCGCCCGCGCCAGGCGGCGCCGCACCTCGTCGCTCATCGCCAGCAACTCCGCGCCCGTCACACCGTGATCCCACACGAACCGTGCCAACGCCAACGCCTTGTCGCGGCGGTTCTTCTCGGCCCTGTCGGTGTGGGCGAAATCCGCATCGCTCACCGCTGCACCCCTTTCCTCACGCACCATGATCCGTCGTTGACAAGACCGCCGCCCCGGCACACTCTCGTGGTGACACACATCGGTGGGGAAGGGGACCGGCATGTCCGCGACGAGACCGCTACCCGAGGGGACGCCCCCCGACGTCGTCGCCCGCGCCGCGCACCCACCGCGAGTACCCGAATTCGACCCCGCACTGGGCATCGACGTCCACGTCGAGCGGCGCGCCACACCGAGACACCGACTCGTGGCGATCGGCGATTCGCTGCTCCAGGGATTCCAGAGCGGAGCCGTCTTCCACACCGACCTGTCGGTACCGGCGATCGTCGCGTACGAACTGGGGGTGCTGCCCACCTTCCGGTATCCGCGGTTCGGTGGGCCCGGTGGGCTACCGCTCAACGTCGAAGTCCTGCTGCGCCGCCTCGAGGACCGATACGGGGCGCATCCACGACCGTGGCAGATCCCGGCGGCGCTGTTCACCGCCCGCGGATTCATGGACGAGGTCGAGGACTACTGGGAGCGGGGGCCGGGTGCGGAACCACCGGTCGTCGGCGGCTACAACCACAACCTGTCGTGCTACGGCTGGGATCTGCGCGACGCGCTCGGGAAGACCGCCGCGATCTGCGCTGCCGCCCTCGAGACCCCCGTCGACAACCTCCTCGACCAGATCGTGCAGAACAACGGCGATCGGGCCGCGTTGCACGTGTATCCGCACTGGGCGCCGCCGCAGACCGCCATGACGCTGTTCGACGCGGCCACCGCACTCGGCGACGACCGTGACGACGACGCGGACGCGGGGATCGAGACGCTCGTCGTGTTCCTCGGTTCCAACAACGCGTTGCGGTCCGTCACCGAACTGAAGGTCGAATGGAGCGGACCGGACTTCCGTGATCCGGATGCCAAGAACGCGTACACCGTGTGGCGGCCCGAACACTTCGACGTCGAGTACGCCGAGGTGGTCGGCGCGGTGCGCGCCGTGTCCGCACGGCACGTCGTCCTGTGCACCGTCCCGCACGTCACCATCGCACCCATTGCGCGGGGCATCGGAGACAAGAGCGGCACCCGGTACTTCCCCTACTACACGCGACCGTGGGTGGACGAACGCCGTTTCGACGCCGTCCGCGACGAGCACATCACCGGTGCCCAGGCCCGCGCGGTCGACATCGCCATCGACCACTACAACGAGACGATCACCGCGGCGGTCGCCGATGCCCGCCGCGACGGCCTCGACTGGTACCTCCTCGACACCGCGGGGCTCCTCGAACGGCTCGCGAGCCGCCGCTACATCCACGACGTCAACGCTCGGCCCGACTGGTGGGAGCCCTATCCGCTGCCACCCGAACTCGCTGCGCTGCAACCGGTACCCGACACGCGGTTCCTCACCGCCGACGGTGACGGCGGTCGTCGCACCGGTGGATTGTTCTCGCTCGACGGCGTTCATCCCACCACCGTCGGCTACGGGATCCTCGCTCGCGAACTCGTCCGGATCATGGCCGCGGCGGGCGTCGAGTTCCGCGGCCCGAACGGCGCGGTGCGGGCGGATCCGTCGGTCGACTTCGAGCGACTGGTGCGTCTGGACACCCTCGTACGGACACCGCCGCAGAACATCGACTCGACGCTGTCCGTACTCGGATGGGCCGACGAGGCCCTCGATGTCTTCCGGAGGATCCTCCACTTCGGTGTGTGACGTTGGTGTGCGGTGTGACTTCTCGGCGAGTGGTGTCGGGCTCGTCGGTGTCGTCGGGCTCGTCAGGTGAGGGTGACGACGTGGGCGTGCGACACCACCGCATCCTGCAGTTTCTTGCGGGATATGGTGCGGGGTCCGCAGCCGCAGCCGGCAGGCAACTCGTCGTCCTCGAACTGGGTGGCCTCGACGGTGTCGACGAACTTGTCGTCGAGGGAGTCGCCACCGCGGTTGTTGGCGTTGCGGTCGCGGGAGCCGTGCCCGCCCGGGCCGGTGCCACACACCACGACATGCCCTGCGGACGTGTCGTAGACCGCGGCGACCATGTGGCTCGCGGGGCATTTCACCTTCAACAGGGCGTGGTCGGTGCGCTGCTTCCCGAGATCCCGGACGGCCTCGAGCGCTTGCCGTCGGCGTTCGGTGGGAGGTGTTTCGGCGATGTTCATGCTCTCCATTCCACCCTAGATGGACGTATTCCACGCGGGTTCCGTCGAACCGATCCCGGTGGATCTCGGACGGATCGCCTGGATCCTTCTATTCTGTTGATGCAGAACGTATTCCGGCGTAGATCACCTCCTCTTCGACTCGAGCATCAGGGTGAGTCCGGCACCGAGCAACCACGAGTCCTTCGCGAGCGGAATTCCGTCCTGCGTGGGCCGCGGGGAACCGTTCTCGTGCATGCCGGGGGTACGCCAGTACATGGTCATCATCCCGCCACCGAACGCCGTGAGCGCGGCACCCGCGACGAACGACGGCACGAACGGGGCGAGGAGTGCGGCACCGATCCCGATCTCGGCGGCGCACAGCGCCTTGCCGAACGTTCCGGGATCCCACCGCCCGACGAAGGGAAAGGCGTTCGCGGCCATCCCCTGCAATTCCGCGGCGTTCTCGGCGGGCAGCGCCCGTTTGCCCAGGCCCGAGTTGAGGATGAACGCGCCCGTGGCGGCGCGGAGGGGGAGATGGCTCGGTCGCACGATGCGCCTCGCTTCCGTCGACGTCGGTGCCCGTTCCAATCTACCGACTCGGAACCCGCCGCGGGTACGCAATTTCATGCGTCACCGGACGTGCGTCACTGGACGATTCGCCGAAACCGGGCGAATCGGCGAATCGTCGGAACGGGCGATCGGTGCGTGATCGGTGCGTGATCTGTGCGGGTTCGGTCGGTGCGGGTTCAGTCGATCAGTGCATGCTCGGTGCCCTCGAGTTGCCACATGGCGGGGCCGGGCATGTCGATGAGGATCGACCCCACCGACACCATGTCGCCGTCACTGTCCTCGCAGTTGGCCTTCACCTCGTGCGGACCGGGCAGCACCCCGGCGAATTCGACGGTGTCGTACGTGACCACCCACATGTCCGCGTTGCCGACCTCGTCCACCACGGCGGTGCACGTGTACGGCCGGTCCCTGTCCGGGATCTGGTGATAGTTGAACCGGACCCTGACCTGATCGTGCTTCGTGTACACCGACCAGCTCAGCGTCGTGTCGATCGCTGACGCGCTCGGCGCGGTCCCGGCGAGCAGAGCAATCGGTGCTGCACATGCGACGAGCGCACGCAGGATCGTCCGGCCGTTCATAGCTGCCCTCCCTCTGTGCCCGACCCTCCTCCATGCTGGTCCGAGGAGGTGTCGACGCCGAGGTGATCACCGTTTCTGCCGTGATGCTGTGACCCTGGGGCAATGTCGTGTCCAGGTCGTGACCCGGTAGGTCACCCTCCCGTGACCCCGCCCCCGTTCCGCTCACCCCGAGCGAACGGTACACCCGGTCGATCCAGCGAGATGGCCGGTACATTCGCTCACGGAATGGGGGCGACGTGGCGCCTGTCGCTGAACCGAAGGGATGACGCAGTGCAGATCCGCTCCGCATCGGTGGAGGACGTCGAAGCGATCACCGGAATCTACAACGACGCGGTGGAGAACTCCACGGCGATCTGGAACGAGACGGTCGTCGACGTCGCGAACCGGCGGGCATGGCTCGCCGACCGTACCGGCGCCGGCTATCCGGTGCTCGTGGCCGTCGACGGCGACGACGTGCTCGGATACGCGACGTTCGGTGACTGGCGCCCGTTCGACGGGTATCGGCACACCGTCGAGCACTCGGTGTACGTCCGCACCGACACCCACGGGAAGGGGCTCGGACGGGCCCTCATGACCGAACTGATCGAGCACGCCCGCCGACTCGGCAAGCACGTGATGGTCGCGGGAGTGGACGCGACCAACGTCGCCTCGATCCGGATGCACGAGAAGCTCGGATTCGAGCAGGTAGGCCACCTTCCGCAAGTGGGTGCGAAGTTCGGGCGTTGGCTCGACCTCGTGTTTCTGCAACTGGTCCTCGACGACCGCTCCGCTCCCCGCTGAATGCGGGTCGCTCCGCGCTCCCGTGAATGTGGGGTCGCTCCGCGCTCTCGTGAATTCGGGGTCGCTCCGCTCCCCCGTGGATGTGGGTCGCTCCGCTCCCTCGTGAGCGAGTGGTACATCCGATCGATTCAATCGACCGGGCGATACATTCGCACAGGTGAGGGTGGGTTTCACGCATCCGGGCGCGACCGGAGCCTTGACAATATGCAACCAGTTGGTTGTATGTTTGAGCCTGTGAACGGAGATGGTGAGGACGAGGCGGACGCCCTGTTCCACGCGCTCGCCGACCGCACCCGGCGCGACATCCTGCGCAGGGTTCTTGCGGGAGAGCAGTCGGTCTCCGCGCTCGCGGCGAAGTACGAGATGAGCTTCGCCGCGGTTCAGAAGCACGTTGCCGTGCTGGAGAAGGCCGGTCTGCTGACCAAGCGTCGCAGCGGTCGGGAGCAGTTGGCCAGTGGCGACGTGGAGGCGGTGCGCTCGGTGGCGTCCATGCTTCTCGAACTCGAGCAGGTGTGGCGTGGACGCATTGCGCGTATCGACGAACTCATCGCAACCGACTCCGCCGTGGAGGGCTGAGCAATGCCTGTGACCGATGTCCGCAAGAACCTCGACGATCGGACGCTGACGATCGTTGCCGATTTCGCTGCACCCGTGCAGCGCGTCTGGGAGATCTACGCCGATCCTCGCCAGCTCGAGAAGGTCTGGGGCCCACCGGAATACCCGGCCACTTTCGTCGAGCACGATCTCACCCCGGGTGGGCGCGTCACCTACTTCATGACCGGTCCCGAAGGGGAGAAGTTCGCCGGCTACTGGGAGATCGTCGCGGTGGACGAACCGACGAGGCTGTCGTTCCTCGACGGTTTCGCCGACGAGAAGTTCAATCCGAACACCGACCTTCCGGTGTCGCGGAACGACTACACCTTCGTCGAACACGACGGTGGTACCCGCGCGACCTACGTGAGCACGTACGAATCCGCCGACGCGTTGCAGCAGGTGCTCGACATGGGTGTCGTCGAAGGTGCCAGTTCGGCGATCGGTCAGATCGACGAGCTCCTCGCATCCTGACGGTGGGCCGCCACCTCGTGAGGTCTCAGACCGCGAGGTGGCGACTGATCACGAGGCGCTGAATCTGGTTGGTGCCCTCGAAGATCTGCGTGATCTTTGCTTCCCGCATGTATCGCTCCACGCGGAAGTCGCGGGTGTAGCCGTAGCCGCCGAGTACCTGTACCGCGTCGGTCGTCACCTTCATCGCCGCATCGGTGGCGACGAGTTTGGCGACGGATGCGTTGCGGGAGTAGGGGAGTCCGGCGTCGCGGCGGCGGGCGGCGTCGATATAGGTGGCGCGGGCCGAGTCGACGGCGGCGGCCATGTCGGCGAGGAGGAAGCCGAGGCCCTGGTGGTCGATGATCTTGCGACCGAATGCAGTCCGGTCCTGTGCGTAGGCGACGGCTTCGTCGAGTGCGGCCTGGGCGAGGCCGACCGCGACCGCCGCGATACCGAGCCGACCGGAATCCAAAGCGCTGAATGCGATCTGGAGCCCCTGGCCTTCGTCGCCGATGCGACGCTCGGCGGGAACGAATGCGTCGTCGTAGTGTGCGGAGGTGGTGGGGACGGCGTGCAGGCCCATCTTCTCCTCGGGTCTGCCGAAGCTCAGCCCCTCGGTGTCGTCGGGGACGAGGAAGCAGGAGATGCCCTTCGAACCCTCGCCCGTGCGGGCGAACAGGTTGTAGAAGTCGGCGATGCCACCGTGGGTGATCCATGCCTTCGCGCCGGTGATCCGGTAGCCGCCATCGGCGGCGACGGCCTTGCATGCGAGCGCTGCCGCGTCGGATCCGGCCTGCGGTTCGGACAGGCTGTAGGCGCCGACGGTGTTGCCGCCGAGCATGTCCGGAAGCCACGTCTGCTTCTGCTCGTCGGTGCCGAACGCCATCAGTGGGTGGCAGGCGAGGCTGTGGACGCTCACCGCGACCGCGACGGCGGCCCAGCGGGCGGCGATCTCCTCGAGGACCTGCAGGTACACCTCGTAGGGTTGTCCGCCGCCGCCCCATTCCTCGGGGTACGGCAGGCTCAGCAGGCCGGCCTCGCCGAGCGTCGCGAACACGCCCTCGGGATAGGTCTCGTTCTTCTCGTGCTCGTCGACGATCGGCGCGAGCACCTTGTCGGCGACGTCGCGGGTCAGGGCGATGAGGTCGCGGGCTTCGGCGGTGGGCAGCAGGCGGTCGACGGCCACGATGTCTCCTCGAACTGAGTACTGGATCGATGCTCACAGTACTGTCGTCGGAGTAGTACTGCAAGGAGTCCGCCAGTACTATCGATCGAATGGAGTCACGCTCGTCGTTCGCCACCGCCCGCCGCACCGAACTCTTCGACGCCCTGGTCGATCTCTTTCTCGCCGAAGGATTCGCACGGCTGACCCTGGACGCGATCGCCGCGCGACTGAAGTGTTCCAAGTCCACCCTCTACACCCTGGCGGGCAGCAAGGAACGGCTGGTCACGTCCGCGACGGTGCACTTCTTCAAGAGGGCCACCGAGCAGGTCGAATCCGCGGTCGCCGACATCGCCGCACCACGCGACCGCGTCGTGGTCTACCTGACCGCGGTGGGGGAGGCGCTGTCGGTCGCGTCGGAACCGTTCATGACGGATCTGGCGGCGTTCGCGCCGGCTCGGGAGGTGTACGAACGCAATACCCGGATCGCGGCCGGAAGGGTCCAGGAGCTCATCGCCGACGGCGTCGCGACCGGCGACTTCCGGAGCGTGCACGCCGCTTTCGCCGCGGATCTCGCGGCGACCATGATGGTCCGGATCCAACAGGGCGGGGTCGGTGCAGCCACCGGACTCGACGACGCGAACGCCTACCGCGAACTGGCATCCATCCTCACCGCGGGAATCACCGCCTGACGGCTACCGGGCGCGTCCGACGATCTCCTCGATCAGATCGGCGGCGCGCGCCGTGCCACCTTCGGCGCGCGCGTCGGCGCGAAGCTGCCTCGACCGGCGGGCGACCTGGGGATCGGTGATCAACTCGTCCAAGGCGGTGCGCAATGCGTCGGCGGTAGCGTCGGCGGTGTCGAGGCGCCGCGCGACACCCAACTCGACCAACCGGTCGGCGTTCATGAACTGGTCCACGGCCTGGGGCACGGCGATCATGGGTGTGCCCGCCCACAGGCCTTCGCTGCTGCCACCCATTCCCGCGTGGGTGACGAAGGCGTCCGCCTGCTCGAGGATGGCGCGCTGCGGAACCCACTGATGCACTTCGATGTTCGGGGGGATCTCGCCGAGTTCACCGGGTTCGACGTACTTGCCGATCTGGAGGACGACGTGCCAGCCCGGAAGGTTGCCGAACGCGACCAGGCACCGCCGATAGAAATCCGGTTGCCGCGTGTACGCCGAGCCGAGGGAGATCAGCAGGACGTTCTGCGCATCGGCCGGCCGATGCCATTCGTCCGTCGTCGGTTCGAAACAGGGGCCCACGAACGTCACCCTGTCGGTGTCGACGCGTTCCGCGTTGGGTTGCATCGCCTTCGGGATCAACGCCAACGCACTGTCGGGAACACCGGCGAAACTGTCGGGGTCGGTCGTGGTGGCGCCGCACGCCGCGAGCCACGCCGCGAACTTCGACCGGTAGGCGTCGGCGCCCGGAAGCTCACGCATGGGTGCCACGACCTCCTCGTCGTAGCCGTCCCACGCGACGAACGTCGGCGACAGTTGTACGCAGGGACGCCCCTGTGATTCGGCGAGAGCGCGCGCAGCGTAGCCGGCGATGTCGTACAGGTACACGTCGGCCGGGTCGTCGTCGTAGGCGGCATGCAACCGGGGGAGGACCTGGATGGCGTCGTCGAGGAACACGTCCATCGCCCCGAAGGGGTCGTCGGGCCAGTCGTTGTCGGCGACCGGCAGTGTCGATGGGACAGGGACGAGTTCGGCGCCGGTCGGGGCGATCAGTTCGGCTGCGGTCGGGTCGTTGGCGTAGGTCACCCGATGTCCGCGGTCCACCAGTTCGCGGATGATCCGGAGACTCGGCAGGACGTGGCTGACGGCCGGGATACCGACCATCGCGATGTGGGCACGTGGTCGAGAGTCGGGCATGTCTCCCTCTCCGGTTCCGTTGCGGGGTGTCCGCGTCAGGGTAGAGGTGTTCGGCGTCCACGGGCGACCGAATATTCGTGGACGTCTTCTCTGATCGGTGTCAGCGGGCCAGGTGGGACCGGTCCGCGAGGGTGTGCAGGGTGCGGTTGTGGAAGACGTCGTCCTCTCTCAGGACGGTGATGCTGCCGGGTGTCGCGTGGAACGCCGGGTACGCGCACGCCTCGACGGGTAGTCGCAGCCATGCGGCGACGACCCAGTTGAGGGAGCCGCCGTGCGTCACGACGATCCGATGTTCGACGTCGTCGGCCGTGATGCGCTCGACCGCCCGGTGGACGCGGACCACCCATTCGCGTTTCGTCTCGCCCCCCGCGATTCCTTCGTCGTGATCGAGTCGGTTGCCCGTCGGCGGTGGTGGCACGAACCGGGCATCGAGCCAGGCGCGGGGGCGGCCGCCCGCGACGCCGTACGACTTCTCCCTCAGATCTGCGAGGAGAACCGGTTCGATGTCGAACACCTCGCCGATGGGGTGCGCGGTCTGCACGGTGCGGGTCAGGTCGGAACTGTGGAGTGTCGGGACGGCCGCGGCCGGAACGAGTTCCCTCAGCCGATTCGCGATCGCCGCTGCGTCGGCCACGCCCTGGTCGGTGAGTTCGGAGTCGTACCAACCGCCGACGAGACCGTCGACGTGATGGGTGGCCTCGGGGTGCGTCACGACGTAGACCGTCTTCATCCGGTCACTGTCGCACATCTCGGGGCACCTCCTGTACGGGCAATCGGAACGAAGCCTTCCGCAAGGATGAAACCTGTTCTAGATTCTGGGGTAGGGCTCGACGGAGCAGACCCCGACGGTTGCAGGAGGAATTCATGGTGCAGTTCAACCTCGCGGATGTGTTCGAGACGGTCGCCGCGGCGGTACCGGATCGTATTGCGCTCACCTACGAAGATCTGAACTTCACCTACGCGCAACTGGACGGTGAAGCCAATCGAGTGGCTCAGCTCTTCGACCGGGCGGGCATCGCCGAAGGCGACCACGTGGCGCTGTTCCTCAAGAACAGCGTCGAACACGTCACGAGCATCCTCGGTCTCATCAAGGTGCGGGCCGCGCCGATCAACGTCAACTACCGGTACACGCCCACCGAACTCGAGTACATCTTCACCAACTCCGATTCCGTCGCGGTCGTCGTCGAACTGCCGGAGCACCAGCGGGTGCTCGCATCGCTGCTCGACCGCTGTCCGCTGGTCCGGTCGGTGTTCGTCGTCGGCGAGACGACGGAGGAACTACGGGAGGCCGCCGGATCACGGTCCGTCGCCGTGATCCCGTTCGGTGATGCACGCGAGTTGCCGACCACCGCGGAGTTCCCCGCGCGCAGCGGCGACGACGTCTACCTGCTGTACACGGGAGGCACCACCGGATACCCGAAGGGAGTCATGTGGCGGCACGACGACTTCTTCCGCAAGCCGTTGTCGGGAGGCAACCCGTACGGCAGCGAGCCGCGCAAGGATCTCGCCGAGGTCGCGGCGGCCGCGAAGGAGTTCCCCGACCTCGCGTTCCTCATCGCCGCGCCCCTCATGCACGGAGCAGCCCTGTACTCGCTGTTCACGTTCTTCACGCTCGGCGCCCGCGTCGTGCTGCGCCGCGACTTCGATCCGAAGAAGGTCGTCGAGGCCATCGAGAAGGACAGGGTGCAGGTGATCCTCATCGTCGGTGACGGCATGGGGTTGCCGCTGGTCGACGAGATGGAACGACGCAGGGACGAGGTCGACTTCAGCTCGCTGTTCTCCATCACCTCCGGTGGCGCGATCTGGTCGACGAGCGTGCGCGACCGGATGCTCGCGGTGAAACCGGATCTGCTGCTGCGCGACAACTTCGGCGCGTCCGAGACCGGAAACGACGGTGCGTTCACCGTCGACGACGCCGGGAACCTGCGGATGCCGCCGTCGCCCAACATGATTCTCGTCGACGAACGGCTCGAGGAGATCCCGGCGGGATCCGACGACATCGGCTACATCGCGCGGATCGGGAACGTTCCGCTGGGTTATTTCAAGGACGAGGAGAAGACGGCACGGACGTTCCCGACTCGCGCGGACGGTACCCGTCTCGCCGTGCTCGGCGACATGGGTCGCGTCGAGGCCGACGGCACCGTCGTCTTCCTCGGCCGGGGCTCGCAGTGCATCAACACCGGTGGTGAGAAGGTGTTCGCCGAGGAAGTCGAGGCCGCGATCCACGCGCACCCGTCCGTCCTGGACGCACTGGTCGTACCGGTGCCGGACGAGCGGATGGGTCAGGCCGTCGCCGCGGTCATCGCCACCTATCCGGATGCCGACGAACTGACGCTGGATGATGTTCAGGACCACTGCCGCAAGACCTTGGCGGGATACAAGGTGCCCCGGTCGATCGTCGTCGTCGACGAGGTGAAGCGCACGCCGGCAGGTAAGGCGGACTATCGGTGGGCGACCGCGACTGCGGCGTCCCGGTAGTCGGCATCCCGGTAGTCGTTACCGCTCGCCCCTCGGCTGTCCACGGTGGACGTTCGACCGAGGGGCGAGCGTGTGTCCGGGGTCGGTCCGGTCGGCGGCGTTCCGTGATTCCCGGGCGGCGAGCGTTGTGAGCACGAACTCGCACCACCGGATGTTCTCGGTTTCGAACGTGATGCCGCGGGCCAGTGTCAGGTACGACCCGATGCTGCGCTCGTTCGCGAGGTACGACGCTTCCGACCGACCCTCGAGTAGGTGTTCGCGCGTCTTCTCGTAGCGTTTGAGCTTGGTTTCCGACGCTGCGAGTTTCTGCTGGATGTGTGTTCGAACTGCGTCCAGGTCGCCGCGTTCCATCGCTTCCACCTGGACGAGGAGTTCGTCGCGGATCGCGATGGGCTTGGGATCGGAGGTCGTGAAGCGGTGTAGTGCGGCCGTTCCCTCCTCCGTCAGCGAATACATGCGCTTGTTGGGACGCTTCTCCTGTTCGACGGTCCGCGCGACCACCAGTCCTGCCTCGAGCATCTTGTCGAGTTCGCGGTAGAGCTGCTGCGGGGTGGCCGACCAGTAGTTGGCGACGGTGATGTCGAAGGCTTTCGCCAGGTCGTAGCCGGAGGCATCACCGTTGGTCAGTGCAGCGAGGATCGCGTGTCGGAGCGCCATGCGCCCATGTTACGACGCCGCGGGCCCCTAGTGAAAAAATTGATTAGTAACTTTTCTGGACAACGCACGTCTCCGCTCATATGCTCACCGAAGTTGGTATTCAACAAGTTGACTATGGAGGGGCTGTGAGCACGTTCCGCGAAGCAATCGAAACCAAAGACATGGACGCTGTCGAGGCGCTGCTCGCCGACGACGTCGTCTTCCGCAGCCCGGTGGCCTTCGCCCCCTATCCGGGCAAGGCGATCACCAACGCGATCCTGCGATCGGTCGCGGAGGTTTTCGAGGACTTCCGCTACGTCCGCGAGATCCGTGACGGTCGCAATCACGCACTCGTCTTCGAAGCGACCATCGACGATCTGACCGTCACCGGGTGCGACTTCCTCGTCTACGACGAGAACGACCGCATCGTCGACTTCATGGTGATGGTCCGACCGCTCAAGGCTGCGCAGGCGCTGGCAACCCGAATGGCGCAGCGCTACCCCGACATCCAGGCCGCGGCGCTCGCCTGGGCCGAGTCCTCTCGATGACCGATTACGACGCGGTGGTCGTGGGGGCGGGCAACGCCGGTCTCACGGCGGCGGCCACCCTGCAGCAGGGCGGCCTCCGCACTCTCCTCGTCGAACGTCACAACGTCCCCGGGGGAGCCGGAACCTCCTTCCGCAGAGGACGGTTCGAGTTCGAATCCGCGCTGCACCAGCTTTCCGGTGTCGGCGTGATCGGCCATCCCGGACCGCCGTTCCGGGTCCTGCAATCTCTGGGTGTCGCAGATGATCTCGAGTTCGTCCGCGAACCCGACCTGTATCGGGCGGTGGTTCCCGGAAGCCACGACGTGACGATCCCGGCGGACTGGGCCGGTGCGGTCGATGTGCTCGACGATGCGTTCCCCGGCAACCGCGACCGCCTCGAACGCTACTTCGACCTGGTGCGGCGCGTCACGTTCTGGCAGATCACCGCGATGCGGGGGACCCCGCCGGCAGACATCGACCCCGTTCTGTTCACTCACGGACCGCGGACACTCGGCGACGTGCTCGACGAACACTTCACCGGGGCGGGCATCAAGTCGGCACTCGCTGCGTACTGGCCGTACCTGGGTGTTCCACCGTCGCACCTTGCATTCCAGGACTATGCCCTGACGTTCTCCACCTACATCGACTTCAAGGCCGCTCACGTCCGCGGTGGGTCCCGGGCGATGTCGTCGGCGATCCTCGACGCGTTCCTCCGCGCCGGCGGCGACGTGCAGTTCAGCACCGAGGTCACCGGCATCCGCACCCACGCGAGCGGTGTCGTCGCGGTCCGGTTCGACGACGGCACCGAGGTCGGTACCGGCGAGGTCGTCTCCAACGCATCGCTGCCCGACACCTACGGAATGCTCGACGACCCGCCCGCCGGTGTGTCTGCCGAGCTTGCTCGCAGGCGCGTCGGTCCGTCGGCGTTCGTCGTGCACCTCGGTCTCGACGCCACCGCCGCCGAACTCGGTTTCACATCCGGCACCAACGTCGTCTCGACCACGCTCGACGACGATGCGCTCGCTCGCAACTGGAACTCCCTCGAACCCGCACTCGGTGTCTTCGCGACCTGTCACGACGTCGCACCCGACGTCGCACCCCCGGGGTTCGCGCCGCCGGGCACCTGTCGTCTGAGTCTGTTCACCCTCCAGTACAGCGGACTGTGGGATCGAATCGCCCCGAAGCACTACCACATCAACAAGTTCGGTCACGCGGAGTCGCTCCTCGACGCAATCGCTCCGATATCACCGAATCTGCGCGACGCCATCGAGGAGGCGGACGTGTCGACCCCGCACACGCTCGCCCGCCGTCTCGGGCACACCGGCGGTGCCCTCTACGGCTACCGCCAGGATCCCGCCGAGAACAGGCTCTTCAACGATCGGGAACGTCACACCGGTGTCCGCGGCCTGCACATCGCGGGGTTGTGGGCCGGATCGGGCGGTTTCGAACCGGCACTCGAATCCGGTGTCCGTGTGGCCCGTCGCGTCGTCTGTTCCCGTGCCGCCTGAACAGGACCCCGCCATGCCACACCCACTCATCGCGTCGTACCCGACGGGCCGCGACATCTCCGACGGATTCGCCTCGCGCCGACCGGACCTCGTCGACCACCGGGCGAGCGGTCGCGACACGATCGACACCTGTCATCCGAAACGGCTGCACCTGCACGTCACCGACGTCGTCGACGAGACCGCGACGACGAAGACCTTCCGGCTCGCCCACCCGGACGGTTCCGATCTTCTGCCCTTCCTCGCCGGGCAGTACGTTGCGCTGAGGTATGCGAACACGACACGGCCGTATACGATCTCGTCGAGTCCGTCGCAGCTCGGACACTACGACCTGACCGTGCGCCGCGTGCCGGGCGGCCGGATCAGCAACCTGCTGATCGACACGCTCACCGTCGGCGACGAGTGCGTCACCACCGGACCGCTGGGGACCTTCCACCACAATCCGCTGTTCCACGGGACGACGGACTCTTCCTCGCGGACGGTTCCGGGGTGGTGCCGGCGATGAGCATGATCCGGGAGATCGCCGACGCCGGCCTCGACCGGCGACTGCACCTGATCTACGGGTCCCGCTCCGCCGACGACGTGATCTTCCACGACGAACTCGACGAACTCGCCGCTGCCCACCCGAACATCGTGGTCGACCATGTGATCGGAGGAGTCCTCACCGCCGAAGTCGTCACGCTGCTCGCCGGGGACCTGCGCGACCGCACGGTGTACGTGTGTGGCCCGCAGGAGATGTACCCGCATGTTCTCGAACAGCTCACCTCGCTCGGCCACCCGCGCCGTCGTATCCGGTTCGAGGCGAACGGTGCGCCCGCTCGCCCCGGAGCCCGGCCACCCTGGCCGTCCGGTGTCGACCCCTCCGGGTCGGTGGCGGTGACGGTGCGCGGTACCACGTTCCGCACACCGCGCAACCGTCCACTGCTCGAGGCTCTGGAGAACAAGGGATTCCGTCCCGAATCGGCGTGCCGCTCCGGGGAATGCAGCCTGTGCCGTGTGCGGGTGCGTTCCGGTGTTGTCCACCGGGCGGAGGAGGCCCGCCCACGACTGTCCGACGAGTGCGTCGGATATGTCCACTCGTGTGTGTCGTACCCGATCACCGACATAGAACTGGAGCTCTGAGATGCTCAATCTCGCAGAAATTCTGGAAAACTCCGCTCGCACCTGTCCGGACCGCACCGCGGTGGTCGCCGGCGAAACCCGGATGACCTTCGCCGAGGTCGATGCCGCGGCGAAGCAGGTCGCGAACCTGCTCGTCGCCCGCGGGATCGAACCGGGTGACAGGGTGGCGTTGAGCATCCCGAACGTCGTGTGGTTCCCGATCGTGTACTACGGCATCCTCGAAGCCGGCGCCGTCGTCGTTCCGCTGAACATCCTCCTCAAAGGGCGTGAGGTGGCGTATCACCTCGAGGACAGCGGCGCCCGCGCCTACTTCTGCTTCGAGGGAAGTCCCGAACTCCCCGTGCTCGAGGAGGGCAGGGCGGGGTTCGATGCGGTGCCGGGGTGCGAGCACCTGTTCGTCGTCACGGCCGATCCGCAAGCGCTCTCGCCGTTGCCGGGCACCGAGACGCTCACCCGGGCACTGGCCGGGCACAGTGAAGTGTTCGAGAGTGTGGCAACAGAATCCGATGACACCGCAGTGGTGCTGTACACGTCGGGGACGACGGGGAAACCCAAGGGAGCCGAACTCACCCATGCGAACGTCACCCTCAACGCCCTGACCGCGCACCGCACCTTCGAAGGAGGTGAGGGTACCGATATCCATCTGGTGACACTCCCGCTGTTCCATTCGTTCGGCCAGACCCTGCAGATGCACACGGCGTTCGCAGCCGGTAACACCCTGGTCCTGATGCCGCGATTCGACCCGGCGGCAGCGATCGCACTGATCCGCTCCGAACAGGTCACCGTCTTCGCCGGGGTTCCGACGATGTACCACGGTCTGCTCGCAGCAGTGTCCGGCGATTCCGGACCTGCGGAGGCACTGTCGACGCTGCGCATCGCGGTGTCGGCGGGTTCGGCCATGCCCACCGAACTCATGGCACGTGTCGAGGAGAAACTCGGTGTGCAGGTGATGGAAGGCTACGGGCTGTCGGAGACATCACCGGGCGTGTGCTTCACACCGCGCGACGGCAGGCGCAAGCCCGGTTCGATCGGCAAACCGATCTGGGGTGTACAGATGAAGCTGGTCGACGAGAACGGCCGCGACATCGACGACGACCCGAGTGCGGTCGGTGAGATCGCGGTCAAGGGCCACCCGGTGATGAAGGGCTATCTGAACAGGCCGGAGGCGACCGCCGCCGCGATCGTCGACGGATGGTTCCGCACCGGTGACCTTGCGCGCAAGGACGAGGACGGCTACTACCACGTGATCGATCGTGCCAAGGACATGATCATCCGCGGTGGGTACAACGTCTATCCACGTGAGCTCGAAGAGGTGCTCATGACACACCCGGCGGTGTCGATGGTCGCGGTCGTCGGTGTGCCCCACGACACCCTGGGTGAGGAGATCAAGGCGTACGTCCTGAACAACCCTGCCGATCCGACCACCCCGGACGAACTGGTTCGGTGGGGCAAGCAACAGTTCGCCGCCTACAAGTATCCGCGTGTCGTCGAGTTCGTCGACCGGCTCCCGATGACCGCGACCGGGAAGATTCTCAAACGCGAACTCGGCCCTGCCTGATCGACATACCTCTGCACTTGCTGTGCAGCAACTACTTTCCCGGAAGGGTGCATGATGAGTCACTACAAGAGCAATGTCCGAGACCTCGAGTTCAACCTGTTCGAGGTCCTCGGACTCGACCGCGACCTCGGCGCGGGCGACTACACCGACCTCGACGCCGAAACCGTCCGCACGATGCTGCGGGAAGCGGCGAAACAGGCCGAAGGCCCGGTCGCCGAATCGTTCACCGAATCCGACCGCAACCCCCCGGTGTTCGATCCGGTCACCCACACGGTGGCTCTGCCGGACGGTTTCAAACGGTCGTTCCGGACGTGGCAGGATTCCGAATGGTTCCTGCTCGGGATGCCGGAGGCGCTCGGGGGAAACCCGGTGCCGCGCACCGTCATGTGGGCGATCAACGAACTTCTGCTCGGTGCGAATCCGGGGGTCTTCTTCTACCTGCTCGGTCCGGTGATGTCCGATGTGCTCCACCGTGTCGGCAACGACGAGCAGAAGCGGTGGGCGCAGATCGCGGTGGAGCGTCGGTGGGGTGCGACGATGGTGCTCACCGAAGCCGACGCGGGTTCCGACGTCGGGGCCGGTCGAACCCGCGCCGTCGAGCAGAAGGACGGCAGTTGGCACATCGAGGGTGTGAAGCGATTCATCACCGGTGGCGAATCGGATGATCTCGTCGAGAACATCTTCCACCTCGTCCTCGCTCGCCCGGAAGGTGCCGGGCCGGGAACGAAGGGACTGTCGCTGTTCTTCGTCCCGAAGTTCCACTTCGACACCGAGACCGGGGAACTCGGCGACCGTAACGGCGTGTTCGTCACCGGTGTGGAACACAAGATGGGTCTGAAGGTCTCGGCGACGTGCGAGTTGACGTTCGGTGCGCACGGCGTGCCCGCACGGGGCTGGCTCGTCGGCGACGTACACGACGGCATCGCCCAGATGTTCAAGGTCATCGAGAATGCCCGGATGTCGGTGGGTACCAAAGCCATCGCGACACTGTCCACCGGATACCTCAACGCCCTCGAATACGCGAGGACACGCATCCAGGGTGCCGATCTGACCCGCATGGCGGACAAGTCGGCGCCGCGAGTGCCGATCCTGCGGCATCCCGACGTGCGACGCAGCCTCATGATGCAGAAGGCGTATGCGGAAGGGTTGCGCGCCGTCTACCTGTATGCCGCTGCGCACCAGGACCCGGTGACCGCGGCGACCGTGTCGGGTGCCGACGCGGACCTCGCTGCCCGCATCAACGACCTGCTGCTGCCGATCGTCAAGGGCGCCGGATCCGAACGTGCCTACCGGTATCTGACCGACTCGCTGCAGACGTTCGGCGGATCGGGCTTCCTGCAGGACTATCCGATCGAGCAGTACATCCGCGACGCGAAGATCGACTCCCTGTACGAGGGCACCACCGCCATCCAGTCCCTCGACTTCTTCTTCCGCAAGATCGCCCGGGACAGGGGAGCCGCACTCGGGCACCTCCGCGGACAGATCGTCGACTTCCTCGAAAACCCCACCGCAGATCCGCGATTGAAGGAGCAGCGGCGGATCCTTGCGACCGCGCTCGACGACATGCAGGCCGCGACCGGCACCCTGCTCGGCTACCTCGCCGACTTGCAGAACAATCCGGAGGAGGTGTACAAGATCGGCCTCGAATCGGTGCGTTTCCTGCTCGGATTCGGCGATCTCGTCATCGGCTGGCGACTGCTCGTCCAGGCCGAGATCGCGCTCGCCGCCCTCGACGGCTCCCCGATCGCCGACGACCGGGGATTCTACGAGGGGAAGGTCGCGGTCGCGGACTTCTTCGCGCGGACGGTGCTTCCGGAACTGGCGGTGATTCGCACCGGGGTCGCTGCACCTGTCACCGAACTGATGTCGCTGCCCGACAACGCATTTTGATCCAGATCGATCGACGAAACTGAACTGAGATGACCGAGAACACCGAACTGTACCCGCACCTGCTCGAACCCCTCGACCTGGGATTCATCACCCTGCCGAACCGAGTGCTCATGGGATCCATGCACGTCGGGCTCGAGGAGCTCCCCGGTGGATTCGAGCGGATGGCCGCCTTCTACGCCGAACGGGCCCGCGGTGGCGTGGGGCTGATCGTCACCGGAGGCATCGCGCCGAACGAGGAGGGCAGGCCCATGCCCGGCGGTGCGATGATGACGACACCGGAGGACGCGGCCGAACACCGGATCATCACCGACGCAGTACACGCCGAAGGCGGCCGGATCGCACTGCAGATCCTGCATTTCGGACGTTACGCGCACCACCCGGATCTGGTGGCCCCCAGCGCCGTCCAGGCTCCGATCAGCGCACACGTCCCGCATGCGATGACCACGTCCGAGATCGAGAAGACGATCGGTGACTATGCCCGGTGTGCCGCGCTGGCGAAGTCCGCCGGCTACGACGGTGTCGAGATCATGGGCTCCGAGGGCTACCTCATCAACGAGTTCATCGCCCGGCACACCAACCATCGCACCGACGAGTGGGGTGGAAGCTACGAGAACCGGATGCGGTTCCCCGTCGAGATCGTCCGGAGGGTCCGAGAGGCCGTCGGTGACGACTTCATCATCGTCTACCGACTGTCGATGCTCGACCTGGTTCCGAACGGTTCGACGTTCGACGAGGTCGTCACCCTCGCCCGGCGTATCGAAGCGGCAGGCGCAACGATCATCAACACCGGTATCGGTTGGCACGAGGCGCGCATACCGACCATCGCCACATCGGTTCCGCGCGGAGCCTTCGCGTGGGTGACGAAGAAGCTCATGGGTGCCGTGTCGGTGCCGCTGGTGACCAGCAACCGCATCAACACCCCCGACAAGGCAGAGGAACTGCTCGCCGGCGGCTACGCGGACATGGTCTCGCTGGCCCGCCCGTTCCTCGCCGACCCCGACTTCGTGGCGAAAGCCGCGGCCGGTGCGGCGGACACCATCAACACCTGCATCGGCTGCAACCAGGCATGCCTCGACCACACGTTCTCGTTCAAGACGACGTCGTGCCTGGTCAACCCGCGGGCCTGCCACGAAACCGAACTGGTTCTCGGACCGACCCGCACCGTGAAGGACATCGCCGTCGTCGGTGCCGGGCCCGCCGGGCTCGCGTTCACCGTCAACGCCGCCCGCCGCGGGCACCGCGTCACCCTGTTCGACGCCGCCGACGAGATCGGCGGCCAGCTGAACGTCGCGCGCCGTGTCCCCGGCAAGCAGGAGTTCGACGAAATGCTGCGCTACTTCCGCACCACACTCGCCGGCAGTGATGTGACGGTGCGGCTCGGAGAGCGCGTCGGAGCCGACGATCTCACCGGCTTCGACGAGGTCGTCGTCGCCACCGGCGTGGTCCCGCGGGTCCCGGACCTGCCGGGTGTCGATCATCCTACGGTGCTCGGATATCTCGACGTGCTGCGCGGTGGCGCACCGGTCGGGAAGCGGGTCGCGGTCCTCGGTGCGGGAGGCATCGGATTCGACGTTGCAGAGTTCCTCACCGATCCGGGTGACGATGCGGCACTGGATGTTCCGTCCTTCCTGCAGGCGTGGGGTGTCGACTCGGAGCACACGACCGCCGGGGGTGTGATCGCGCCGGTCCGCCACAGTCCGCCGCGCAGTGTCACTCTGCTGCAGCGCAAGTCGGGCAAGGTCGGGGCCGGGCTGGGGAAGACGACGGGCTGGATCCACCGCACAGAGTTGAAGGTGCGGGGCGTCGACATGGTGGCCGGAGCCACCTACGACCGCATCGACGACGAGGGCCTGCACTACGTCCTCGACGGGGAGAAGCAGGTGCTCGACGTCGACAACGTGATCCTGTGCACCGGGCAGGAACCGGCACGCGACCTCTACGACGATCTGGTGGCGCGGGGGGTGACCGCCCACGTCATCGGTGGTGCAGATGTCGCCGCCGAGTTGGATGCCAAGCGCGCGATCGATCAGGGAATGCGTCTGGCTGCGGTGGTCTGAGAGGGTGGCCTGAGAGTCGCGGTCGGTCGCGGTCACACCGTGCGGGTGGGCGGTGAACACCGACCGCGGCTCGGCCGCTTCTTCATCGACGACGCTGCTGAGCATCGGTGAGTCGGCTTGTCTCGAGAAGCCGACTCACCGTCCCCGACCTCAACGCAGTGAGCAGCGACGATACCTCCGGCGGCGACCGACGCCTCGGTGCACCCAAGGCCCGCCTCGCCGACACCACCAAACTTTGATGCCCCGTGTCGGAAGTAGTTGGTCCAGCCCCGAAGGATCTGCCCGAGTCTCAGGAAGACCACTTCGGGGTCACTGAACCGCCCCGGCGTGTCCGGATGGGGTCGGGGAACGGGTCACGTTCTTGAACGGCCCGATCTACTGGCACCCCAACACCGGGGCGCTTCAAACCGCCGGCGCTTCCGGAAGGAAACGGGCCGGCCCGGCTCCCACGCGAGGAACTCGGCTTGTTCGCGTTCCCACTTCCGTAGGCGCCGTGTCGGAGTCCACGCCTCGTCGACCATTCTTCCCCCGGTCGTTGTCTAGGCGATCCGGAATCGGTCGTCGCCGAGTTCGACTTCGACCCGCAGGGTGCCGCCCACGGCGTCGACGTAGCGGCGCAGGGTGTCGAGCTGGACGTGCGCCAGGTCGCCGCGTTCGATGTTCGAGACGCGGTTCTGTCCCACGCCCAGGCGGTCGGCCACCTGCTTCTGGGTCAGTTCGAGCGCCTCGCGCAGTTCCTGCAGTCGGTACGCGCGGACCTGTTCGAGCATCCGGGCCTTGTGTGCGTCGACCGCGGCGCGGTCGACCGGCCGCTCGGCCAGCATGTCGTCGAGGCTCTTGGCCATCGTTCTCACTTCCCTTCCAGTCGGTCCAGATGGTCGTCGAAGCGGTCATCGGCGATAGGGATGTTCACCTTGTACCACTTCTCCCACCGTCCAGCTTTGTCGCCTGCGACGAGAAAAATCGCCTTCCGTTCGGGGTCGAACGCGAACAGCACGCGCAGTTCCGAACGGCCGGTGGACCCGGGTCGCAGCTCCTTCATGTTCTTGTGGCGCGACGCTTTGATGGTGTCGACCAGTGGGCGGCCCAGCTGCGGGCCGCGTTCCTGGAGCAACTCGACTGCGGCGACGACCTGTTCGTACGACTCCTGATCCAGTTCGGTCAGCCAGTCTTCGATCAGCTCGAGGTCCACGCTCCAGTTCGTCACGAGAAACAGAATATCACTCTTGGGTGATATAACTCAAGGGTGATACTAGCTGGTTATCAGTCGTTTTCTGTGGGAGTCACGCCGTTTCGGAGGGTAGTGAGGCGGCGTAGTTCGGCGCGCTGCCGGGTGCCGAGCTCGAGCAGGATCGGGAACAGCTCGTCTTCGGCCGCAGCCTCGGCGGCGTGACTCATGGTCCCGGCGAGGTCGTGGAAGCTGCGACGGTAGGCGGCCGCGACGACGGTGGCGGCGTAGTGCCGGACGGCGCCGGCGGAGCTGCCGAGGGTGACGACGGTGCGGTGGGTGCGGTGCACGGCAGGCGGGATGCGGTTGGTGCCGGCCCGGGCGAGTTCGGCGCTGATACTGACCGGGTCGTGCGGCCGACCGGCAGCGACGCTGTCGCGGATGGCGGCGTAGATCGGCCGGTGGAACGGGTCTGCGAAATCGTCGTCGCGAACCAGGCTGGTGATGAACCGGAGTTCGTCGACGTCGCGGGACCACATCGCGGCACACAGCAGGTGCGCCTCGGGGTCGAGATCCGGCGCGGTCCATTCGGAGCCGGGTTCGTCGTCGGGCTCCGTGTCGACCATATCCATGTGTTCCCCCTGAGGCATCCGGTCGCCTAGTCTGCCCGAGCGAGTCGGGCCCGCCAGGTGAGGCTCCCGCCGGAGTACCGGTAGCTGGTGCGGAGCTCGGACTTCACGGCGGGGCGCAGAATGCGCGCGAGGTGCTGGACGATGTCGTACAGGCGGGCGGTGGCCTGCCCTTCACCAAAGCCGCCGGCCACCCCGAAGTCGTTGGGAATCTGCTCGACGAAGCTGTGCGGGTTCTTACTGACGCCGTGCACGATGAAGTAGTCGCCGGCCGAGTCGGCCGACTGCCTGGTGAAGCCTGGATGCACCGAACCGGCGGAGATAACCAGCGCGTCGTAACAACGAAATGCCCTGTCGTA